>Ga0193729_1000872_pt1 | contig 15694 bp, 10 predicted proteins | sample U1c2metaG_FD_143036 | JGI IMG/M metagenome (GOLD analysis project Ga0193729, IMG submission 143036) | Soil microbial communities from a riparian zone of the East river system, Colorado, United States - U1c2 | ecosystem: Environmental > Terrestrial > Soil > Riparian zone | place: USA: East River...
CGAAGTGGAAAAGCCGCGCCGATTCAAAAACAAAATTGTCTGCTCGCGTTTCTCGAGACGATCAGCGATAGCGCCGCGCAATTTTTCCGACAAAATCGCAATCGCCTTCTCTTTCCGGCGCTCCTGCCGAAGATCGACAATGCGCATGAGCGGCATCTGCCGATTGTCCACGCGCCGCGTCAGGGTCGCCAGCCGATACTTGCCGGTGGTCGCGTTGTAATAACTCTCCAGCGATGGTGTGGCGCTTCCGAGAACGGCGACGCATTTCTCGATCTTCGCGCGCACTACTGCGACGTCGCGGGCGTGGTAGCGGGGCGCTTCTTCTTGTTTGTAAGTCGTTTCGTGTTCTTCATCGACAATAATGAGGCCAAGATTTTTTAACGGCGCGAAAACTGCGCTGCGCGCCCCGATCACAATCCGCGCCCGGCCCGAGTGAATCTTGTGCCATTCATCGTGCCGTTCGCCTTCGGAGAGATGGCTGTGCAGGACCGCGACCGCGTCTTGGGCTTCGGCGAAACGACCTTTGAAACGCTCGACCGTTTGCGGCGTGAGCGAAATTTCCGGGACGAGCACAATCGCGCTGTGCCCGCGCGCGAGCGTCGCGTAAATCGCTTGCAAATAAATTTCGGTCTTGCCGCTGCCGGTCACACCGTGCAGCAGAATCGGGCGCGCACTCCCCGGAGAATCGAGCGCTTCTGCGATTTGCTTCAGGGCAAGGACTTGCTCTTCATTCAACTCAAGATTCGACGTGGCGATAAATTGCTCATCGCCGTGCGGATCGCGCGCCACCGCTTCCTCGCGCAACTCCACCAAGCCGCGTTTTACCAGCGCGCGCAGGGTCTGATTGTCCAGCGACATCTTGCGCAGTAACTGCGCGGCGGAAATGGGCGCGTCGAGCCGGCTGATTGCCTCGAGTAGTTCCGCCTGCCGCGGGGCGCGCCGGCGGAGTTGTTCGATTTCCTCATTGTCGATCTTGCGCGCGGGTTGCACGAACAATTGTTTCTTCCAGCCGATTTCCGCGCGCCGAATTACCTGCGGCAGCAAACTGCGCATGACGGTTTCGATCGGGCAGCAATAGTACGTGCTCATCCAATTTGCCAGCTCGAGCAATTCTTCGCTCAGGATTGGAGTATCGCCCACGACCGCTTCGATCGGGCGAATCCCTTGCGCCTCGCTTCGCTCAAGCGTCGCCACCACCGTGGCGAGCGCCGATTTGTCGCGAAATGGCACGCGCACACGCGACCCGACACTGATGCGCTCCGACAATATTTCGGGCACGAGATAGTCGAGCTCGCGATGGATCGCACGGTCGATGATTACCCGAACGTAGCTGGGCTTTATCATACGATTACTCTGGAATTTAATTGATCGACGGCATGATGCGTGGATTTATGCTCGCCGTGAGTCTCCTCGCAATCACTCAGTCCTCCAACTTTTCGCGCGACCGCTCATGATCCGATTTTTCTTCAAACTGATTCTTTGCCTGTTGCTCGCGCTGGCCGGGGGCTTCGCTTATCTCGCCGTGCGATCGGGCGATCCAGTTTACACCGTCTATGAATGGATCAGCCCGGCACGGTTTCAACAGTATGACCGCTTGATTCGGGCAGTGGCGGCGGAACATCATCTCGATCCGATGCTGGTGAAGGCGGTCGTTTGGCGTGAAAGCCGGTTCGATCCCAAAAAATACGGCAGCGCCAGAGAGCGCGGGTTGATGCAAGTGAGCGAAAAAGCGGCCAACGAATGGGCGCGAGAAAACAAGATTGACAATTTTCACGTGGAGGGACTTTTCGATCCAAAAACAAATCTTGAGGCGGGCGCCTGGTATTTGCATCGCGCCTTCGAGCACTGGGCCAATCAGCCGGATGCAATGCCTTTCGCGCTGGCCGAATACAACGCGGGCGCGAGCCGCGCGCAACGATGGGGCGGAGGCGACCGAGCCGCCGCTATGCCGGCGCGGGCGTTTCTGAACAATATCAATTTTCCTGGAACGCGGAAGTACGTCGACTCAATCATCGCACGCTACCAATTCTATAAACGGCGGGGCCGGATGTAGGCGCGTCGGGCGCCGGTAGCGCCGGCCCGCGTTTAGTTGTAACCATCGCCCTCGCGCCGCCGCCGGGAGGCTGGGCGACGCGACGTGGGGGCGCCACGCGTCGCGCTTAGCACACCGAAGCGTCCAGAGCGATGAATGTCGACGGGAGGCGAATCTTCGCTAACGGTTTAACCAAATGACGAAAGGCGAAATCGCTGTCGTCCTCGAGGAAATCGCCACGCTCCTCGAGCTGAAAGGCGAAAATCCATTCAAGATTCGGGCTTACGCAAATGCGGCGCGCTCGCTCGAGACCTTCGGAGGCAATCTCTCCGATCTCCAGGACGAGGAAGCACTTGAGAAGATTCCCGGCATCGGCAAAGCCATCGCCGCGAAAATCAAAGAGCTGGCGGCGACCGGTTCCCTAAAATATCTGGAGGAACTGCGCGCAGACTTTCCCGCAGCCATTCTGGAACTGTTCTCCATTCCCGGTCTGGGCGCGAAAAAGATCAAGGCTCTTTATGAGAAACTTCATATCAGCTCGATCGCGCAGTTGCAGAAAGCGTGCGAGTCCGGCCGCGTCGCGGAACTGCCGGGTTTTGGAGAAACGACGCAGGGAAAAATTTGTTCTGCGATCGCAGATCGGGCGAAACATTCTGGCTCTTTTCAATTTGGCCAGATCGCGGGCGAGGCGGAATCGCTCCGAAGCGATCTCGCGGCCCATCCCGACGCCTTGCATGCCTTCGTCGCTGGCAGCTATCGCCGGCGCAGAGAAATTGTGCGCGATCTCGATCTGGTCGTCGCAACCAAGAAGCCGGCCGCGGTCACGAAATTTTTTCTCGAGCATCCACTAGTTGAATCGGTCATCGCGCAAGGCCCCACCAAATCGAGCGTGCGACTTCGCTCCCAGATTCAATGCGACCTGCGGGTGGTCAGCGCGGCGGAATATCCCTTCGCCCTTAATTATTTCACCGGCAGCAAGGAGCACAACATCGAGTTGCGGAATCGCGCACTCAAACGCGGTTGGACGCTGAACGAATATCGCCTCGCACCCACGCCCGCCCCTCCCGGTGCGCAGAAGAAACGATCGACCACCAGGATTCCGCGGGTCCGCGATGAAACGGAACTTTATCGCGCCTTCGATCTCGATTTTATTCCGCCGGAGCTGCGCGAAAATCGCGGCGAATTTGAAGCGGCAACGAATCATTCGCTGCCGCGCTTGATCGAGAAAGAAAATCTGCGCGGCACTTTCCATTGTCATACCACCGCGAGCGACGGTCACAATACCCTTGAGGAAATGGCGCAAGGCGCGCAGGCGCTTGGCCTCGAATACCTCGGCATCGCCGAGCACAGCCGCAGCTCGATCCAGGCGCACGGTCTCGACGCAGCAAAACTTCGGGCGCAAGTCGCGGCGATCCGGAAGTTAAATAAAAAATTTGAGGGCTTCCAACTTTTCGCCGGCGTCGAGTGCGACATTCTCCGCGATGGCAGGCTCGATTTCGACGACGATCTTTTATCGGAACTCGATTATGCCGTCGCGTCGATTCACTCGGTATTCAATCTCAGCGAAGCGGAGATGACGCGGCGCATCATTCGCGCGATCAGCAATCCGTTCGTTACGATCCTCGCGCACCCGACCGGCCGGCTCCTTTTGCAACGCGAACCGTACGTGGTCAATCTACCGGCCATCATCGAGGCGGCGGCTGAAACCGGCACGTGGATCGAGATCAACGCCGCGCCGAAACGGCTCGATCTCGACTGGCGTTGGTGGCCGCTCGCAAAAGAAAAAGGAGTCAAGTGCGTGATCAATCCCGATGCGCACCGTGCCGAGCGATTGCAAGATCTATGGTTCGGAATCGGCGTCGCGCGCAAAGGCTGGCTGACGAAAGAGGATGTGATGAATTGCTTGCCGCTGGGGAAGATCGAGAAAGCGCTGAAACAAAAACGCGAACGGTAGGGCACCACCGCCGGGCGAGCCGAAACTTCTCGGACGGCCCGGCGGTCCGTCCCTACCATTAAATCTTTTCCCGTTGCGGCATAAACATCGTCAGACATTTGCACGCGCCGCCGGCTTTCAGGAACTCCGTCATCGGCAATTCATGGCAGTGGTAGCCGCGATCACGCAGCGTGGTGACGAGTTTCGGCGCGCCTTCGGGCAAAACGATGTCGCGCTCGAGCACAACGGCATTGCAAGAAAAGTGCATCGCTTCTTCCGGCACAACATCGACAAGGTCCTTCACGTGCTCGCGGATGGCGCGCTGGCCGTATTCGTCGAAGGCCGCCGGAAACCAAACGGCTGCGCCATCGGGCAACGGACAAAAACAAGTATCGAGATGGTAAAAACGCGGATCGACAAGTTCAACTGAGATGACGAGGCAACCGAGCATCTCCGCGACCGCGCGATGCGAATTAATGTCGGAGCGAAATTTGTAGCCGCAAAAAAGTGCGTCGCCCGCGAAGAGCGCATCGCCTTCGCCCTCGAAGTAATAATCGCTAGGCAACCAGGTGACTTGATAACCACGCTCCTCCATCCAGCGCGAGAAATGCGGCGCTTCAGCGGCACGTTCTTTGTGACGAAAATTGCTCGGGATAAATTTCTTTCCGACCGCGAGACCGGCGTTGGCCGTGAACACCATGTCGGGAAGTTTCGGCTGCGGCGTGATCAATTCGATCCTGCAATCCAGTTTCGACAAGGTCGCGTGCAGATCTTTCCATTGCTTCTGCGCCAGCGCCGCGTCCGCGCCGCGCGCGCGACTCATCCACGGATTGATTTCGTACTCGATGCCGTAATGGTCCGGCGGACAGAGAAGCAGCTCGCGCATAAGATCGACAATTTACTCGCGAATCATTTCGGAGTTACTTTTGGCGACGCTCGCTCGTCGTCGCCCCATCGAGATTCGAAAGGCAGTCAGTCAGCTCGCGCAGGAACGCTTCGATGTCCGTGACCAGTCCAACGGTTTGAAACGTGCCGCGATCGGTCAACTTGTTCACCACATCGGCATTGATATCAACGCAAATTGTCTTCACGGTCGCCGGCAACAACTTTTCCACGGCCATGGAATGCAGCATCGTTCCCATCATCAACGCGATCGACACGCCGCTGATTTTTTCGCGCATCGCCTTCTGGGATTCGATCGCGTCGGTAATTACGTCCGGCAGCGGTCCGTCATCGCGAATCGAACCGGCGAGCACGAACTCGACGCCATGGCGGACGCAACTGTACATAATGCCGTGTTGCAACAGACCGGTCTCGACGGCGCGCGCGATGCCGCCGGCCTCGCGGATGGCGTTGATGGCGCGCATATGATTTTCATGACCTTGATCCGCGAGATCGGCGCGACCGAGATTGACGCCGAGGGAGGTGCCGAAGAGCGCGTTCTCGATGTCATGCACAGCCAGCGCGTTGCCCGCGAATAAAAGATCGACATATCCCCACTGGATCAACCTTTCCAAATGTTCTGCTGCGCCGGTGTGCACCACCGCCGGCCCCGCCACCACGAGAATTCTTCCTTTGCCATCGCGCGTGCGCTTGAATTCACGCGCCATCTCCCGAATTATCGCACTCTTCGGCTGCTCGACCGAAACGTTGGACATGAATTCAAAAGCATCCGTGCGTGCGGTCGATCGCTGGATCGGCGCAACGCGAATGCCTTGATGGCCGGCGACGATCTTCATTCCCTTCCGCACTTCGTAAAATTTCACAGCCGTGGCGCGCCCCGCTTCGCGATCCACCGCGATTCCGCTATCCATGATCGCGGGATGCACTTCAATTTCTTTGCCATCGAGAGTGATGAAGGTTTGCTGGTTGGTCGTGACATAAAAATCGGCCGGAAGAACTCCGTCCAACGGCGCGGGTGCGAGCTGCACGTCCACCTTTTCAGTGATTTCTGCGCCGTGTTGCCGGAGTCGCAGGACGAGTTCATCGAGCGTTTCGTGGGTTGGACCGGAAACCTCGATCCGAGCGTAACTTTGGTCGGCGCGCCGCTCGCCGATTTTAATCTCCCTGATTTTGAAATTTCCGCCGGCGCGAAGAATCTCATCGAGGACCTTCGGCAGAATCAGCGAATCGATAATGTGACCGCGCAGCTCAATCGTCTCCGAAAACATCCGCAAAATTTAGCCGAGGGAAGCGAGCGCGCCAGTCACCGAAACAGGGACTCAAATCTGGAAGCCAGGAAACGTAATTTTAACTGCGGATTATGCAGATTTGATCGGAGCGGTTCGAATCCTATCTGAGGATTGCTGTCTCCTTTCATTACTTCTTCTCTGCATCTGATCCGTGAAATCCGCCTAATCCGCGGTAATCTTAGTATCAGGAATTAGTCATCGCATGGAGAAACCAACCGCGCGCGGACCATCACCCCATCGCAAAGCGGAGCGGGCGTTGCGTTCCAAATTGAATCGAAAAGATAAACCGCCGCCGCTTTTGCCGGAAAAATGGTTGCAAGAACTGGCAACGTGTCCCGGTCGCAAGAGCAAACATTAATTGGAAATGCGCGAACATCTGCCTGCTCTCGCTGCGAAAATCTCCGCCGTGCTTTCGATTAAGCCGGAAATTTTCATCACCCATCCGGCAGAGCTCAGGATCTTGCGGGCGATGTCTGAGAATGAACTTCGAAAGTTCGCCGCCGATCGCGGCTGGTGCATCGTCCGTCGCCTCGGTGGGCGGCAAATTGAATTTTACAATGACGCCGGCGTCCGAACCGAACCGTAGCCGTCGATCGCGGATCATCTCTCTGCCGCCAGAAATCCCGTGAGCGGACTGGTCGCAGCCGCGCTGACTAATTTTTCCGCTAGTCCAATTTCCCAAGCTTCGCGGCCGGCTTCGATCGCTTTGCGGAAAGCTTGCGCCATGCGCACGGGATCGGATGCGATGGCAATCGCCGTGTTCACCAAAACGGCATCGGCGCCCATCTCCATCGCTTCCGCCGCTTGACTCGGCGCGCCCAAGCCAGCATCGACAACCACCGGCACGGTTGCCTGCTCGATGATGATTTCGATCTGCGGGCGCGTTTCGATTCCGCGATTACTGCCGATCGGTGAACCGAGCGGCATCACCGTCGCAGTTCCTACATCTTGCAATCGTTTTGCCAGCACCGGATCAGCGTTGATGTACGGCAGAACAGTGAACCCTTCCCTCACCAAAATCTCCGCGGCAGCCAAAGTTTCCACCGGGTCGGGGAGCAAGTAGCGCGCATCGGGATGAATCTCGAGTTTGATCCACGTCGGTAATCCCGCAGCCGCCGCGAGCCGCGCCAGTCGGACCGCTTCGGCGGCATTGCGCGCGCCGCTCGTGTTCGGCAACAGGAGAAAGCGTTTCGGATCGATGAAGTCGAGAATGTTCGCGAACGGATCGCCCTTGCCGGAAAGATCGGCGCGCCGCAGAGCGACCGTGACAATCTCCGTGCCGCTCGCCACCAGCGCGTCGCGCATGACTTCGTTGGATGAGAATTTTCCCGTTCCGACGAGCAATCGTGACGTGAATTCGCGATCGGCGATTTTCAATTTGGAAGGCTTGTCCGACATCGGGAAAAACATAAACGAATTTGCGCATGCTCGCGAATGGAACACAGGCATGCTGCCAGTGCGGTCAGCCCCGAATGCTTTCGGGGCAGTTTCCGGTTCAGCGGAGTGCAACTCCGCTGGCCGCACAGACTACAAGACAAGTCTATCTTCCGTAGCGCCATCAGGCTTCTTCTTGTACAAAATGGCCAAACTCTGCAAAATGGCTTCGTGACCAAGCTCGACCTACGATACCAAGATTGCATCAAAGGGATGGCGCGCCTGCCGAGTGACCATGTCGATCTTGTCGTCACGTCTCCACCGTACAATCTCGGCGTTCGTTACCAGAAATATTCCGACCGGCAAGATCGACAATCCTATTTGGAATGGTGTGAAAAATGGGCCGCCGAAGTTCGCCGTGTTCTAAAATCGACCGGTTCGTTTTTCCTCAACATTGGTTCTGCGCCGTCGAATCCGATGTTGCCACACGAAATCGTGCTTGTGTTGCACGACTTCTTTGTTCTGCAAAACACAATCCACTGGATCAAGTCGATCACCATCGAAGATCGGTATGGTGATGTTCGATCGTATGGACATTTCAAACCAATCAGATCCCGGCGTTTCCTGAACGATTGCCACGAATACATTTTTCAGTTCACGAAATCGGGCCGTGTCGAAATTGATCGGCTTGCCCTCGGAGTTCCGTATCAAGATAAAAGCAACATAGCGCGCTGGTCGCACACACGGGGCAGCGATCGGCGGTGTCGCGGGAATACCTGGTTCATTGCTTACGAGACGATTCAGAGTCGCGCAAAAGAGCGGCCGCATCCGGCGACGTTTCCAGTTCGATTGGCCGAGTGGTGCATCAGGCTGCATGGCATATCGCGCGTCCAAACAATGCTCGATCCGTTTCTTGGAATCGGAAATTCAGCAATTGCCGCCCAGCGCTGCGGGGTGAAGAAATTTGTCGGCTTCGAGATCGACGAAACTTATTTGGCGGAAGCGCGGCGCAGGATTGGGTAGGCACTCGCGTCCTCGCTAACCTAGGTAAAGCGGACGGCGCAGGCCGCAATGCAATGAAGTTCGAGCTTGACCCATAGCCCAGCTTCCTGCCCATTGTTTGGGGAGACCCGCCAGCAGTTTCTTGAACAGGTCGCTTTTAGTTGCCCAGCTATTCGTCACGCTGAACGTTTGCTCAACGTTTACTGCGAAAGCGGCTGAACCTTCTTTTAAGTTCGCCGGCGTTCCTTTTTCTCCAGGTTCAACGGTTCGGGCCAATGTCCCTCTGAGCGCGCAGGAAAAATCATACGCCGGGCAAGGCGGCAACCCCGTGTCGCTAAGCGCAGTCGCCGTGCTGGCAACGCCTGCAAATTTTGATCCGAGAAAAAGCTGGCCCGTTTTGGTAACCTGTTCCACGAGCGACTTCAAACGTCAGAATCGAGATGATCTCGTCGATTTTTATCGGAGGGTCGGACTAGCTGCAGGCTGGGTGCTGCTGGCGGGGGACGGCCCGCAACATGCGCGGAACGACACGGCGGCATGGCGCGCGGCCATGACACTCGCTGCCATCGACGCGCTTCACCACAGCTTTGTCGGTTCGGAGAAGTGGCCGATGGCGTGCGCGGGTTTCTCCGGGGGAGGAAAAGGCGCTGGTTACGTAGCGCCTTTCCTGGCGAGAAACGGTTGTCGCATCACAGGAATTTATCTAACCGGTGTGAACGAAGACCACCTGAGCGACGGATATGCGAGGTCCCAGCTCGGCGCGGATTTTCTCAGTACGCCAATTTACGTTAGCGTTGGGCACGACGATAGAATCGCGAGATTAGAGCAGCAGTACGACGTCGTAGGTTCAATCAAACGAACGGGTTTCCAGCGAATTCGAATCGGGATTTTCCGTGGCGGCCATGAAGTCAATGACGCACAAACTTCCATTGCCCTGCGCTGGTTTCGCGCATTGCAGAGGTAGATGCTCTCACAGAAGCTGGCCGTCTTTCTTCGTAGCACCCGATGGCTGCTGAAATTTGTCGAGCGACTTCACTAAATTTCCCGGCAAAGGCCGGACGCGATCGAAGATTCGGGCAGCGAGCGGTTTGGCCGTTGTGTAACCGGCGGCGAACATTTCGAGACGCGCATCGAGATTGTCGATGTAATGGAGCGCTATCGCTTCCGGTGTTTTCGGGCTGACTGGCGAGCCAAACTGTGCCTCGCCGTGATGCGCTCCGATCAAATGCAGTAAATGCAAACGCACATCGTCCGAATCAGGCACCAAATTTTTCCATGCCGCAGCATTTTCGACCGCCAACTTTCGCCACATCGAATTGACCAGCTCGAGGCCGATGGAGATATGTCCCATTAATTCGCCGCGCTCGTCGTAACCCATCACGAAACCATTTTCCGGCAATTGATTCTCCCAAAGCTTGCCGCTGTCGTGAAAAAGAATGCCGGCCAGCAGAAGATCGACATTCAACTGCGGATACAACGGCGCGACTTCTTTCGCTACGCGCATCATCTGCGCGGTGTGTTCGACCAGACCACCGCGGCGCGCATGGTGATAATTTCGCGCGGCGGCCGTGCGACGAAAGCGCTCGCCCCATTCGTTTAAGAACGCCTCGCATAACGTTCGCAGCCGAGGATCGACAATCGACTTCACGGTCTGCGCGACAAATTCCGAATCGGCTTTTTGCTTCTCGCGTAAATTAGCGGGGCCTTGCAGCAATTCTCTTTTCTCCTGCTCGGTGAGCGGACGCACCGTCCACTTCTGCGCCTCGAGTCCATATTGCGAATGCGTATGAAATTCCGCGGCGAGCTCGATAAAGCTTTCTTCGGTCATTTCGCTGCACGCTTTGTAAGCAGGATGATCGCTCCAGACTCGCAACGTCATGCGATCACACGCATCGGCCAAACTCAGCTCGCAATACGGCTTTTGCTCGCGAGTCAGCTTTGGCGTGGCCGCTTCGACTTGCACATGCACGCGCGCGTCCACCGGGTCGCTTTGCGCGGCCCGGCGGATTTCAGTGAGCGTCATCACGTTCATGTCGATCTTATCGCGACGGCACCGCGGATCATCAAGGCGCGGGAATTATTTCGCTGCTTCAATCACACCGCACGCGATTCGCGTGCCGGAATTACCGGAAGGATCGGTTTTCAGATCATCTTCTTTTTCATGAACGATGACCGATTTTCCGATGATCGATTCCAGGCCGCTGAATTTGAGCTTTCCCTTCCAATCAAGATGCCCTTTGCCGGAAGCGTCGGCTTCAATGTTTCCAAAATCGCCGACGTGGCGTTCGGCCGTGTGCGGCCCGCCGTGGTGTTCATGCATCGGATTAAAATGCCCGCCAGCTGACATCGCATCCGGCGCCGAGCAATCGCCCTTTTCGTGAATGTGGAAACCATGTTTGCCCGGCTTGAGGTTTTGAACATCCGCAACCACTTGCACTTCGTCGCCGCTTTTTGCGAACGTCACCGTGCCAGTGACCTGACTCCCTGATTTTGGCTCCAAAGTCGCGGTTGCCTTCGTGACATCTTGCGCGTGCGCTAAGACCGCGAAAGCGCACAACACGCCTAGAGATATGATTATTGTTTTCATGCCGGAACGGTACGACCCTTCTGACCGAAATAAAACTCTCAATCGAGGACGCGTTTCTCGAGTCCAGCGTAAGCGTCGATGCGGCGATCGCGCAGGAATGGCCAATGTGTCCGATGTTCATTCACGCGCGCCCATTCGATCTCGGCGCTGACGATTTCCTCTCGATCAACCGAGCCTTTGGCAATGATGTCGCCGTCAGGTCCGCAAATAAAACTTTGTCCCCAAAATTCGATTCCGGCGCCGCCAGCCGGCGCTTCGTGACCGACGCGATTTGCCGCGGCGACATAACAGCCATTCGCGATCGCGTGGCTGCGCTGAATTGTTTCCCAGGCAGAATGTTGCGCGGCGCCGAATTCTTTTTTCTCTGCCGGATGCCAGCCGATGGCCGTCGGATAAAAAATAATTTCCGCGCCACGCAATGCCGTTAGCCGCGCTGCTTCCGGATACCACTGGTCCCAGCAAACGCAGACGCCGATTTTTCCGTGCACGGTTTCCCACGCCTGAAAACCAAGATCGCCCGGGGTGAAATAAAACTTCTCGTGAAACAGCGGATCATCGGGAATGTGCATCTTGCGATATTTGCCAAGAAATTTTCCGTCGGCATCGATGATCGCAGCGGTGTTATGATAAACGCCGGCGCGGCGCCTTTCGAAAAGCGAGGCAACGATCACGATCTTCAGTTCGCGCGCTAACTCGCCGAGGGTAGATGTCGATCTTCCGGGAATTTCTTCGGCCAGTGAAAAATTGGCGTGATCTTCCGTCTGGCAAAAATATTGCGACTGGAAAAGTTCCGGCAGACAGATGATTTCGGCGCCCTTCTTGGCAGCGTCACGAATGAAATCGCGTGCACGTCCAAAGTTTTTGTCCGGCTCCGCGCCGCATCGCATCTGGATGAGCGCGATCCTGGACTTGCGATCCGACATTTTTATTTCACCGAATCGGCGGAAACGATCTTGATGGTTTCGATTATGACGCGCTTAGTCGGCTTGCTGTTTTCGCCCCCGCTATTCCGGCCCACGGGTGTGTCGCCGATTTTTCCGAGAACGTCGTCGCCTTTAATCAGTTTGCCGAACGTCGTGTATTCATGATCCAGTCGCGTCACCGGTGCGAGGCAGATGAAAAACTGTGAGCCGGCCGAGTCCGGGTTCGGGTCGCGCGCCATCGAGATTACGCCGCGTTCGTGCGAGTGGTCATTGAACTCGGCTTTGATCTTGTAACCTGGGCCGCCGGTCCCGTAGCTATTTTCCTTTTTTGGATCTTTCGTCAGTGGATCGCCGCCCTGAATCATGAATCCTTTGACGATACGATGGAAAATCGTGCCGTCGTAAAATCCGGAGCGCGCCAGCTTTTTGAAATTCTCGATCGTGTTTGGTGCGGCGTCGGTCCAGAACTCCACGACCATTTCGCCTTCGCTGGTTTTGATTACGGCGACTTCATTGGTATTTGAATCCACCGGTTTCTTTTCCTCGCTACGAACTTCCTTTACTCCGATGGCCAAGCCCAAGAGACAGCAAAAGAACGTGAGTTTCATATCTTGATTTTAACGTTCAACGCTTAACGTCCAACGTTCAACATCGAATGCAGAACGGCCGCAGTTCACGTCTTTCTTTCATTGAGCGTTGAGCGTTGAACGTTCAGCGTTGGACGTTCGCTTTGATTTATCGGCGTGATATTCCTGCAAGCTGCGCACCTGAAGCTTGCTTTTCTGGAGCGAGCGAATGCCGTTCGCGCTCGCCTGCGCTGCGCGCACCGTGGTCATGATCGGAATTTTCGCGGCGAGCGCGGCGTTGCGAATCTCGACTTCGTGTTCGCGTGGAATTTTTCCGCTGGGCGTGTTGATGATGAAATTGATGTCGCCGTTCTTGATCCGGTCGAGAACGTTGGGCCGTCCTTCGTGGAGCTTGAAAACTTTTGTAACTTTGATTTTCGCCTTCGCCAGCGCCTCCGCCGTTCCGCTCGTCGAAATAATTCCGAATCCGAGTTCCACAAACTCGCGCGCGACCGGGATGACGGCCTCTTTGTCGCTATCCTTGACGCTGACGAAGACATTCCCTTTCTTCGGCAACGGGGGAGGCGCCGCCATTTGCGATTTGGCGTAAGCGAGGCCCAGATCGGCATCCATTCCCATCACTTCGCCGGTCGATTTCATTTCCGGCCCGAGCGAAATGTCGGTGCCCTGATACCGCAGAAACGGGAAAACGGCCTCTTTCACCGAAAAATGTTTTGGCACGATTTCTTTGGTGAATCCGATTTCGCGCAATGTTTTTCCTGTCATCACTTTGGCCGCGAGTTTGGCGAGCGGGACGCCGATCGCTTTGCTCACGAACGGTACCGTGCGCGATGCCCGCGGGTTGACTTCAAGGACGTAAACATCTTCGCCTTTCACGGCAAACTGCACGTTCATCAGGCCGCGTACCTTTAACTCGCGCGCCATCGCTTTGGTCGCGGACGCAATTTCATCGAGAACTGTCCTCGACAAAGAGAATGTCGGGATGACGCAGGCGCTGTCGCCGCTGTGAATGCCGGCCTCTTCGATGTGTTCCATGACTGCTCCGATCACGGTGGTGTTACTGTCCGAGATGCAGTCCACGTCCACTTCAATCGCGTCCTCGAGAAAGCGATCGACCAGCACCGGGCGGTCGGGCGTTACTTCGATCGCGCTTGCCATGTAACGCCGCAAATCCTTTTCGTTGTAAACGAGCTCCATGGCGCGACCGCCGAGCACGAAGCTTGGCCTAACGAGCACCGGATAGCCGATTTTTTTTGCAATCGCGACGGCTTCGTCCGTGCTTACGGCCGACCCGCTCGGCGTCTGGCGTAACTCCAGTCTATCGAGCATTGCGGCAAACAGTTGTCGATCTTCAGCCGTCTCGATGCTCTCCGGTTGCGTGCCGAGAATCGGGACGCCGGCCGCTTTCAATCCATCGGCGAGATTGAGCGGTGTTTGTCCGCCGAACTGAACAACGACACCTTCGGGCTTTTCTTGATCGTAAATGTTGAGCACGTCTTCGAGTGTGAGCGGCTCGAAATAAAGTTTGTCGCTCGTGTCGTAATCGGTCGAGACGGTTTCCGGATTCGAGTTCACCATGATTGTTTCGAACCCGAGTTCGCGCAGCGCAAAAGCCGCGTGCACGCAGCAGTAATCGAACTCGATCCCCTGGCCGATGCGGTTCGGTCCGCCGCCGAGAATCATGATCTTGGGTTTGCCGCTTTCGCGCCGCTCGTTCTCGTCGCCGTAGGTTGAGTAGTAGTACGGCGTGTACGCTTCGAACTCCGCCGCGCAGGTGTCAACCAGGCGATAAGTTGGAAGAACGCCAGCCGATTTCCGCTGCGTGCGAATGGTTTCTTCAGTCGTGTTGTGAGCGATCGCCAATTGCCGGTCCGAGAAGCCGAGCTTCTTCGCGCGCAACAGCTGGGGCACAGACATCTTGTCTGTGGGGCGGGTGGGCATCTGGCCCGCCGAGTCTCTTGCAGGCGGGACGCCTGCCTGCCCCACAGGCTGGAAGTCTGTGCCCCGGCGCAGTGCGTTTGCTTCCTCCACGACCTGCGCAACGTTTCTTAAAAACCAGCGGTCGATTTTCGTTAGCTCGAAGACTTCATCGATGGACATCCTGTCTTGGAATGCTTGCGCGAGATAGAAAACTCGCTCCGCGTTTGGGACTGAAAGTTTCAATCGCAATGTTTCGACCTCGACGTGTTTATTCGCGCCATCGCCGCAAAGGCCGAAACGTTTGATTTCGAGCGAGCGCAGCGCTTTTTGCAGCGCTTCCTTGAACGTCCGTCCGATCGCCATCGCTTCGCCGACGCTTTTCATCTGCGTCGTCAGCGTCGGATCGGCCTGCGGAAATTTTTCGAAAGTGAACCGCGGCACTTTGACCACGCAGTAATCGATTGTCGGTTCGAAACACGCCGGCGTCTCGCGGGTGATGTCATTTTTGATTTCATCGAGCGTGTAACCGACCGCGAGTTTGGCCGCGATTTTTGCGATCGGGAATCCGGTCGCCTTCGACGCGAGCGCGCTGGAACGCGAAACGCGCGGATTCATTTCGATGACGACCATTCGTCCGTTGTCCGGATGCACCGCGAATTGAATGTTCGACCCCCCGGTCTCGACGCCGATCTCGCGAATTACCGCGAAAGCGGCGTCGCGCATCATTTGATATTCTTTGTCGGTGAGCGTTTGCACGGGAGCGACCGTGATGGAGTCGCCGGTGTGCACGCCCATCGGATCGAAGTTCTCGATCGAGCAAACGACCACGCAATTGTCCGCCTGATCGCGCATCACTTCCATCTCGAATTCCTTCCAGCCCACGAGGGATTCGTCGATCAGCACTTCGTTGACTGGCGATAAATCGAGACCGCGTGCGGCAATCGCGTCCAGCTCTTCGCGGTTGTATGCGATGCCGCCGCCCATTCCGCCCAGGGTGAAGGCCGGCCGAATGATCAGCGGAAACGTTCCGATCTCGTCGGCCACGCGGTTTGCATCGACCAACGAATGCGCGACACCGGAGCGCGGCAGATCGAGGCCGATCCGCAACATCGCTTCCTTGAACAATTGCCGATCTTCGCCTTTG
>Ga0193729_1000873_pt1 | contig 15670 bp, 10 predicted proteins | sample U1c2metaG_FD_143036 | JGI IMG/M metagenome (GOLD analysis project Ga0193729, IMG submission 143036) | Soil microbial communities from a riparian zone of the East river system, Colorado, United States - U1c2 | ecosystem: Environmental > Terrestrial > Soil > Riparian zone | place: USA: East River...
TCCCTTGCAGGCGATGAAGAGCGGGCCGGTGGATTCAATGCCGCTGCGCCGGTTTGCCTCGCGCGACCTGTTGCTGGGCGCACAAATTACAATCTGCATGCTGCTGGTAACGGCCTCGCTTGTCGCGGTGCGCGGCATGGTGCGCTTGCTGCACGCTCCACTGGGTTTCCAACCGCAGGACGTGATGTTGGCCGAGACGGACCTGAAGCTTGTGGAACCGGGCGGCGACGTGCCAATCGAGAAAAAGAAAGCAATGATTGAAGCGGTGCGGAACATTCCCGGTGTGGTGGCGGCGGGCGCGGTGAACCGAGTGCCTTTTAATGGCGGTCTGCGTGGGGTTCCGATTTTCCAGCCGGGGACCATCGAGTTCACCCTGAACAATTCTGTCCTGGCGCCCTACGTGTTTACCATATCGCCGGGATACTTGGAGGCTGCTGGTACTCGGCTTCTCGGTGGACGGGATTTCTCATGGCAGGACACCACCCAAACGCCGTATGTGGCGATCGTGAACGAAACCTTCGCGCGCAAGATGTGGGGCGAGACGTCGGCCATAGGACAGCGTTTCATCGTACGGGGCCACTTGACCGAAGTCGTGGGCGTGGTGGAGGACGGCAAATACCACAACATGCAAGAGTCGCCACAGCCAGTGGCGTATCTATCACTCTCGCAAAATGAACAGAACCAAATGATTTTCGTCGCGCGATCGCAGCGGGCACAGAATGAGATCGCGGCCACGCTTGAACGCACCCTGAACGGCCTCGAGCCAGATGCGCGAATCAAGGTGCAAAGCTGGCTCGAAATCCTAGGGGGGCTGAATGCGCTGTTCCCGGCCCGGGCAGCAAGCGTAGCACTCTGCATCATGGGCCTGTTGGCGGCTATGCTGGCGGTGACGGGCATCTTCGGCATGGCGGCGTACAACGTGAGCCGCCGGATGAAGGAGCTCGGCATCCGCGTAGCATTGGGCGCGCGCACGAAACATGTGATGAGCACAGCTGTGGGGCGGCCAATCACACTGCTTGTGGTCGGGTCGTTGCTTGGGCTGCTGTCAGGCGTCCTCGCCAGTCGCCTGCTAGGGCACATTGTGTATCAGGCGAACCCGCGAGATCCCGTGGTCGTGGTCGGCGCTGTGCTAACGATGGTGATGCTCGGCATTGTAGCTTCCGCCATTCCAGCGCTGCGAGCGCTTGCCGTCGATCCATCCAAAATCTTGCGGGAAGAGTGAGGCAGCTGAACGCGCTTCACGTTAGCGGCCACCGAGCAATGTGCAGGTGATTTACCCGTCCCTTTTGTTGCTGGCGAGTCTTATCCCTAAGTCGCGCAACTGTCGGGCATCAACTTCGGAAGGTGAATTCGACATCAAATCCATGCTGCGATTGTTTTTTGGGAAGGCTATTACGTCGCGAATACTTTGTTCGCCGGCGATCAGCATGACCAGGCGATCGAGTCCGAGTGCGATTCCACCATGCGGCGGGGCGCCGAGATGCAGTGCACGCAGTAGGTGACCAAACTGCGTTTGCCGATTTTCGGGGCTGATACCGAGAGTCTCGAACATTTTGTCCTGCAATTCCGGTTCGTAAATTCGGATACTGCCGCCACCGATCTCGACACCATTCAAAACGACGTCGTACGCTTCGGCACGAACTTCGGGAAACTTCTTTTCGTTAAACAGCGGCATGTCCTCCGCTTTCGGCCGCGTAAATGGATGATGCATGGCGTTCCATTTGTTTTCTTCCGGGCTCCATTCGAATAGCGGAAAATCTGTCACCCAAAGGAAATCCCACTCCGGCGCGCTCGGAGAGCGCGCCCTACCAAATAGATCTTGGATTTCGGCGATGCGCAGCCGTAATCGGCCAAGCACTTCACACGCGATCTCCCATTTGTCTGCGGCGAAAAAAACGCAATCGCCTTCTTCGATATTGAGTCGCGATTGCAACACCTGCTTTTCGGTTTCAGAGAAAAATTTCACGATGGGCGACCTCCACTCGCCATTCTCAATTTTAATAAAGGCGAGTCCCTTCGCGCCGTACAGCTTTGCAACCTCAGTTAATTCGTCAGCTTGGCCAATCGTGATTCCTGCAAAGCCCTTCGCGTTGATTGCTTTCACTACGCCACCTGCATCGAGCGCGTTACGAAAAACTTTAAAACTGCTTTCGCGGAAGACTTCGCCTAGATCGACCAGTTCCATTCCAAAACGCCGATCTGGTTTATCGCTACCGTATCTACTGACCGCTTCCCGATAGGTAAGCCGATCGAAGGGCGTTTTGATCTCGATGTTGCGCGCTGCTTTAAAAATTGCCGCCAACATTCCTTCGGTAATCTCGAAAATGTCGTCGGGCGTTACGAACGACGCTTCAATATCTATCTGGGTAAACTCCGGTTGCCTGTCCGCGCGCAAATCTTCGTCACGAAAACATTTGGCGATCTGAAAGTACTTCTCCACGCCGGCTACCATGAGCAGTTGTTTGTATTGCTGAGGCGCCTGCGGTAGCGCGTAAAACTTTCCGGGTGTGATCCGGCTAGGCACCAAAAAATCGCGCGCGCCTTCCGGGGTGCTTTTGGAAAGGATTGGCGTTTCCACTTCCACATATCCCTGGCTGTCGAGATAATCGCGTGTCGCCTTTGCGACTCGATGACGCAGCCGCAGATTGCGTGCGAGACGTGGCCGCCGGAGATCGAAATACCGGTGCGTCATCCGCAAATCTTCATTCTGCGGATCAGCATCAACCGGGAACGGCAGCGTGTCGGCCCGATTCAAAATTCGCAGCTGATTTGGAATGATTTCGATTTCCCCAGTGGCGAGGTTTGGGTTTTCTGTACCCGGCAAGCGCGCAGCAACGCGACCCGAAACCTGAATTACGTCTTCGCTTCGCAATGTATGCGCCTGCTTCGCAAGCTGCGCATTTTCCTCAGGCCGAAAGACGACCTGGGTCAACCCCTCACGATCGCGCAGATCAATGAAAATCACCCCGCCGTGATCGCGCGTGACATTTACCCAGCCTGCAAGCGTGACTTCTTTGCCGATGTCTGTCTTGCGGAGTGAATTGCAATTGTGCGTGCGGTACATGCGATGCCGAGAATACGGCCTCACTCTGGGCGAAGTGGACAGCCGCGCAAGCGATAGGTTCTGGGGAGCGCGCGCGTCTCGCGTGCTGGCGAGCGCGTTCTCGCGATCGCGAACTTTTCTGGGTTGCGAAAACACGGGCCGCCAGGATGCGTTGGAAAGCTGTTTCGGCGCGACGCCGAAACCAACACGCGGGACGCGTGCGCTCCCCAGCATTCTGACTTCCTACCGCAACTTAGACTCCATATATGCAGCGAGATCTTCGTGTGGGATGAGCTGCTGCTCGCCGGTGGTCATGTCTTTTATTTTCAATTGTGGCCATTCGTCTCCGAACAACACCGCAACACGGGCGCCGAGCTGCTCGGCGGTTTGGAATTGCTTGCCGACCTTTTCGCTCGTCAGCGGGTAATCGACGCGGTAGCCGCGGTCGCGAAGTTGCTGAATTTGTCTCAGCGCGTCGGCACGGCGTTCTTCTTTCGCGATCACAATGTAGATGTCGATTTTCCTGTCGTTCGTAATTGCTTTCTGCATCGCTTCACGGGCTTGTGGGATTTCGTTGATCAATTCGCCGAGCACGACATCGCCCATGGCAAAACCGAGCGCGGGCATTGAGACGCCGCCGTCACTAAGTTGCGCGATTAAATTGTCGTAACGGCCGCCGCCGGCGATGGCGCGAAATTTTCCGGCGCGGTCGAACACCTCAAAGACGATGCCGGTATAGTAAGCAAGCCCGCGAACGATCCCGATATCGATCGCCACGAAATCCGCCAGTCCGCGTCCGCGCAGAGCATCTAACAATTTGCTGAGCTTCTGACTTTCTCCGCCGCTCTTCAGGGTCGCAAAGACAGGTTCGGCGAGGTCGCCCAGGTTTTCGGCGGTCTTCTCGCGCGGCTCGCGTCCAAATTTGTCAATGGCCTGCAGAAATTCGTCCCAGCCTTCCGCCGGCACATCTTTTTCACTGAGAAAATCTGTCCAGAATTCGCGGTCGCTGATTCGGACGACGAAATCTCTCTCTGTGAATCCGAATGCACGCAGGATGTCAATGCAGAGCGCGACCAACTCGATATCTGCCGCGAGATCCGATTCGCCGATGATGTCGCAATTCAACTGGAAATGCTCTCGCAGGCGGCCGCGCTGTTGTTTTTCGTATCGGAAGAATTGCCCGATGGAAAACCATTTGAGCGGTTTTTTAAATTCGCGTTCGTGCGCAGCGATCACCCGAGCAAGCGTAGGTGTGAGTTCTGGCCGCAGCGCGACTTCGCGCTCGCCTTTGTCTGTAAAATTAAAAAGCTGATCGACAATTTCCGCGCCGCTCTTTTTTTTGTAGAGCTCGGTGGCCTCGAGCACGGGGCCTTCCCATTCGACAAACGCGTAGCGACGCGCCACTTCGCGCCAGCGGGCGAAGATGTAATTGCGTTTTGCGCAGTCCTCGGGCAGAAAATCACGAAAACCGGGTAAAGCCTGCATAAAGATCACACTACTCTAAGAGCTATTCACAGATGGTGTAGCCGCGTCGCTGTGTCGAGGCGCTCTGGCGACATTGCCTTGGGCAACACGGCAAGGTCGATTACCCACTTGGAGGCGACCACACGAGGTCGAAGTTACGAAATCAAGGCGTAACTGAAAAAACTCCGGCGCTAAGGCGCCGGGGACATACATGATGCAGAACATCCGTTTAATGAAAGCAGAGGGACAAACATGAAACAAACCGGATTGAAGAAAATCTTGGGAACCGCAGCGATCTGCGCAGCTGCCGCTGGATTAGCACTCGCGCAGCAGACAACAACGACCACGACTACCGATCCTGTCACGGGCACGACCACAACTCAGCAGACAACAACCAGTTCTGTGGGTAATATCGTGACCTATACGCCGGATTCGGATTACTTCACATTCCGAACAGCGGCAAATGCGGCACCCGTGCGTTACTACTACACGAAGGACACGACTGTTTTAGACCCCGAAGGTCGGGTTGTAAATTGGTCGACCATTCGTCCGGACCTGCCGGCGACCATCTATTATACAACTATGGGCGACCGGGTCGTGGTGCGGAAAGTTGTGCTGAGCCAGCCTCCCACGGTTATCAAGCGCGAGGAAACGACTACGACCACGACGACAAGACCGTAACGCGAGAGTCGTTCCCGCCAAAAATCAAAAGCGCCCGCGCAAGGTTTCGCGGGCGCTTTTCTTTTAGCTCTGCCCCCTTGGAGCTCAAATTCCCGCCAGTCTGAAGAGCTTCGCCAGCAGCCGCTGGAAGGCGCAAGTTTCGCGTTGCCCCTTCTCGCGTAAATTTGCAGCGCATGGCTGCAGCAAGAAAACAGAAACCGGATTTGCAAAAGAAAGTGCACGAAGTGCCGCACAAGCCGGGTGTGTACTTGATGCGGGACCGGTTCAACCGCGTGATCTACGTCGGTAAGGCGCGCGACCTGCGAAAACGGGTAAGTTCGTACTTCCTGCCGTCTAAACTGGCCCAGGCCGATTTGAAAACGCGCGCCATGCTGGAGGCGACCTGGGATTTTGAGACGCATACCGTTCGCAGCGATGCCGAATCGGTTCTGCTAGAGGGCAAACTGATCAAGGAATACCGGCCGCGTTACAATGTTTCGTTCCGTGACGACAAACGTTTCCTCGTGGTCAGGGTCGATATGTCGGAGGAATGGCCGCGTTTTCGGCTGGCCCGCTTCAAAAAGGACGACGGCAGCCGCTACTTTGGCCCATACGCGCATGCTGGGGCGCTGCGGCAGACCTTGAATTTCATGCGCAAAAAATTTGGTGTGCTCACCTTTGGCCGGGGCGCGCCGACCGAGCGGGAACTGAAATCCTCGACCTATCAACTACCAGTGCGCTTGAGCGAAATTAACGCGGAGCAATACCGCGAGCGTGTCACGCAGGCGTGCGATTTTCTGGAGGGACATTCGCGGGAAATGATCTCGACGCTGGAAAGCGAAATGCATAAGGCGGCGGAGAAAATGGATTTCGAGAAAGCGGCCGAACTTCGCAACATGGTTGACGATTTGCGTAGCACGACAAGACCGACGCGCCGATTTACCCGCGGTAGCTTACCAAGCGCAATTGATCCCATGGCGGACGTGCACGCGCTGGCCGATGCGTTGCGACTGCCAGATATCCCGCGTGTGATGGAGTGTTTCGATATCTCGAACATTTCGACGACGCATGTCGTTGCGTCGATGGTTTGTTTCCGGGATGGCGTACCGGACAAGAACAATTATCGTCGCTATCGCGTGCGCACCGTCGAAGGGCAGGACGACTTTGCGAGTATGGCTGAGGTAGTCCGACGGCGCTATTCGCGGATCTTGTTGGAGGCGCGGGAGGCAAATCTCGATGCTGCGGAGTTTTCTCAGGAGAACGCGTTTGATGCCGCTCGTCGGCTCGAAACGCAAACGCTCAACGCTGAACGCTCAACTCCGATGAATCGCGAGCAGGCGTCCAACGTTGAATTGAGGGGGCAAAGATTTCCCGCACCCGTCCGCCTTCCTGACCTCATCATTGTCGATGGCGGAAAAGGCCAGCTTTCAGCCGCGTGTCGTGAATTGCAGCGATTAGGCGTGCACGATCTTCCCATCATCGGCCTGGCGAAAGAACGCGAAGAGATCTACCGGCCGGGCCGGGCGTTGCCGTTGCGACTTCCAATGGATTCGCCTGCTTTGCGGTTGCTTCAGCGCATTCGCGACGAGGCCCATCGGTTTGCCAACGCGTACCACCAGCTGCTCATGAAAAAACGCATCGAAGAGAGCATTCTCGATGATTGCCCGGGTGTAAGCCAGAACCGGAAGAATTTGTTGCTGCGGCGATTTGGGTCGGTGAATCGTCTCCGGAAGGCAAGTGTTGAGGAGATTGCTGCGACTGAAGGGATTGGCCGAAAGCTGGCCGAAGAGGTGCACCGATTTCTGCAAAGCCATTGATTTACGTGCAATGTTGCCGAAAGTCGCCGTCATTCCGAGTGAAGCGAAGCAGAGTCGAGGAATCCCGTGGAACGACCTGAGGGCAGTGTCACGAGATCCCTCGACTTCGCTCGGGATGACAGTCTGAGTGTTCTTGGGGAAGTTAACGCAGATTTTTTCGAATGAAGTCAATTTGGTTAGCTGTAGGCGATCTGTGGATCGCATTGTCCATCTTTGCGCTGTCAGCGACAACGCACGCACAAACGCTAATGCCGACGCCTGCGCTGAGTCCAAGTGCTTCGCTGGAAGAAGAAACAATCATCCCGACGTTCGAGACGCAAAAGCTGGCGCGCACGTACATTCTCGATGTTCCAGCTCCACGTGGACAGATTACGGACCGCAATGGGGCGCCGCTCGCGCAAAATCGGCTCAGTTACAATCTCGTCGTCAACTTCCCAACTCCTCCTGATTTTTCCGATGCGCAGGCGCTTAGCTTCACCAGGGAAAAAATAGGCAAGGCAAGCGACTTGATTGGCCGCAAGCTTCGGATTTCTGATGACGCGATCCTTCGTCACTATCGCAATCGGGGAATCATGCCGCTCGAGATCGCGCAGAATCTGAGCCAGGCGGAATATGAAAAAATCAAGGATCAGCTACCAGGTGGCATGACGCTGAGGCCTGTTTACGTGAGGATTTATCCGAACGGAAAAGTTGCTGGTCAGATTATTGGATACACGGGGAAAACCGGGCGAACTCCCGACGGGATTGTTGATAATCATGAAACGCTGTGGCCGGAAACGGAAGGCCGCGAGGGACTGGAGCAAACCTTTAATGGGATGCTCACAGGCAAGCACGGCGAATACAAACTCACATTCGACAAGGACGGCCGGAAGACTTCCGAGAAACTCATCACGCCGCCTGAGCCTGGTTACAACGTGGTCACCACTCTTGATTTGCACCTTCAGGAACTGGCGGAAAAAGCGTTGGAAGCAAAAGCAAAACGGGGCGCGGTGGTGATTATCGATCCCAACAACGGCGATATTCTCGCCCTGGCATCCTGGCCGACCTACGACCCCAACTTGTTCGTGCCATCCATCTCGGCCGAGCAACTCAAGGCATTGCAAGACGATCCAGACATACCGCTTTTGCCACGAGCGTATCGTTCGTCATATCCGCCTGGATCAACCTTTAAAATTGCGGTGGGCATTGCTGCACTGGAAAGCCATGCCGTTTATCCCGAGGACCAATACGAATGCGTGCCGGCAATTCAGATTGGCAACGTCACCTTCCACAACTGGAAAAAAAGCAATCGCGGCGCGCTAAACTTCGTGCAGGCGCTCACTGAATCGTGCGACACCTGGTTTTATCAGGTGGGCATCAAGACCGGTTCGGCGCCGATCATTGATTGGGCGTTGAAGCTGGGCTTTGGCGCGAAGTGTGGAATCCCGTTGCGTGGCGAGGCGGAGGGCCGCATTCCGAACGACCAATACATGAAGGCAACCCACGGCCGCAAACTGCTGAACGGCGACATCGCAAACATGTCGATCGGCCAGGGAGACATCCAGGTGACGCCGTTGCAAATGGCGCAAGCGATGGGGATCATCGCCAACGGGGGCACGTTTTACCAGACACGACTCGTTCAACAGGTGCAGACATTCGATGGCCAAATTGCGACCGCGTACCAGGTGCGCGCCAAACGCACACTCGACCTCTCGTCCGAGACGCTGGACCAGTTACGCACCGGAATGATCGATGTTGTGAATGGCGGGGGCGGCACCGCGCACCAGGCCAGCCTTGATAATGTTGAAGTCGCAGGTAAAACCGGCACCGCGCAATGGGGACCAAAACACAAAGAACGCACCGCAGCCTGGTTCTCGGGATTTTTGCCATCCGACCAAGCACGATATGCGTTTGCTGCTGTTTACGAGGGCGACGTCGGCAGCAAAGTCCATGGGGGTTCCGCTGCTGCGCCGATGATTGCGGATGTTTTCAAGGATATTTACCAGGGCGAAAAGGTAGTAAGTCATCAGCAGCGGCGCGCCCGCGAAGAACGGGAAGTCCGCCGCGCCGAACCGGTGGAGGAAGACGACGAGTCGGATTAGGGAGCGCGTGCGCCTCGCGCGCTGGCGATGGCGCCCTCGCCATCGCGAACTTTTTATTCCCGAAACAAATCCTGCGGCGGCCAAAAAGATTCGAGTCTGCGGCTGACGCGAAGTCCGGTTCGTTATGGCCGTTCGGCGATGGCGCCGAACAGTGCACGCGAGGCGCGTGCGCTTCCCAGTCACGCGTCTACCGTTTGCTTCGGCAGCTCCATTGTGTGTTGTCATCCTGAGCGAAGCGAAGGATCTCTCGCAAGGTAAATAGTCACACGCATCAACCTAAGTGTGCTCGTGTCTGCGATTGTGAGGTCCCTCTCCCGCGCCTGCGGGATCGGGATGACCAGTGCGGGTTTGGTACGCGCGATTTATCAGGCTGCAGCAGTTTGCTTCGGCAGCTCCATTGAAACTCGCTCGCTTCCCATCTCGCTCGCCGCTACCCATCGCGGCTTTACCTTCTATGTCGCTGCTCCCACCAGCTCCATTGTTCCCTTGAACTTCGGCGCTTCTTCTTCAATGCCGAAGTTGTCAGAATAAAGTTCCTCGATCTTCGCCATGTCGTCGCCGGTGAGCCGCGGACACTCGGGCGCCCTGGCGAATTCGATGAGCTGTTCTTCGTTGTAAATGTTCGGCAGCGTCGAAGCCACGCGATCATCCGCAAGGAGCCATTGCAACGCTGCCTGCCCCAGTGTGCGCTCTGAATTCTCGAGGAACCGCAATTGCTCAACCTTCTTAATCCCATTTAGCAGCCAGCTGCGCGGCCGATGACTGCGATGATCGGTCGGCGGAAACGTTGTTTCGGCGGTGTATTTGCCTTCCAGCATTCCAGACGAATGCGTCACGCGAATGAGGAACATCGTGTCTTTTCCCGCTTCAGTAGCGGAATCGTGAAAGGCCCGCCCCGGATGTTGCTCAAGCATGTTGTAGATGTGTTGCACGCTCGTGACGTCGCGCTCGCGAACGCAATTCATGCCTTCGTACAACCAGCCAATCGCCGGCCCCAGAGCGATCCCGTAGTAGCGAACTTTCCCGTCGGTCTTCAATTTCTCGAGGGTAGTCCAGAGTGCGTCGTCATAGACTTGCTCCATCCGAATGTTATGCAGTTGAAGAAGATCAATCCGATCTGTCTTCAATCGGTTCAGCGCTGCGTCTGTCGCGCGAATAACCGCATCCGGAGAAAAATCCTGCGGAATTTCGCGCTGCCCACGCCCGCGTGCTTCCCCGTGATGGACAAAATCGTAGCCGACCTTGGTTGCGATCACGATTTCATCCCGCTGGTTCGGGAACGCTTTAGCGATCAGGTCTTCACTCAACCCGTTTCCGTACGTATCAGCCGCGTCGAACAGCGTGACCCCGAGATCGAACGCCTTGTGCATCAGCGCGATCGCTTCGCCCTCGGTGAACTTTCCCCACCAACCGGTGGAGATCGTCCACAGACCAAAGCCGACCTCGCTGACCGTCAGATCAGTGTTCTTGTAAGTCCGAAAGCGCATACAGCTATATTTACCGCAGAGGGCGCAGAGGTCACGGAGAGAATTTAGAGTTTTCCCGCCTCTGTGCCCTCCGTGTTCTCTGTGGTAAAATTGCAGGCGTGGAACGCAAACCGGACGCTGCCCTGTTAATCGTCGCTCACGGCTCGACCGTTAACCCGGATTCGAGCGCGCCGACGCTGGCGCATGCGGCGGAGATTCGGCGTCGGAAAATTTTTGCAGATGTGGAGTGCGCGTTCTGGAAGGAAGAACCCAGCTTGCGAGACGCGTTGTTTTTGTTCGATCCCGAATCGATTCACGAGATTTATGTAGTTCCGAACTTTATCAGTGAAGGTTATTTCACTCAGACAGTGGTCCCGCGTGAGCTTGAGTTGAATGGCCAGATCACAAAACGATCGAATGGCCAGATCTGGAAGTATTGCGAGCCAGTGGGAAATCATCCGATGATGACGGAGTTGCTGCTCAAGCGTGCGAGCGAGGTCGCACCAGACATAGATCCGGCCGAAAGCAGCCTGCTCATCGTCGCCCACGGAACCGATTTGAATGAAAACAGCGCCGTCGCCGCAAAACGCGAAGCGGAAAAGATCCGTGCGCTCGGAAAATTCGCTGCAGTGCTCAACGTTTATATGGAAGAGCCGCCGCTGGTCGCCGATTGGCGGAAATTGACGAAAACCCGGCCCGTAGTCGTGGTTCCGTTCTTTATTTCTGACGGATTGCACAGTTATGAAGACATTCCGCGGCTGCTGGGGATCAAGGAGGGACGGCTTCCCAGCCGTCGAAAACCGCCCGATGGGCGGCTTGGAAGCCGCCCCTCCTTGAAGGAAATTTTCCGCTGCAATCCTTACAAGATCGAAGGCCGCTGCTTATTCTATGCGCCATCGATCGGCACGGAAGCCGGTTTTGCCGATATCATCCTCGAGCAGGCCTTTACCGCAAAAAGTTGAAAATCGTGCTCGCGCTCGGTTTCTTTTGCGCCAGATTGCTTTCCCGCGAATGAAGGAGACGACGTGCAAGAAGCTTCAAGAGATCGGGGCGTTTGCGCTGGCTGGCGGGTGTACCCGAAAACGAATGACGCAATTCGTGGAGATGATTCGCGCTGCACGCGATTATCGCTGGGTCGGCGTTTACAAGATCATCAAGGACGAGTTCGTGATTCAGGCGGAAACCGGCAACGAGCCGCCAACCTACGCGCGATTTCCTGTTACGCAGGGCCTCTGCGGCGCCGCGCTGGAATCAGGCAAGCCGGTCATCGTGGGCGACGTGCACAAGGACCCGCGCTATCTGCCCACGTTTCATACCACTTGCTCGGAGATCGTCGTCCCCATGAGGAATGAGCACCGGCACGTTCTCGGCATGTTAGATGTGGAAAGTGACCATTTGAACGCGTTCGGCGATGAAGATCGACAATTTCTAGAGCGTGCAGGCGGCTTGATCGCGCATTGCCTGCACTAGGGAATGCGTGGCACAGACATCTTGTCTGACGCGTTTTCAGCGCCAGGGGGAACAACCACCGGTAGGGCGCGTCACTCCCGTGCGCGCCGCGGTTTGAACCCAGGCGGGGGCAGAGGACTGCCCGCCCTACGAAATCGGACGCGGACGATCGTTTCGCCGATAAGCAGCAAAAGCCACTGTGGAAGCGTGATGATGTGATGGTGTTCGAGCGATGAATTAGACACCAAAATGCAGGCGTGGCCGATGCAACGGCGCGCACGGAGTGACGCGCCCTACCACAAGCCCAGGCCAAGGGTGACATAGCACCTTGGTGCTGAGCGCGTATGCTGTCCCCGGTTGAGAGATATGCCGAACTCGATCGAGAAACTGCTCGAAAGCTCCTCTTCGGTGGCGCCGTTCTATTTCGGTCAGGTTCTCGTTCGACGAACAAACAGCGGATGCTTTGTGCTGTCGCATCGCGATGACGAAACGCTGGATCACTTGCAAGTATTTCGAAGCGCAGAAGACGCGATCGAGATCGCAAAATACGATGATGCAGGAAATTATCGTCCCCTTAAGACCGCGCCCAACCTGCGTCATGGCTGGCGATTGGAGCTAGACACGTTGGAACAACTGAGATGCGCGCTCGATTACTTTTATCCCGGCAGGCTCGCTGTGTTCGCTGCTTGGAAAAAGGGGAAACTGCAAACCACGCCATTGCGCGAGACTTTGGATCGGCAATCGGGGATGTATCGGGTCGCGGCAAAAACTTCCGATTCGCAGATCGATAATCTCGTCGCGGACTTCTGCCGATCTAATGGCGGCTGTCTGCGAACTATTTTATGGAAACGCGACGCAGATGGGACGGTTTCGTCCACGAAATTGCCGAATGAAAAGTTTGACCCGAGCTTTGATCAAGCGTCGGCTCAGCCGGGATCATCCACCTTCGCCAAAGCTTCGGCGGACAGGCCGGCTCCGGTTACAGTGCCTCTGCTTTGCCAGGAAGCGTGCAATCTGCTGATCGCCGAATGCCGGAAAATGGTGAAGGGCGATATTTCGATTGAGCTGTAGCCACCGCCCTGTGGGCGGTCCACTCCGGGAACGATCAGATAGCGCGATGCAGACGACGGCGCACAATGCCGTGGCTACAGGTCGCATTTGCGATGGTCGCAGACCGCCGCTACACAAGCCGAGTGATCATTCGCGCGCGCACAGTCGTGACGATGGATGAACCGCCCATCGAGAACGGCGCAGTCGTGGTGTCCGGAAACCAAATTGATGACTCGCCTTCCCGCTCGTCACCCTCTCGGGCTGCCCGTCTATGTCGCGCGGCTCCCGCCGGCTCCGTTGTCGATGTCGGAAAATTTGATGAGGTCAAGACGCGCAACGCCGGTGAAATTGTCGATCTTGGTGAGCAAGCGCTGTTGCCTGGACTAATCAACGCGCATTGTCACTTCGATTACACATGTTTGCGCGGCAAAATCCCGCCGCAAAGAACGTTTGCTGATTGGATCCGCGCAATCAACGCGGAGAAGGCAAGGCTTTCGCCAAAAGATTATCTCTCGTCGATCAACGAAGGTTTCGCGGAAGCCAAAAGATTCGGCACAACGACTATCGCCAATCTGACTGCGTTCCCAGATTTGATTTCGCAGATTCACGCAACGATTCGCACGTGGTGGTTTGCGGAGTTGATCGATGTGCGCGCACCAAAGCACGCAAACGAAATTGTCGATTTTGCAATTGAATCACTTGGTAGGGCGCGATCTGAGCCTGTCCTGAGCGCAGCTGAAGGAGGCGCGCCGTGGGGGCTTGCGCCGCACGCGTTATTCACCGCATCAAAAAATCTGTTTGAGTGCTGCGAGGAAATCGCGCGACGCGAGAATGTTTTGCTGACTACGCATTTGGCCGAGTCGCGGGAGGAGATGGAGATGTTTCGCGACGCCTCGGGGCCGCTCTACGAATTCATGAAGGGGATCGGACGGCCAATGGATGACTGCGGGAATGAGACGCCGCTGGAGCGGTTCCTGGATTTGATTATTAGAGGCGGTTCCCCGAACCGCCCGCGGGCGATCGAGGTCAATCGCCCCTACCTGCCTTGGATCGTTGCGCATTTAAATGAACTGGCAGAGAGCGACTTCGAACTGCTGCAAAACGCTAAGGGACAATTCCATGTCGTGCATTGCCCGCGCAGTCACGACTATTTCAAGCACAATCAATTCCCTTTCCAACGGCTGCACTCTCTGGGATTCAACATTTGCCTGGGTACCGATAGTCTCGCGAGTAACGAGAACTTGAGCTTGTTCGCCGAGATGCGCGCGTTTCAGCGCAGCGAGCCCGGGATTTCGCCGGATGAGATTTTGAAAATGGTAACGGTGAATCCCGCGATGGCCTTGCATCAGGAAAACATGATCGGCCGAATTCGGCCAAGATTGCGTGCCGATCTCATTGCTATCCCCTGCGGTCAGGGAGGCGATCTATTCGGAGAAATCGTGGGGTTCGAAGGACAGGTCGATTCGGTCATGGTGAACGGAAAGCTGTAAGCATGCATCCGCGGCGCGTAGCGGCAGCCGTGCCGGCTGCAATCCGGTGCCCGCAGGCGGCACGCCTGCCACGACAGAGCTTGCTCATTGCCGCCCACGCCGTTAAACTCGGCGTATGGTCGCGCAGGGAATGCAGCAGACACAGAGTCTTGCTTTCCAGCAGGTTCTCTCGCCGCAGTTGCAGCAAAGCCTGCTCATTCTCCAGACGCCGTTGCTTGAGCTGCGCAATCTTGTTCAACAGGAAATGGAAACAAACCCGGTGCTCGAGGAATTGCCGGAGGAGGTCCGCACCGGGGAACGTGGTGAAGCTGAACCTTCCGCGGACGACAATTTCGACAACGAATTCCAAAAGCTGGCGAGTTTGGATGAGGAATGGCGCGATTACATGGCGCAGTCGGCCAACTATAGCTTCGACGGCTCTCGCAATTCAAGAGAAGCGCAAGATAAGCGCCAGTTCCTTTTCGATTCGATTCCCGTACAGGACACGCTTCAGCAAAACTTGATCGGACAATTGAATCAGAGCGTGCTGAGTGGCAGCGATCGCAAAGCTGCGGAGCTGGTGATTGGCAATATCGATGACAACGGATTTCTCCAAAGCACGCCGGAGGAAATGGCGCTGAATTCAGGAATTCCAAGGGAAGATTTCGAGAAGATGCTGGCGCTGATCCAGAGTTTTTATCCGGCGGGCGTTGGCGCGCGCGATCTGCGCGAGTGTTTGCTCATTCAACTACAGCGTCAGGAAAAGGAGAACACGCTTGAGTACAAAATCGTCTCCGAGCACATGGAAGATTTGGGCAGACGACGCTTTCCGGAGATCGCGCGGCGGATGGGAATGAGCGTTGAGGACGTGCAAAAGGCCGCCAGCAACATCGCGCGGCTAAATCCTCGCCCGGGTCAGGTTTTCGCCGCTGCGCCGCAAAACTATGTGTTGCCCGACGTGATCGTAGAAAAGGTGGACGGCGAATATCAGATCACCTTGAACAATGAGCAGATTCCGCATCTACGGATCAGTAATCTTTACAAGGACATCATCGCGTCCGGCAACACTCAGAGCAGCGAAGTTAAAGATTACATCCGGGACAAAATCCGGGGCGGCAAATTCCTGATCCGCTCGATCCATCAACGCCAGCAAACAATTTTCAACATCGCC
>Ga0193729_1000875_pt1 | contig 15666 bp, 12 predicted proteins | sample U1c2metaG_FD_143036 | JGI IMG/M metagenome (GOLD analysis project Ga0193729, IMG submission 143036) | Soil microbial communities from a riparian zone of the East river system, Colorado, United States - U1c2 | ecosystem: Environmental > Terrestrial > Soil > Riparian zone | place: USA: East River...
CGGGCCTCCGCTACGCTGTGGATGCGTATGTGGACTTGGTCCGGAATCGCACTCTGCTGGAGGCGGTTGCTTCGTCGCTGACGGAACTCTTCTCGCGAGATCTGATTACACTGCGGATGGATCGTTTGCGCCAGCATTATCCCTGGTTGTCCGGCGGATTGGACTACTTTGAGGCGCGGCTGGATCAGGCGCCGGAAGACGCTCGATTCGCACTGCAGTGGGTTACTGAACACGCCGTCACTCGAGCCGAGCAGGAATTGGCGATACATGCTCTGAGCGCGAAGTGTGACATCCTGTGGGCGCAGCTGGACGCGATTTACTTTGCCTATGTGCAGCCGGGCTGGCCGCCGCCGGGCGCATTTCAAATACAGGAGTCCTGAGATTGCCCGCCCCTCTCGATTCCAGCCAGCCACGCCTTGCTGCCGGCTGTCACTGGGGGAAACAGGGTGAGGACCGGGTGGTGCTCGTTCCCGAGGGCATGATTCGATTGCAGGGCACCGGTCAAAGCGTGCTGGAACTTTGCGATGGTGAACGTACCTTGCTGCAGATCGTGGAGATTCTCTCTATGAGGTACAGCACAGATACGGCGAAGATTCGGCAGGATGTTGCCAGCTTCCTGGAAGCGTTGCAGCAGAAGCGCGTCGTTGATTACTAGTAATGACTCCGAACCCACTGGCGTTGATTGCCGAGGTCACCCATCGTTGTCCTCTGCATTGCGTCTATTGCTCGAATCCTTTGCAGATGATGGGAGCGGAATCGGAACTCGCAACTCAGGAATGGATACGAGTGTTTCACGAGGCCGCCCGCCTGGGGATTCTTCACGTGCACCTGACCGGCGGTGAGCCGCTGGCTCGCGCGGACTTGAAAGAATTAGTCGAGGCCGCGCATTCGGCCGGCCTCTATCTCAACCTGATCACGTCGGGAATTGGTCTATCTGAAGCACGGCTGGCGTCATTGGTAGATGCCGGCTTGGACCACATCCAATTGAGTTTTCAGGATTCACGAGAACAGAACGCAAACTGGATCGCTGGCGCCAAGGCTCACGCGCATAAAGTTGCTCTCGCCGAGACGATCCGGCGGTTCCGCATCGCTTTTACAGTGAATTTGGTTGTGCATCGTCAAAATCTGGACCACCTCGAAGAGATAATTGCGTTTGCCGAGGAACTACGACCAGACCGGGTGGAAATTGCGCACGCCCAATATTACGGGTGGGCGTTGAAGAATCGGGACACCCTGATGCCCACGCGTCACCAACTGGAAAACTGCTTGCGCATTGTGGGAGTGGCGCAGGAGCGGCTTTCGGGACGCGTACGAATCGATTGCGTGGTGCCGGATTATTACGCCCGTTATCCAAAGGCCTGCATGGGGGGATGGGGTCGCAGCATCATGCTTATCAATCCGGCCGGCGAGGTTCTACCTTGTCACGCGGCGGGAGTTATTCCCGGCATGCAGTTTGATAATGTACGCGAGCGTCCATTGGAATGGATCTGGAAAGACTCAGCAGCGTTCCAGCGTTTCCGTGGAGAGCAGTGGATGCCAGAACCCTGTCGCAGTTGCGAACGCCGAACCGAGGATTTCGGTGGCTGTCGCTGCCAGGCGTTCCTGCTAACGGGTGATGCGAGCGCGACCGATCCAGTATGCACGCTGGCTCCGACTCACCATTTGATCGAGAGCTTTCAACTGGAGAATAAGTCTGAAGAACGGTCGGAAGAGGTCGCCTGGTCGTATCGAAGGAATCCCGCCGTAGCGGGGCGGCGTGTCACCTCGCCGCCCCCGTCACCTCGATCCAACTAGCCAATGCGCCAGATGGTAGCGCCGGCGTCCCCGCCGGCAACGCAAGCTGCTCCCATGGGACTGATGTCCAACCTGCGACTGAACTGCCGGCGAGACGGCGGCGCTGCTCACAACCTAGGCAGACGCACCCGTGCAAATGTCCATAGCTTGTCAAAAGATTGTCAACAGTAGGTCAGTGGCTCCTTCCCGGCCGAGAGTGGTAGTAAGCTTGAGCAGTGTTCCTGCCTTGGGCTGGAGATTGCGAGGCAACATATGATTAGAGTAGAAGGAAACCGTGGTGCAACCATTCCGCACGGTCCCGGCACCCTGCGCGGAGAATATCTACTCCCTGATTCGGGGGCGATCACGATGGAACGAATTCTGGTTGTGGAGGATGATCGCGCGGTTCAGAAGGCGCTGAAGCGACTGTTTGAAGCGGAAGGCTTCTCGGTGGAAATCAGCGCGGACGGAAAGTCGGCGCTGGAAGCCTTTCGTACGGCCGCTCCCGCGGCCATCGTTCTTGATTTGCGTCTGCCTGCGATGTCGGGGCGGGATGTTTGCCGGGAAATCAAGCAGCAAGCTCCGTCACTTCCCATCATTGTATTGAGCGCCGCCAGCGATGTTTCGGATAAAGTTTTGTTGCTGGAATTGGGCGCGGACGATTATGTGACCAAGCCATTCAGTCCACGAGAGCTGTTGGCTCGGGTGCGGGCCGCTTTGCGCCGCACAGTGCGGACGGGGACCAGCGAAGTAATCGCCTTCGATGGGATCTCGGTGGATTTCACCAAGATGGAAGTCTTGCGCGATGGCCAACTGATCGGACTGACTGCCCAGGAATTCAAGACGTTGAAATTCCTGGTACAGAATGCCGACCGTGTGATTTCACGCGATGAGTTGCTGAATGAGGTCTGGGGATATCAAAATTATCCTTCGACTCGAACCGTCGACAATCACATCCTGAAGCTGCGGCAGAAGCTGGAGAAAGATCCTGCCAATCCCGTGCATTTCCGGACGGTGCACGGCATGGGCTACAAATTCGTACGCTGAGTGCGGAAATCGGAAGACTCGAACCAAGGGGAACAGGGAGAACGAGGCATGGCGAAACTCAGGATGCGGACAAAGTTCCTGCTCTCCATGCTGCTGATTTCCGCTGGACTGACGTGCACTAGCCTTCTTCTGGTGCGTCGTAGCGTGCAGTCGCAGGTTAAGAGGGGAATTTTTGCTGACCTGCACAATTCCGTTGGCACCTTCCAAAACTTTCAACGCGAACGCGAACTTACACTCACCCATTCCGCCGAGTTGATGGCCGACCTGCCCGACTTGCGGGCGCTGATGACCACTCGCCATGAGGCTACCATTCAGGATGCCGCAGATCACTTGTGGCAACTGGCGGGCAGCGACCTGTTCGTACTCGCGGACCGCAGTGGGAAGGTGGTAGCACTGCATACGGCATCACCTGGTCTTAGCCACGACATGGCCCAGGAATCGCTGATTTCTTCACTGAATCAGGAAGGTCCGCAGCACTGGTGGTTCGGCGGTCAGCACCTATACGAAGTATTTCTCAAACCGATCTATTTTGGCCCAGCGACCGAAAATCGGTTGCTTGGTTTTCTGGTTGTCGGCTACGAGATTGACGACCGGGTTGCGTCCCAGGTGAGCCGAATTGCCGCCAGCCAAGTTGCCTTTTATTACGGTGACAACATCGTCCGCAGTACTCTCACGCCCTTTCAAGAGGCGGAGCTGACGCGTCGGCACTCTCTTCGCCCCGCGGCGGGGCTTTCCGATTCGCAAGAGGTTCAACTCGGCGACGAACGTTTTCTGGGCACTTCATTGGAACTGGCGAGCAGCAAGACCCCTTCGGTTCGCTTGACAGTGCTCAAGTCCTACGACCAGGCAACGGCGTTTTTAGACAGCCTGAATCGGCTGCTGCTGGCCCTGGGATTGGCTGCCGTGGTGGGCGGGAGCGCACTTGTGTTTTTCATCTCGCATACCTTCACCCGTCCTTTGGGAAGCTTGGTTGCCGGGGTACGTGCTCTTGAAGGTGGCGATTTCGGATATTCACTGGACGCGAGGGGAAGCGACGAAGTTGCCGAGGTTACGCGAGCCTTCAAGCGCATGCGCGACAGTCTGCTGAAGACTCAGCAGGAGTTGCTGGAAACGGAGCGGCTGGCCACCATTGGCCGCATGGCAAGTTCCATTTCTCATGACTTGCGCCATTCTCTGGCCGCCATCGTCGCCAATGCCGAGTTCCTGTGTGAAAGCCGGTTGTCATCCGAGCAACGCGAAGAACTCTATCAGGAGGTTCGCATCGCGGTGAATCAGATGACTGACTTGATCGACTCGCTTCTAGAATTTTCGCGTACGCGGGAGTCTTTGCGGCTCACCTATGGAAACGTGAAGGATACGGTCGAGCACGTGGTGCAAACCATACATTCGCATCCGGAATTTCATCACGTACGGATTGCCATGACCCAGCAGGGAAGCAGCACTGGCTGGTTCGATCCCAAGAAACTGGAGCGCGCTTTGTATAACCTGCTGCTGAATGCCTGCGAAGCGGTGGCGTCCAATGCAGGCGAGATCGAGATCGAGTTGCGCGAAGTTTCGGGTGGGGTCGTAATCCGCGTCTGCGACAACGGTCGCGGCATTCCCGAGTCGGTTCGGGGCAAGCTGTTCGAACCGTTTGTCAGCTATGGCAAAGAGAACGGTACTGGACTAGGCCTGACAGTAGTGCAGAAGATCGTTCAGGATCACGGGGGCGACGTGACCGTAGAGAAGACCTCCGTAGCCGGGACGGTTTTCAGGTTACTGCTTCCCCTGACTGCATCTTCCGAAGCTTCGCCCCGGCACCATGCGGAGGCTAAGCCCGCGCCACCACCGCTGGCGAGGACAAAGCAGGCTCATTCGGAGTAGGATTCCCCAGTCGGAACCGGGCTGTAGTCCTAGGTTTGCGACTGTCCCGCGATTCATAAAATGTATCGGCGGGCTACTTCCAGCGTTCATTCCGGAGGCGAATTGTGAAGCATGGGAATGGTTTGCCTGATTGGATTCGGAAATCCAGCGGTGTTGTTCTGCTTCTACTGGCTGGAAGTCTTTGCGCGCGCAGCCAAGAGCCGAGCGCGCCGGCAGAATCACAAAGCCAATCTCAATCTATGGCTGCCGCCGTTCAACAACTCCAGGAACAAGTGAGGGACTTGCGAGCGGCCGTAGCGGAGGTGCGCTCGGAAGCCGCGCAATATCGCGCCGAAACTGGAGAATTGCGGCGCGAACTTCAAGCCACCCGCGAACAACTGGCGTCCACGACTGGCCCGGCGCAACCCTACCCTGCGTCCACGGCAGTAGCGACCCAAGAGAGTGGGACTGCCGCCGCCAACCAAAGAGGATCACTGGAAGACCGCGTCTCTTCATTGGAAGACTCATCCCTGCTTTTGTCCGGCAAGGTAGATGACCAGTACCAGACAAAAGTCGAGAGCGCTTCTAAATATCGTGTACGGCTCTCGGGCATCGTGCTTTTAAACCTTTTCACCAACCACGGAACGACGGATAACTTCGATTTTCCCAACTATGTGCCCGAGCCCACGCCTTTTGATTCCAAGGGAGCAACCGGGGCAAGCTTGCGGCAATCTCAACTGGGGTTGGAAGTATTTGGTCCACGAGTGGCAGGTGCGAAAACTACGGGCAATGTACTGTTCGATCTTTCCGGAGGATTCCCCAACACGCTGAATGGCTCCAGCTTCGGTTTATTTCGACTCCGTATCGCCAATATGCGCATGGATTGGGATAAGACCTCCATTGTGGCAGGACAAGATAACGCCTTTTTCTCGCCACTGTCGCCGACATCGTTTGCGTCCTTGGCGGTGCCTACCTTTGGCTATGCGGGAAATTTGTGGGGATGGATTCCGCAAGTTCGGGTTGAACATCGCTTCGATCTTTCCAATGGACAGAACATCCTGCTGCAAGGCGGAATCCTGGATAACGTCACGGGTGAGCCGCCGCCGTCGTCATTTGACCGGTTACCCCAGGCCGGAGAAAGATCCAGCCAGCCCGCTTACGCTTTTCGTGCGAGTTGGTCGCGAAATATTTTTGGTCAGCCTTTACGGTTGGGGACAGGCGCTTACTACAGCCGCCAGGAATGGTGGTTGAACCGCCACGTGGATGGTTGGGCTGGCATGGCGGACTGGGAGATTCCACTGGCCGCGCGGGTCAGTCTAACGGGAGAGTTTTACCGCGGCGTAGCCGTTGGCGGTTTGGGCGGCGGAATTGGACGAAGCGTCTTGTTCGACGGCAATCCTTTTGATTCGGCTACTCGCATACGACCTCTCGATTCGATGGGCGGATGGTCGCAGCTAAAGTTCAAAGCTACTGCCAAGCTGGAGTTCAATGGAGCCTTTGGTATGGATAGCCCGTTCGCAGAAGACGTCCGGGCTTTTTATACGAGTCAAAGCTATGTTGATCCCACGCTGGTGCAGAACCGCAGTGCGCTGGTTAACTTTATTTATCGGCCGCGCTCGAATCTGCTTTTCTCCAGCGAATTCCGGCACCTTCGTACATTTGAGATCGACCGCGACAGCCACACCGCGGAGCAGGTCAATCTAATGATGGGGATTCTATTTTGAGTATGAAAAAAGGAAATATGTATCTGCGATGGCTTGTCGGCGTGCTCCTCTGTGGTGCTTTCTCCAGCGCTCAAGGCGCCACGGTGACCGCGCGCGTAGCGTGGGATGAGGGCGGAGGGAATGCAGCTCGCGCACATGAAACTGGAAACGTTGTGCTCTGGCTGACTCCGATCGACAGTCCGGGTGCGCCAATTTCAGCGCCCGCACAAACTTCGCCGCGCATACGTCTGGTGCAGAAAAACAAGAGTTTCGAGCCTCACGTGCTGGTGGTGCCGGTTGGTTCCCTGGTAGAGTTCCCCAACCGCGACCCTTTCTTTCACAATGTATTTTCGCTTTTTGAGGGCAAGCGTTTTGACCTTGGGCTCTACGAAGCCGGGAGCAGCAGAGATGTGCATTTTGACAAGCCAGGAGTCTCATACATTTTCTGCAATATCCATCCCGAAATGAGTGCTGTAGTGATTGCCGTGGAGACTCGTTACTATGCAACTTCAGACGCGCGAGGAGATATCGCAATTCGTGACGTTCCTGCGGGACGCTACACGCTTCGGGTTTGGTACGAAGCGGCGTTGGCTGAAACTTTGAACTCCATGACCAGGGAGATAACGGTTTCAGAAGATAACGTCGCCCTGGGAGCATTGCGTCTGGTGAGCGTTAAAGTGGCGCAGTCCCACAAGAACAAGTACGGGCGCGACTATGACCCGCCGGCACCAGACAGCCCTGCCTACCAGCACCCTTGACGCTAAAGCGGCCGCGGAAAGCCGCCATTGAGGGCTGTTGACTTAACAAAAAATTGACATTTATGTGACAACCGGATTCTCAGTCTGTCTTAATTTTTAGACAACCTGAACGGGTAGCCGCTGCTGGCCCGTTCGAAATGATCGGTCCCGGGACCTCGGTCTTAAGAGTGCTTTGGGCGGGCCGGTAGTTTTGCCGCTCTGCCAGTCGAGAAGTCTTTCGGCTGGCAGAGATCCGGCTCCTCAACAAGACTCGGAGTGTTCTCGCGGGGACTTATCGATTAGGCAGCAACATTTCCCTCTCCCACGTACCACTGGGGCTGGCTCCCTGCCGGCCCTTTTTTACCAATCATCCCCCGGCAGCCCGCATGAAATCCGCCTCATCTTTGGGTATATTTGACTGTCGTGTCTTTGATTGTCCTGTCAAGGTTTGATCATGCCAGAGTCTTTGGAGCAAATTCTCGCAAGCTACAACGAGAGGGCGGCACTGGCGGATGCTTTCACAATTCCCGCGCCGTGGTATGTAGACACGCGCATCGCGGATTTGGAATCCAAAACTGTTTTCAGCAAGAGCTGGCAGATGGTTGGACGCGCGAACCAAGTCGAAAAGCCCGGCTACTTCGTCACAGCCACTGTTGCCGGTGAGCCAATTGTCGTGGTCCGCGGGAACGATGGCGTGCTTCGGGGATTTTTCAATGTCTGTCGGCATCATGCTGCCGCAGTTGTGACCGAACCTTGTGGCCAGGCGGCAATCTTGCATTGTCCCTATCACGGCTGGAACTACGGTCTGGACGGCGCCTTGAAAGGCATGCCGGAATTCGAGGGCGTGCAGAATTTCGATCGCCAGAAGAATGGTCTGCTGCCGGTGAAGGCAGACATCTGGGAAAGTTTTGTGTTCGTCAATTTGGATTCGCAGGCGATGCCACTAAAAACTTTTCTGGGTGGATTGGTGAAGTGCGTGGCGCGTCTGGGATTGAGCAAGCTGCATTACTTCGAGCGCCGGGTGTATGACATTCATTGCAACTGGAAAGTTTTCGTCGACAATTACCTGGATGGCGGCTATCACGTTCCTCATCTGCACAAAGGTCTAAACAGCGTTTTGGATTACAAGCAATACACAATTGAGAACGAAGATCGTTATTGCCTACAATCGAGTCCGATGGTGTCGGGAACGGAAGATGCGGCCACCGCCACGACGAGGAAGGGTGATCGGGCCTGGTATTTTTGGCAATATCCTAATCTGATGATCAATCATTACCAAGGCTACATGGACACCAACCTCGTATTGCCTGTGGACGTGGATCATTGCCGCGTGATTTTTGATTTCTATTTTGCCGAGGTAGACGAAGCGCACAGCGAATACAACCGGCAAAGTGTCGATGTGGGAGCTCGAGTGCAGGATGAAGACCTTGGCATTTGCGAGGCGGTACAACAGGGACTGAAATCACGTGCCTACAAGGCGGGGCGGCTTTCAGTGCGACGCGAAGCTGGGGAACATTTATTTCATCGCTTGCTCGCCGCCGATCTGAAGGCCGGACTCGGACAGGCCGCTTCGGCTGCTGACTAAGGGTTTTCCAGCCCTGTTCATGCTTACATGGGTATAATGCTGCCGCAACCGGAAAGCGGTTTCGGCAGAGTCAGCCGGGGCCAGGTTATTCTGCCGAGGAACATACATGGACCGACACTCCCCGCCGTCTTCCCGCAGCCGCAGAAATTTCATGACCACTTCGGGAGGATTGCTGGCCGCCGCGGTGGCGGCGCCGCGAAACGCATCCGCATTACTCAGCCCCGCCGAGCGTGATTCAAGCTCCAATTCCACGCTTGCGGCCCGGAAGATTCCCATCGGCGTTTTTGATCCGGTCTTTAACCATCTGTCACTTGAGCAGATGATCGAAAAAATCTCCGCCTTGGGGATTGAAGCGGTGGAGATCGGCACTGGAGGTTTTCCAGGCACTCCTCATTGCCCGGTCCAGGAGTTACTCGACGATAACGCCAAGCTGCGGGCCTGGAAGAGGAAGTTTGAAGACCGCAACATTCAAGTGGCGACACTGAGTTGCCACGGTAATCCGGTCCATCCCGACGCCAAGATTGCGGAGCGCGACGCGGAGATATTCCGGCGCACCGTACAACTGGCCGAACGTCTAGGAGTTGGTGTCATTGTCGGATTCTCGGGATGTCCGGGAGGAAATGCCACCGACACCATGCCAAATTGGGCGACCTATCGCTGGCCTCCCGAGTACGCGCAGATTCTCGATTGGCAGTGGAAGGAAAGAGTGATTCCGTATTGGAAGCAAGCCGCTAAGTTCGCCCGCGATCACGGCGTGCACAAACTGGCGCTGGAGATGCATCCCGGTTTCGTGGTTTACAACCCGATGACGCTGCTAAGCTGCGGCGAGGCGGTAGGCGAGGAGATCGGAGCCAACTGTGACCTGAGCCATCTGTTCTGGCAGGGGTGTGATCCGCTGGAAGTGATACGACTATTTGCCAAGAACGATGCCCTCTTCCATGCTCATATGAAGGACACGGTAATGTTCAAGGACAACGTTGCCAAGTACGGTGTCCTGAACTTCGTCTTCGACCCGAAGGACCTGCCGCAGGCATCGGCAGCCTTCCGCGCCGTTGGGTATGGGCACAGCGCGAATACGTGGAAAGAGATTGTGCGCACTTACATGGAGGTCGGCTACCAGGGGATTCTCAGCATCGAGAACGAAGACCCGATTCTTCCCGGCGAAGTAGGTGTGGAGCGCGCGATGTACGTGCTCAAGAATGTGCGTAGCGAATTGCTGGGCTCGGCTTGAGTCGAGTGGACTGCAGCGTTGACCTGAAAACCGCGAGCTTGAATTAATGAACCGTCGTGAATTTACCAAAACTGCCGCTGGCACTGCGTTCGCGATGGCACTTCCGGACTCTGTTTTGGATGCTGCGGCGGATACAAAGCCAACCGTCCCTTTCAAGCTCTCCGTCATGCTGTGGACGATTAATAAGCAGCTTTCGTTCGAGCAACAGCTGGAGAAAGTCGCCGAGGCCGGCTACGGCGCGGTTGAGTTGGTCAATGAGTTCCTAAAATGGTCGGACGAAGATTTTCGCCGGATGAATAATAAGAAACGTTCCCTGGGCATTATTTTCGATGCCACGGCCGGCGTTTGGAAGGGAATTGCTGATCCCGCCGGGCGCGATGCTTTCCTGACAGATTTGCAGAATTTCTTTCCGGTCGCCCACAAGCTGGAGTGTCCGGGGGTGATCGTTCTTTCCGGCAATCGAGTGGAAGGCATTTCCCACGAGGCGCACCACGACGCTTGTATCGAGGCGCTGAAACGGGCTGCGGACCTGGCAGCGAATCAGAATGTGACGTTACTACTGGAAAATATTGACCAGGAGGAAAATCCGAAGTACTACCTCACATCGGTGGCGGAGGGGTTCGAAATCGTTAGGAAAGTAGACAATCCGCATGTGAAGTTTTTGTATGACTTCTATCACGAACAAATTTCCGAAGGAAATCTAATCAAGAAATTGGAAAAGAATATCGATCAAGTCGGGCTAGTACATATCGCCGATGTGCCGGGCCGTCACGAGCCCGGGACTGGCGAAATCAATTACACGAACATCTTCCGCAAACTGGCGGAACTGAAGTATGAGCGTTATGCAGCCATGGAATTTGAACCTACCGGAGATGTGGTTACAAGTCTTCGCGGTGCTCGTGAGCTGGCACAGCGCGCGGTGAACGCGTCTCAGTGAAGAATTCTGACATTGACCAGTTTCCGGAGCCGGGATAATCTGCCGACCGATGCTTTTCCAGGAGTAACGCATGCAACGACGTGATGCCCTGAGACTGCTTGCTGGGGCTGCGACTCTGCCCCTCCTTTCCCGCGACGCATTTTCACTGTTCCAGCAAGTGCACCAGCAGCTTCCTCAGACTGCGGCACTTAAGGCGTTCAATCCCCATCAGAACGCCACGGTGATGACTATCAGCGAACTGATTATTCCGCAAACCGACACGCCAGGGGCTAAGGCTGCGCGGGTGAATGAATTCATCGATCTGATTGTCGCCGAATGGTATGACCAGGAAGAAAAATCCACGTTCTTGACGGGCCTGGCGGATGTTGATCAGCGCAGCCAGAGCTCGTTCGGCAAAGACTTTGTGGGGTGTTCCGAGAAACAGCAGATTCAGATTTTGAACGATCTGGATGAAGAGGCAGGCGTGAAATCGGAGCCGCCGGTGAGACGTCGCGCGAGAAACACAGCGCCTGAGGAGAAGCCGTTTTTCTTCATGATCAAACAACTTACATTGATCGGTTATTACACTTCCGAAATTGGATTCGTACAGGAACTGCACGAAGAAATTATTCCTGCTCGTCACGCGGGATGCGCCCCTTTGTCAGCCGAGGCCTTGAAATAAATCATGCCAACCAAAACATATGACGCCATAGTTGTGGGCTCCGGCATCACCGGCGGTTGGGCTGCCAAGGAACTCACCGAGAAGGGTTTGGACACTCTGGTTCTGGAAGCGGGGCGGCCAGTCACTCCCGAGAAAGATTACGTAGAGCACGTTCCGCCGTGGGAAAAGCGGTTTCGCGGTATGGGCGAGCGTAAGCAAGTAGGGATCGACCAGCCGGTCCAGGAAAAGTGCACGGGCATGGATGAGTGGAACAGCAAATTTTTCGTAAACGATAAAGAAAATCCGTACACCATGGATCCTGAGAAACCGTTTCTGTGGATTCGGGGGCGGCAAGTCGGTGGCCGTTCGATCATATGGGGACGCCAGACCTATCGCTGGAGTGATTTGGACTTCGAAGCGAACCTGCGGGAAAACGTGGGCGTTGACTGGCCGATTCGCTATCAGGATATCGCTCCGTGGTACGACTACGTCGAGGATTTCGTCGGCATCAGTGGCCAGGCCGAAGGCCTTCCGCAGTTACCAGACAGCAAGTTTTTGCCGCCCATGGAAATGAGCTGCGCGGAATTGGTAGTAAAGGATGCCGTTGCCAAATATTTTCCCGGCGAGCGGGTGATGACCATCGGGCGCTGCGCCATTCTCACGCAGTCGCATCGCGGCCGCGCCGCATGTCATTACTGCGGCCCTTGCGCGCGCGGCTGCATCACGCGATCTTATTTCAGCAGTCTGAATTCCACTCTACCCGCTGCCCAAGCGACCGGAAAACTTACGCTGCGGCCTTACAGCGTTGTGCACAGCCTGATTTTTGATTCCAAAAGCAGGAAAGTTTCCGGGGTACGCGTGATTGACGGGCAGAGTCATCAGGCAATCGAGTTCCGTGGACGCGTTGTTTTCCTGTGTGCGTCCGCGCTCGAATCTGCACGCATTCTGTTGAACTCGACTTCAACTGAGTTTCCCAATGGCCTCGGAAATTCCAGCGGCGAACTGGGACATAACCTGATGGATCATTGCATGGGAGGCGGAGCGAGAGGACGGATTCCTGGCAACGAAGATCGCACGACTCTTGGAAATCGTCCTAATGGAATTTATGTTCCTCGATTTCGCAACGTAAAGCAAAAACATCCATCCTTTGTTCGCGGATACGGTTTCCAGGGAGGAGGGTGGCGACAGACCTGGGCGCGCGGCATGGATATGCCTGGTTTCGGAGCCGACTTCAAACAGAAGTTGAAGACTCCCGGCCCTTGGAATTTGGATTTTTACGGTTTCGGCGAATGCCTGCCCAATCATGAGAATTTTATTGAACTGGATAAACAGAAAGTGGACGCGTGGGGCGTTCCGATTCTCAAAATCCAGGCTCAGTGGCGTGACAACGAGCGCGCTTTGCTGAAGGACATGTCGATTACTGCTGCGGAAATGCTATCGGCCGCAGGCGCACATGAGATTGAACCCTTCGTGGAAGACAACGCGCCCGGACTTACCATTCACGAAATGGGAACCGCTCGCATGGGACGGGATCCCAAAACGTCCGTGCTGAATGCGCATAACCAGGCGCATGACGCTAAGAACTTGTTTGTTACGGATGGCGCCTGCATGGCTTCGTCGTCGTGCGTCAACCCGTCATTGACCTACATGGCTCTCACTGCCCGGGCCTGCAATTATGCTGTCGAACAGATGAAGCGAGGAGAACTCTAAATGGACCGACGAACTTTTCTGGGTACGATGACCGCCGCTACCTTGCTCACGCGCCGCCTGGGATTCGCGGCCGACGATCACAAGATTGAGAAAATCGGCTTGCAGCTTTATACCGTGCGCGATCTGATGAAGCAGGACTTCGATGGCACACTATCGAAAGTGGCGGCCGTCGGATACAAAGAAGTCGAATTCGCCGGATATTTTGATCACTCTCCTAAAGACGTGCGCGCTGCGGTGGATCGGCACGGTCTGACGGCCCCTTCCGCTCACATCGATTACAAGAATCTGGGAGATAAATTTCCCGAAGTCATCGAGGCAGCCAAAGTGGTTGGGCATGAATACCTGGTGAATCCATGGATTGACGAAGAGATTCGTAAGCAGACGGACGGATGGAAACAGGCGGCAGAAACTTTTAATCGCGCGGGTGAAGCCTGCAAGAAGGCTGGCATCCAGTTTGCCTATCACAATCATTGGTTTGAATTCCTGCCCGTGAACGGAAAATTGCCCTATGATCTTCTGCTCACCGAGTGTGATCCGAACCTGGTCAAGATGGAGCTGGACTTGTGCTGGATCACAGTGGGCGGGCAGGATCCGCTGCGATATTTCGACCGCTACCCGGGACGTTTTCCACTGGTTCATGTTAAGGATGTGAAGCGAGTTCCACCCGTGACCGCCGGGGGCGCGCAGGATTTCGGTAGCTCGATGAAGGACATGACCGAAGTTGGCAGCGGGATTATCGACTGGAAGAAAATCTTCGCACAGTCGGACAAAGCAGGCATAAAACATTACTTCGTCGAACATGACAATCCTAAAAAACCGCTGGAGAGTATTAAAAAGAGCTACGACTATTTGGCACGGTTGCGTTTCTAGCGAGGTTCTTCAGAACCCAAGTGGAGGCAACATTTACCCGCTTATTTCCGGGAGACCATAAATGGCGCAAGTGAGCCGTTCTGCGAAGGTGTATGACGTCTGCATTGTCGGATCCGGCGCTGCAGGAGGCACAGCCGCAAAAGTTCTCACCGAAGGCGGGCTGAACGTGGTCATGCTGGAAGCCGGTCCGCCGTTGAATCCCGAAAAAGATTTCAAGATGTTTGCCTGGCCCTACCAACTTCCGCACCGCGGGGTCGGGGTCGGCGGCAAACTCCGTGGCGAATTAAATAGCGAGTTCATGGCGCCCAATGGCGCTTGGGAAATCGAAGGTGAGCCTTATACTTCGGCTCCTGGATCGCGCTTTCGCTGGTTCCGCTCGCGCATTGTCGGTGGCCGCACCAACCACTGGGGACGAATCGCTCTCCGCTTCGCGCCTGTAGATTTCAAATCTCGTTCCATGGATGGGATGGGAGACGACTGGCCGATTACTTACGAAGAAATCGCTCCTTATTACGACAAGGTCGAATCCTACATCGGGGTTTTCGGTTCCAGGGAGAATATTCCCAGCGCGCCCGACGGCGTATTCATGCCTCCTCCGAAACCGCGCTGCACTGAAACCCTGGTTCAGAAAGCATGCGCCAAAGCAAAAGTTCTTTGCATACCGTCGCGCATGGCAATTCTTACCACGCCGCTGAATGGACGCGCGGCGTGCCACTATTGCGCCCAGTGCGGCCGGGGATGCGTTACCGCTTCTAACTTCAGCTCCAGCCAGGTCATGATCCCACCTGCGCAAGCTACCGGCAGACTCACACTCATCACAAATGCGATGGCGCGTGAGATCGTGATGGGCAAGAGCGGCAAGGCTGAAGCTGTCGGCTACATTGACAAGAACACGAAAGAAGAAAAGCGTGTGAACGCCAAGGCTTTCGTGCTTGCCGCCAGCGCCTGCGAGTCGGCGCGCTTGCTGCTCAATTCACGCTCGACGTCGTTTCCAGATGGATTAGCAAATTCATCTGGAGTGGTGGGCAGATATCTTACCGACACAGTTGGCAGTTCAGGGGCGGGATATTTCCCGCAACTGGAGAAGGTTCCGCCGCACAACCATGACGGAGTCGGCGGAATGCATGTGTATGTTCCCTGGTGGAAGTTCGATCGCAAGAATGACTTTCTGCGTGGGTACCACATAGAAGTCTATGGCGGCCGGTCAATGCCGGGCGTCGGCGAGTTCGACGGTGTATGCGATGAGTTCGAGAGTTACGGCGCGGGTCTGAAGCAGAAGTGCCGCAGCATGTATGGAACATTTATCGGCTTCGAAGGGCGTGGCGAGATGATTCCCAACGAGCACTGCTACTGCGATATCGATCCAGACACGGTCGATCAATGGGGCATTCCGGTCCTCCGCTTCCACTGGCAATGGAGCGATAACGAAATCAAGATGGCGAAGGATATGCAGGAAACTTTTCGCTCCATCGTCGAAGCAGGCGGCGGGACGTTTCTTAGCACGGCTACCGCGGACGGGCCGCGCCCTTACGGCATTGCGGATGGCGGCGTCATTATTCACGAGATCGGAACCGCACGTATGGGAAGCAAT
>Ga0193729_1000876_pt1 | contig 15662 bp, 11 predicted proteins | sample U1c2metaG_FD_143036 | JGI IMG/M metagenome (GOLD analysis project Ga0193729, IMG submission 143036) | Soil microbial communities from a riparian zone of the East river system, Colorado, United States - U1c2 | ecosystem: Environmental > Terrestrial > Soil > Riparian zone | place: USA: East River...
ATGATGGGCGCCTGCAAAGCCGCGGTCATCGAAAGCATCAGGTTTAGCAGAATGTAAGGATACGCATCAAACTGCGCGTCCTTTTCCGGAGTTGAATAGCGAACGAGGACAAAAGTATTGAACGCCATCCAGGCAATTAGAAAGCTCAAGTAGATAATGATGAAGGTCCAGGAACCGCCAAACGACGCCACCCTATCGGCAATCCGCTGACCGATCGTCGATTTTGCCTCCATCTCAACATTGATGTTTCGCGATGCACGTTGTGAGACGAGCAGGTTCGTCTGTCGCATGCGTTGGGCAATTTCGCAAATCACATCGATCGCGGCGTCGGGATGATCGGTGAGAAACTTTTGAAAGTCATCGCTGCTCAAACGATGCAGATGAATGTCCGTCACAGCCGTGGCACTGCTTGAGCGTTCCCCACGATCCAGCACCGCGAGTTCACCAAAGAAATCGCCCGGCTTCAGTTGGGCCAGCGTCACTTCCTTCACATCATCGTCGTAAACCCAAATGCGGACGTTGCCTTCTTCCAGAATGTAAAGCGCGTCGCCGCGATCGTGCTCATTGAAGATCGTATCGCCCGCTTTGTAGTTGACCTGGTCGATTTCTTCGGCCAGGTGTTCGAGTTCATGTGGCTCAAGCCGTTTGAAAAGCGGCACGCGGGCCAGGCTCTGCGCTTCTTCACTTAGATTATTCATGTCTGCTGCCATAAAAGTTCGTCCTTGACTCTAGAATGAGATTCCAAAGCTTCGCATTACATGCTCTCCAAACGCTCGAGCAGTTGATCGGTAACCGCAAACGGATCTGTGGCCGGCTCGTTCTGACTGCGATCTTCGACGGTCTTCACCAACTCCATTACGGCCGCGCCCAACTCCGTGTCGTCGGAATTGACTTCGATGCAATCGGGAGAATCAAAAGGCGTAATGAAGAGATAGCGCGGAACACTGGCGTCGCTCACCGGCGCCGCCGGACCGAGAATCAACAAATTATTGTTCAGACGCGCATATCGATGCGCCGAACCGGCCTGACGTTCCCAATGAAGCTCGCCGCTTTTGGTCGTCGCCTCGATTTTCGAGATCAGATTTCGCAGCCGCTCAGTGGTGGCCGAATTACGATCCATGTAACCTCCGATCGATCAGTGCAATTCGCGCCGAAGATTAACATCTTCTCAACCAGATGGGAATGATGAATGCCGCGGCGATCTGATTTGGTTTGAGGTGGCACGCGCATCTTGCTCGTGGTCTTCACGGGCGTGTCACTTTCACAAAACCAAAAACTCTTAATCGCTGCAACGATCAGAGCTCTGCAGTCGAAAAAGTTTGATATCATCGCCCGCGTTATCGCGTCCGAGACTCGAATGGCTCAGTCCAACCAAACCGATGAATTGCCGCCGGTGATTCCTCAATCCGAGCCCGCCGGCGGAACCGCATCGCTGGAAGCAGCCATGGTGAGCGAGAAGAATCCGGTGAAGCGTTTCTTCAAATTGCTTGGGCCGGGATTAATCACGGGCGCCTCAGACGACGACCCTTCGGGAATCGGAACGTATGCAGTCGCCGGCGCCGGGTTTGGCTTCGCCACCCTTTGGACTGCATTGTTTACTTTGCCTTTGATGGTTGCGGTGCAGCTGACCTGCGCCCGTATCGGAATGGTGAGCGGCATGGGCCTGGCCGCCGTCCTGCGGCGTCACTATGCAAGAAATCTGCTCTATCTCACCGTGTCCGGCCTGGTGATTGCCAACACGATTAATGCCGGCGCGGACATCGGGGCCATTGCCGCGGCGATTAATCTACTGGTTCCAGTTCCGATCGCCGTGCTGGTCGTCCCGATCGCGTTGATTATTCTGGCGCTCCAAATCTGGGGTTCGTATCGATTGATCGCTCGCACCTTCAAATGGCTGGTGCTGGCGCTGTTTGCTTACGTGGGCTCTGCTTTCTTTGCTCGCCCTGATTGGCTCGCAGTGATTAAGGCGACGTTCATACCGCGACTCAGTTTTGACGCGGCGTTTCTGGCCACGCTGGTGGCGATCTTCGGCACGACCATCTCGCCCTATCTATTTTTCTGGCAAGCCGATCAGGAAGTCGAAGAAGAAATCAGCTTCGGTCGCGTGACTCGCGCCCAGCGGCGCGGGGCTTCGGACGCTGAGATAAAATACGCGAGATGGGATGTCTACCTGGGGATGTTCCTCTCGAATCTCGTCATGTATTTCATTATCCTGGCGACGGCGGCCACACTTTTTAAAACCGGCAAAACGAACATTCAATCCGCGACTGACGCTGCTGAGGCCCTCAGGCCTCTGGCCCACGGGGCGGCCTCGCTCATGCTTGCAGTTGGTTTGATTGGCAGCGGCTTTTTGGCCGTTCCGGTGCTTACCGGATGTAATGCCTACGCCGTCTGCGAAGCGTTGGGCGGACGTTATGGCTTCAACCAAAAGTTGCGTAGGGCCAAACTTTTTTATGGCGTGATCATCGGTTCGACTCTGATTGGGGTCCTACTTAACTTCGTCGGCATTAATCCGATCCGCGCGCTCGTGTTTGCGGCGATCATCAATGGCTTCTTAGCGCCGCCGCTGCTCGTCGCGATCATGCTGGTCGCCAACAATCGTCAAATCATGGGCGACCGGGTCAACGGCCGTTGGACGAACATCCTGGGATGGACGACGACCCTCGTGATGTTTGTCGCGGCTGTCGCTCTGGTGTTGACGTGGGGTCAATAAAGATTAGACTGAGCGCTGATGGTCCGCACAAATCCATCATTCATGTTCCGCGCCGTTCGCGCCTTGGCTTTCTGTTTGATTCTGATTCCGCTAGGCGGCGCCGCTGCGCAAACGCCATCTCCGACGCCGCTTGCGCCATCCGATCAAACCGATCAGAAAAAGCCCGATCGCGATCCGATCGAAAACGCTGACGAGTTCAAGTCAAAACTAACTCTGGGAATTTACTTCATTTCCGGGGCCCAGGCTTACGATCTGAATTTGCGCCGTCAGTTTGGCCCGGTGACCGCCTGGATAGCCGGTTACAAGGACTCGAACGGTAATCAACTCATCCGCGTCGGCGGTCAATACGATTATCACAAACGCTGGTTTCATTTCGTGCCTACCGGCGAGATTGAAACAACGAAGGGCGCATCGCTCTCGCTTTATTCTGAACTGGGACACGACACGTTCGCGATCGTTGGTTACTCGCGCACTAATCTAAAGACCTTTTTCGATCTGTTCTGGGATCCGGGTGACGCGCTCCAACTCGGCGTGGGACACAAGATCAGCAGCTACGATCGCATTCAGGCCTATACGATCTTCGATGTGCGCCTGCACACGGCTCAGGAGAACACGCACGTCGTCTATCGCCATAAACTAAATCGCAATAACGGCATCACCTTCGACGGCGTCTTCAAAACAGGACGAATTGATTCCGGTAAGTTCATTCACACGGCCGGCATCGGCGCTTATTACGATCGTCCAAAATGGTTTTGGAAGCTCTACTTCGATCCACACGTAAACTTCACGGACCACACGATGGTTCGCACCGGCATTGGTTTTAAGTTTTGATGGGGCAGTAGCCCCGTTCCAACTCACGATCTCCTTGTAGCAAAAACTCTTGAAAGCTATGCTAGGCCGAAGTTAGAAGGTGTCGCCGAATCTGAATCCGAGTGAGCGCTGACAAAAAGAGATTCATCGAAGGCAAGCTCTCTTCCGCTCTTCACGCCCTCAAGTACCGCAACTTCAAACTTTTCCTCGGCGGCCAGCTTGTCTCATTAATCGGTAATTACATTCAAACCGTCGCGCAGGCGTGGTTGGTATATCGCCTCACGGGTTCCGCGACGCTTCTGGGCCTGGTCGCATTCTCAGGACAGATCTCGATCTTTGTGCTGGCTCCGATTAGCGGCGTCTTCGCAGACACAAAATCAAAACGAGGCATTCTCTTTGTGACACAGATCGCGCCGATGGTGCTGACTTTTATCCTGGCGCTCCTGACGCTAACCGCTCGCGTTCAAGTGTGGCATGTCTTCGCGATCGCAGCCCTGCTTGGCGTAATCAATGCGTTTGATTTTCCGGTGCGCCAGGCGTTTGTCGCTGAGCTGGTCACGAAAGAAGATCTAATGAGCGCGGTCACGCTGAATTCTTCGATCATCAATAGCGCCCGTACGATTGGCCCAGGCATCGGCGGTTTGCTGATCGCGAGCGTGGGCGAAGGCTGGTGCTTTCTCGGCAATGCGTTGAGTTACGTCGCCGTAATCATCGGATTGCTGATGATCAAAGCCGAGGCATCGCCAAAGAAGCCGGCCCGTCATCTCCGCGCCGGCGTTGTTGAGGCATTCAATTTTGCGCGGCACACCGGACCAGTCGGCGCCCTGCTCGTGTTGTTGGGGCTGATCAGTTTCATGGGCCTGCGTTATGAAATCCTGATGCCGGTGTATGTGCGCGAGATGTTGCACGGCGGCCCGACTGAATTCGGACTGCTGATGGGCGCTTCAGGTGTGGGAGCAATTTTCGGATCGATCGTGTTGGCGTCGTTCGCGAACGTGCGGACACTCGGCGACTGGGTCGGATTCGCGGCCGCGGGATTCGGCGTCAGCCTGGTGCTGCTGTCAACTTCTCATTCGTTCGGCTGGTCGCTCGCAGTGATGTTACTAATCGGCTTTACGATGGTGACGTTGCTCGACGCTTCAAACACGCTGGTGCAAAGAATTGTGCCCGACGAATTGCGTGGGCGCGTGATGGCAATCTGGACGATGATGTTGAGCGGCCTGGCGCCATTCGGATCGCTGGTGGTCGGCATGTTGGCCCAGCACTTCGGTTCGAGAAGAACCTTTGCGGCGGGCGGCATGGCCTGCGTGATGGGCGCGATGGCCTTTGGATTTTCCCTGCCGATCCTCCAACGCGAGGCCAGAAAACTGATCGCCAAACGAGGGAAAGAGGACGGCACGCTGGTGATGCAACAACCCGGCGAGGTCAAGTCGAACGCTTAGCGCGCGTTTATTTTTTGGAGTGCGGCGACGTGTTGCCGCTGACAAAGTCGTTGCTGGCGACTAAGCGGTGACAGGTCAACCGCACTCCAAACTTTAGTTAAGGTGGCACGGGCGTCTCGCCCGTGAATCACGCGCAAGATGCGCGTGCCACGTTACTGGTTTTCCTTAGTTGCGATGTTGCGCTTCGGTCCACCGATCTGCTTCATTAGTTCTTCGACCGCGGTTTCCAACTGCCGATCGCGTCCGGCGAGATTGTCTTCCGGCGCATTATCCACACGAATGTCGGGCTGCACGCCATAGTTTTCCATGTTCGTGTGTTTCAGATCCGCGAGATAGACTCCGACGCCCGGCGTGCGCACCGTTGAACCATCGATCAAAGAATAACTGCCGGTGCCAATGACCGCACCCATTGTCGGCGTGCCGATCACCTTACCCAACCCCAGCGCGCGGAAGCCCGCGGGAAACATTTCCGCGTTTGAGGCGGAACGCCAGTTTTGCAGCACGACCTTCGGCCCAAAGTAACCGGCAAACGGGCGGCCGCTAGCCTCAGTGCCGCGCGGCACCCAAACTTCATATTCACGCTGCACCAGAATTGCCAGCAACTCCTGTTCGATGTTACCGCCACCGTTCCAGCGCTGATCGATGATCATCGCTTCCTTGTTGCGGAACTCGCGAATCTCTTTCTCGAACTTGCGCAGGCTCGGCTGGTCCATCGCGCGAATGTGAATGTAGCCAATGCGGCCATTCGACAGCTCGTCCACTTTCTGCCGCCGCTCTTTCACCCAGCGATCGTAACGAAGAGTCGCGTAAGCCTGGCCATTGACCGTTTCGATGCGCGCTTTCCACGCCCCGTCTTCGCTCGGTTTGTTGTTGAGAGTGACCTCGACTTTACGGTTGAGACGATCGTTGAGCAGTTCCCAATACTCGTCGCCGGCCTTGACCTGCTTGCCACCGATCGCGATGAGGTAATCGCCGACGTTGACCTTTACCCAATCTTTGTCGGCGGGTCCGCCTTCATAGACATAGGTCACTTTATAACGACCGGCAGCGCTGTCCGGCTCGAGATCAAATCCAAGATTTCCGGTCGAAACACCACCGGCCGCGCGTCCACCCGGAGGCGGAGCAGAGCCGGTGTGTGAAGCATTCAGTTCGCCAATCATCTCGTTAATGATGTTCAGCAGTTCCTGACGATCGCCGACGTCTTTGACCAGCGGTTCATACTTTGCCTTCGCGGCGTCCCAATCCATTCCATGCATTTTTGGATCGTAGAAGCGATACTTCATGGTGCGCCAGGCGTCGCCAAACATCTCGGCCCATTCGGCCGAGCGATTGACCTTTACTCGCACATTGAAAGCGATGCGACGACGTGGAGCTTCGCCACCGCCCGCTGCGCCCCGGCCCGCGGTCGCCGCTGCGGCCGCACCCGTACTGAGCGGCACTGAATAAATTCCTTCGCGCTCGCGGAAGAAAAGCGTGCGGCCATCCCGCGAGATGCTTAGATCGCCGAGTCCGCCGCCAAAGCCTCCGCCGCCACCGCCTTCACCGTCACCCTGGGGTGGACCACCCGAAGTAACACGGGTCAGACGCCGGCCGTCATCCTGAATTGAGTAGATAATGGGCACCGCAGCCGTCGCTGATGGTTCAGAAGTGACGAAGACGATCGTCCGCCCGTCGGGAGCCACAATGTAGTTGCCGACTGGAAACGGCATGCGCGTAATCTGGCGCGTGCGATGCTTCATGCCCGCCCAATCCATTTTCGTTTCGTGCGGAGGACGAGGCCCCGGGGGCCGACGGGCCGGACCGGCTGTGTCGTCTCCGGCGCCCGCGCCGGGCTGCGGCGTTTCAGCATCAGGTCGCTCTTCCGGATCGTCCGGATCGCGATCCAACTTCTCCAGTCCCACTGAATAGAGTTGTACTGATGCGTTGCCGAATCCACCACCGCCGCCGCCGCCTATCGAATCGCTCCGCACAAAGAAAAGTTTGCGGCCGTCAGGCGAGAATCGCGGGGCGCGCTCGTCGTACGAATCGAAGGTAACTTTGTGCGCCTGCTTTTCTTGTCCCGATGACGCGAGCACGTAGATATCAGTCGTGCGACTCTCGTCAGATTTCGAGTAAGTAAGCCACTTGCCGTCGGGCGACCACTCGGGCGAAGAGATGTTGCCGTAGCGCGATGAATCGAGCTCGACGATCTGTTTGCTCGTGACGTTGACTTTGCGCAGCTTACTGTCGGAAGAATTAAAAGCGATCTCCTTCGAATCAGGCGACCAGTGATAGCCGAGTTTCAAAGCATCGATGTCCGTGAGCTTCTGCGCCTCTCCCATGCCGTCCGCGGCGGTTACGTAAAGTTCTTCGCGACCAGTGCGATCGGAAACGAAGGCCACCCACTTTCCGTCAGGAGAGTAGGTGACGTTCACATCGCGTGCCGAGCTGTCAGTGAGTTGTTTGACGTCACCTTCTTCGACGGGCACGGTGAAAATGTCGCCATGAGTTGAGATGACGATGCGCCGCGCATTCGGCGCGAGATCGTAATCGTCAGCCATTGACGCGAAAGCCATCGTCTCTGAGTCGTTCTCTTCAGTCTCGGCATCGATATTGAGCGCGATCGGCGTCGCCTTCTTGCTCGCGGTATCCAGTTTCCAGATACCAAAGTCGTGTTCGAAAACAATCACACGGCCGTCTGAGCTAATCGAAGGAAACCGCACGTCGCCACTCTTAAACGACGTGACCTTTTCCGCTTTGCCGCCGCTGTCGGCGACCCGCCAGATGTTTGTGAGCCCGCCGCCGTCGCGATCGCTAACAAAGTAAATGCCACCGTCTTTGCTCCACATGGGCCACGAATCGAGGCCGTCGAAATCAGTCAACTGGGAAAACTTTTTAGTCGAGACATCTTCGACCCAAACATCCGTCGCATAAGCGCCGCGATAATACTTTCTCCAGTAGACCTGGCCCTTCGGGTTGTAAGCGATGCGCTTGCCGTCAGGAGAATAGCTCGCCGCATTGCCCATGTCCGGACCCGCGCGCCACGGCATTCCGCCATTAACGCTCACAACGTAAAGCAGGCCCATAAAATCTTCGCCACGCTGGCTACTGAAGAGAATGCCACTGCCGTCGGGCGTCCAACCGAGCACTACGTCATCCGCCGAGTGATGCGTCAACTGCTTCGCGGTGCCGCCCGTCGCCGGAATGAGATAGACATCGAGGTTGCCGTTGCGGTCGCTCGAGAAGGCAATCCATTTTCCGTCCGGCGAAAAACGCGGATAAGCATCACGCGCTTTGTTCACGGTGAGACGCTGAACGTTCTGACCGTTCTCATCAGCGGTCCAAATGTCGCCGAGATAAGTGAACGCGATGCGCCCGTTGGAATAGCTGGGATAGCGCACCAACTTCGCTTCGCGGGCGAAAACGATCGACGTGAAAGTGAACAAAGCCAGAGCGATGGCCAGCGGGTAGACTTTTTTCATGACTTTCTCCTGTACTTCGAATTTCGTTTAGAGGCGGGCTACTGCCCGCCATTGGTTTGGTGTTTGTCGGATCAACTTTCGATTTTGAAAGAAACCGGACTGATAAGATCGTTATGACGTTGCCGTGTCGGGCGCGGTTACGCTAATTAACGGTCGCAGGCGCGGATTGTATCACGGCCCACGCGCCAACGTTACCCGCGATTGACAGGGAAAGCGGCGCTCCGTAAAATTCGGTTTTCCCGTCGTGGTTCGACTTCCTCCCGAACGGATTTTCCACCGCGCATTAATCAGTTTTTTAGAGAGGTCTCACAATGAAATTTCGTCCCCTGCGAACGGCCATCCTTGGTATATCCATCGCTCTTCTGGTTACCAGCGCCGCCGCATCAGCCACAGCAAAAGATACCTGGACCAGTGTTCATTCAAAGAACTTCACGCTGGTCGGCAACGCCAGCGAAAAGGACATTCGTTTGGTCGCGAATCGCCTCGAACAATTTCGCCAGGTGTTTGGTTTGTTGTTTCCCACCATTACGATCAACTCGCCCGTGCCGACTACGGTTATCGTCTTTAAGAGCGACAGCTCCTACAAGCCGTTCAAGGTCAATCCGAATGTCGCCGGTTATTTTCAACCGGGCGAAGACGTGAATTACATCACGCTGACGACGGAAAAGTCTTCCGACGAGCAACCATTCCGCACAATTTTTCACGAGTACGTCCACTTGCTGGTTGAGAACACGATGGGCGCGACCGTGCCGCTTTGGTTCAACGAAGGGCTCGCCGAGTACTACAGCACGTTCGACATTAAGGACGACTATCGAAGAGTAATTCTCGGCGACCTCATCGCCAACCACGTCCTCTATTTAAGAGAGAACAAGTTCCTGCCGTTGCGCACGCTGTTTGCGGTTGATTACAAGTCGCCGTATTACAACGAAGGCAACAAGATGAATGTTTTCTATGCTGAGTCGTGGATGCTCATGCATTACCTGCTCCAGGGCGACGGTCAGAAACACCGGCCGCAACTCGCAAAGTTTGTCGATCAGCTGCGCGCCAACGCCACGATCGATGAGGCGTTTCAGCAAGCCTTCCAAAGCAGCATTGAGTCACTTGAAAAGGATTTTAAGTCTTACATCCAGGGCGCTAAGTACATGGCAACCGGGATCACTTTCGAGCACAAGCTTGATTTTGATTCAGAGATGCAGAGCGCGCCGCTAGCTGAAGCGGAAGCCCACGCATATCTCGGGGATCTGCTATTGCACACGCGACAACTTGCCGGCGCCGAGGCGCAAATTCAACAGGCACTCGCTCTTAGTCCGGATTTGCCCATGGCCGAAGCAGCCTACGGCATGCTGCGCGTGCGACAGGGCCGCATGGAAGATGCGCGGCCGTATCTGGAAAAGGCAGTCACGGCCAACTCGCAAAATTATCTGACTCACTACTATTACGCGTTCGCGTTGAGCAGTTTGAGTATGAACGAATATCGAACCGTCTCGAGCTATTCGCCTGAAGTCGCCAGTACTATGCGCGCCGAGTTAAAGAAAGCGATCGCCTTGAAACCGGACTTTCCGGAAAGCTACTCGCTGTTGGGCTTCGTCAACGTGGTGCGAAACGAAGAAGTCGATGAAACGATCGATTTGTTGAAACGTGCGCTGAAATTCTCGCCGGCGAACCATCGCATGCTTTTCATGTTGGCCCAGCTTTACCTGCGCCAGGAAAGATTTGCGGAAGCCCGTCAACTGCTAGAGCCAATCGCCCGTAACAGCCCCGACCCCGACATGCGAAAACGGGCGGAAGGCCTGCTCGAAAACGTTAAGCACATGGAAGAACAGATCGCCCAGATCAAAGAGTTTCAGAAGCAGGCGACCCGGACGCAAACTGTAAGTCCGCAACGCAGCGGACCTCCGATGACGTTAACTACGGCGCCAACTCAGGATGATATGAACTCGGCGTTACTTGAAGCACTGCGAAAACCTTTGAGCGGCGAGACGCGCGTCCAGGGAATGCTGACGACGATCGAGTGCAGCGCAAAGGGAGGAATAATTTTTCAGGTGCGCGCCGGCGATCGAGTATTAAAGTTTCATAGCAACAACTTTGACGGGGTCGACATCACCGCATTCACTACCGACGTGTCGGGAGAAATTAACTGCGGCGTACGCAAGCCTGAGAATTGGGTCATCCTCACCTATGCGCCGCCGAAAGCGGGAAGCAAATCTGACGGTGAGACCAAAGCGATTGAATTCGTGCCGAAGAGTTTTGTGCTGAAGCCGTAGGGTCTAGCTTTCCACTGGCGCACCGGATTCTTTCCAGGCTTTCCAGCCACCGGCCATGGACCAGACGTTCGTGTAACCCATGTTCTGCAAAACGTCCGCGGCCAGAGCGGATCGATATCCGCCGCCACAATACAGAATCAGCTCAGTCGATTTGTCGGGCACGGTCGCCTCGATGTCACGCTCGATAATTCCCTTGCCCAGATGAATTGCGGCTGCGGCGTGGGCTTCGTTCCACTCATTGTCTTCGCGGACATCGATCAGCACCGCGTTCGGGTCGGTCCCAATTCGGGCGCGCGTGTCTTCCACGGAAACTTCATTGATGCGGCTCTTGGCATCGTTAACAATTTTTAGAAAGCCTTCGGAATGTTTCATGTTGTCTCTCTCACTCGTGGTGTCATCGAGTCAGTACCGGGAGCGGTAGCGACCGGGTACCAGTCAAGGCAATGACAAGATCGGCATAACGCTCACCCGGTCGCTATCGCTCCCGGTACTGACCTCATCCTCAGCGTCCTCAATTGGCTGATTCTCAGGCGAGCGATTATAATGCGAGTCTTTCAAATGATCTAAAACGTGGCGCAAGCTGTCAGCTTGCGAAAAACGCATCGCAACCTAACAGGTTGCGTTACGGCATTAGAGAGGAATCTTCCAAAATTGGCTAACGAACAATTTGATGTAACGGTAATCGGCAGCGGACCCGGCGGCTATGTCGCCGCCATTCGCGCCGGACAATTGGGATTGAAAGTCGCGATTGTGGAGAAAGACAAACGGCTGGGCGGCACCTGTACGCTGCGCGGTTGCATCCCAACCAAACAGCTGCTTCAGTCCGCACATATTTATGAACAGATGCAGCACGCCGCGGATTTCGGCGTCCAGGCGAGCGGCATTCAACTCGCTTTCGCCGACGTGCAAAAGCGGAAAGAAAAAGTTGTGATGAAGAACTCGAAGGGCATCGAGTTCCTGATGAAGAAAAACAAGGCCACGGTTTTCAAAGGCACTGCCAAACTCGCTCTGCCGGGCAAAGTCGAAGTCACCGCCGAAGATGGCAGCAAGCAAACGATTCAAACGAAGAACATCATCATCGCGACCGGATCAGTCGTGCGTCCGATTCCGGGATTCGAAACGGACGGCAAGCACGTCGTTAACAGCGATCACATCCTGGAGCTGACTGAGGTTCCCAAGTCGCTGATTGTGATGGGCTGCGGCGCGGTCGGGGTTGAGTTCGCCTCGGTCTATTCACGCTTCGGCGCAGAGACAACGGTTGTCGAGCTGCTGCCGCGTCTGGTGCCCCTCGAAGATGAAGAGGTTTCCGCCGAACTCGCCAAATCATTTCGCAAACGCGGGATCAAATCTCAGGTCGACACCAAACTTGAAAAGCTCGAGAAGACTGACACCGGCGTAATTGTTACCGGCAAAACTTCGAAAGGCGAAGACGTGAAGTTGGAAGCCGAGATGCTGCTGGTCGCCGTCGGCCGCATGCCTTTCACTGAAGGTCTCGGTCTGGAAGGCACCAAGATCAAGGTCGAAAAAGGCTTTATCAAGGTTGACGAATTCCAACAGACAGACGAGAAGGGCGTTTACGCGATCGGCGATGTCGTGCCGACGCCTTTGCTCGCGCACCTCGCTTCGAAAGAAGGGGTAGTAGCCGTCGAACATCTCGCCGGAAAAAATCCGCGACCAATTAACTTGCGGCTGGTTCCGAACTGCACCTACTGCGATCCCGAAGTCGCTTCAGTTGGTTTGACTGAAGCGAAAGCAAAAGAAGCCGGCTATGACGTCAAAGTCGGCAAGTTTCCTTTCTCAGCTTCAGGCAAGGCGCGCATTCTTGGTGAAGAAGAAGGCTTCGTCAAAATTGTCGCCGAGAAGAAATACGACGAGGTGCTTGGCGTGCACATCATCGGCCCGCATGCGACCGAACTAATTGCCGAAGCCTGCGTCGCGATGCAACTGGAATCAACTGCCGAAGAGTTGGGCAACACCATGCACGCGCACCCGACTGTTTCAGAAGCAGTGATGGAAGCAGCCGAAGGCGTACACGACAAGACGATTCATATCTAGGATCATGGTCGCGTGAGCGACCATTGAGTTTAGCCCGGCCTTTTAAGGCCGGGTCTGGAAAATAATCTGCTAACTTCGTCGCGTAGCGACGAATGAACGCCATCCTGAGAAAAAAGGCTCAACCGTCGCTACGCGACGGCAGGTTTTAGACCGACGTTGTGCCGGCCTTGAAAGGCCGGCCTAAATTCAGATCGCCGCTACGCGGCGCTGAACCGGACAATGGCAGATCCAAAACAACAAAATCGAAAGGGCGGCCCGCGTCGCCGCCGTCCCGCCTTTGAAATGCGCATCAGCACGAAGTATGCGCCGCGCAAGGTGGCGGAGGGACAACCACTTTCGTGCATCAGTGACACCTCGCTCAAACACGATCAATTGCTCGAGCTTTATCGCTATCTGAAACTGACGCGTCTGGTCGAAGAGCGCATCGTCAATCTCTATCGCCAAACAAAAGTAGTTGGCGGGGTCTACAGATCTTTGGGCCAGGAAGCAACGGCCGTCGGATCGGCTTATGCTTTGCGACCGGATGATTTCATCACGCCGATCATTCGCGATCTCGGGGCGGTCTTCGTCAAAGGAATTCGGCCACGCGAAATTTTTGCGCAGTACATGGCCAAAGCCTGGGGACCATCAGGCGGAAAAGATCTCAACGTGCACTTCGGCTATATGGACAAAGGTTTCATTGGCCCAATCTCGCATCTCGGCGACATGATTCCGGTGATGACGGGAATCCTGCTGGGCGCGCGCATGCAGAAGAAAGACGTCGTCGGCCTGGCATACATCGGTGATGGCGGCGCGAGCACCGGGGCCTTTTATGAAGGGATGAACTTTGCGGCCGTGCAGCGTCTGCCGCTGATCGTGATCGTTGAATCCAACCATTACGCGTACTCGACACCGACGAGTATGCAAACCGCTGTGCGCAACCTGGTTGAGAAAGCTGCCGCGTTCGGCATTCCTGGTTACATCGTCGACGGCAATGATGTCATCGCCTGCTATGAAGTCACGAGCCAGGCAATCAAACATGCGCGCGCCGGTCATGGTGCGGTTTTGATCGAAGCCAAGACTTATCGCCGCAAGGGTCACGCCGAGCACGACGATCAGCGCTATGTTCCCGCAGGCGAGATCGAGTACTGGGAAAAGCAGAACGATCCGATCGATCGCTTTGAAAGATTCCTGCTCGATCAAAAGATTGCCACCAAAGAAAACCTGGACGAGATCGCCGCCGAGGTGATGCGCGAGATCAATGAAGACTCAGACTGGGCGGAAAGCTCGCCGATGCCTGAACCCGAAACTGCTGTCTACGGGGTCTTTGATAATTCGATCGTACCGCCGGCGTTTCGGCCGAAGACTCTGGAGAGTTAGATTCGTTTTGAGGCGGGGCATCGGTATCCGATTAAGGACAAAACGTTCGCATGCGACCTGTTAGAAGTAGCAATTCAAGGAGTCAGCGAAACTGGCGCTTGGCTGGCTCGTTGAGTCTTGCTCTCATGCTGACCGTTGCCTGCAGCAAAAAGGATGCGCCGAGAACGCAGCCGGTTTCACCTGCTGCCGCTGAGAATTATCCGAGTCTGATGGCAGGGACGAAAGAAATTACCGACGCGTTCACGAACAAGGACTATCAGAAAGTTTTAGAGCTGACTTATCCAAAGATCATTGACACTGGCGGTGGCCGCGAAAAAATGTTGGCGACCATGCAGAAAGAAATAAAAGGCATGGAGAGTGAAGGAGTGGGCGTGCTCTCGACCACGCCGGGTTCTCCAACTAACTTCGTCCGCGATGCCGGTTCGATTTACGCAGTAATCCCGATCACTTTGAAAATGAAAGCCCAGGATGGAGTCTTCCAAACCGAAGGTACTCTGATTGGCATTTCATCTGATGGCGGTGCTACCTGGACTTTTATCGATGCTGCCGGTAAGGACGACCCAGACCTAAAGGTTTTGTCGCCGAATGTTTTGGACAAACTGAAACTGCCAGCTGACAAACCGCCCGTGAAGATTGGTTAGATTCATGTCAACCGCACTCAAAAAAGATCGCAAACTCGAACGCCCTCCGCGTGGTGGCATGAGTACGATGGTGGAAGCTATCCGGCAGGGCATTTGGGAAGAGATGGAGCGTGACCCAACCGTCTTTCTGATTGGTGAAGACGTCGGTGTCTATGGCGGCGCATTTAAAGTCACCGAAGGCATTATCGATCACTTTGGCAAAGAGCGCGTGGTTGATACGCCGATCTCCGAAGCTGCAATCGTCGGCGCGGCTTGCGGCGCGGCCTTGATGGGAATGAAGCCAGTGGCTGAATTTCAATTCATCGATTTCATTTCATGCGGTTTCGATCTGCTGACTAACTATGCCGCGAAATGTCGTTATCGCTGGGGCGCCAACATCCCGGCCGTCTTTCGCGGGCCGTGCGGCTCAGGCGTGCGCTCGGGTCCGTTCCATTCGCTCAACGCCGAATCGTTTTTTCTTAACACTGCAGGCTTGAAGATTGTCGAACCTTCGACTGCTTACGACGCCAAAGGATTGATCAAGGCCGCGATTCGCGATCCTGATCCGGTCCTTTATTTCGAGCACAAAAAACTTTATCGCTTACCGCGACTGCGCGAAGAACTTCCCGAAGACGACTACATTGTTGAGATCGGAAAAGCTCGGACGGCGCGCGAAGGCCGCGATGTTTCGATCATTACTTTCGGCGCCCAGGTGCTGACCGCGCTCGATGCGGCGGAAGAACTTGAGAAAGAGGGATTGGATATAGAAGTGATCGATCTGCGCACGCTGGCGCCGCTCGATAAAGAATCCATTCTCGCGAGCGTCAAGAAAACGAGCCGCGCGCTGATCCTGCACGAAGCTTCGTTGACCGGTGGGATCGGGGGCGAGATTTCTGCGATCATTTCACAGGAAGCTTTTGAATGGCTTGATGCCCCCG
>Ga0193729_1000877_pt1 | contig 15651 bp, 13 predicted proteins | sample U1c2metaG_FD_143036 | JGI IMG/M metagenome (GOLD analysis project Ga0193729, IMG submission 143036) | Soil microbial communities from a riparian zone of the East river system, Colorado, United States - U1c2 | ecosystem: Environmental > Terrestrial > Soil > Riparian zone | place: USA: East River...
GCCAAACTCTGCGATGATCACCGGTTTGTTCGGCGCGATTTTCGTGAGACGCGGATAAGCCTCGCGCATTTTGAATTCGAAGCTTTCCGTGCCATCACGAGTTGACGGCGTGGTCGGTCCGTAGGCACTGAGCGCCACCCAATCGCAATAATCTTCGCCTGGAAAATAATTTTCGAAAGCATTCCATTTCGCTTCCGGCTCGTCGTACCAATTGATGTGCCAGACCCATTGCAAATTGTCCGCGCCTTCCGCGCGCATGAGATCGACAATGTGCTTGTAAACCGCGATGTAACGCTTTGGTCCTTCCTTTGCGCCGCCATTCCATTTTCCGTTCCAACTGAACCAATCGCCGTTCGGCTCGGTCCCCCACTCCATCAAAATCGGCGATCCAAATGCTTTTGCGTCGCGCGCCCACGCGCGAAGATCGACATCGAAATCGCCGGCGATGATTTTCTGAAGCGAAAACCTTTTCTCAGCACGTTTTTGATCGACATTGGAGCGAAGCATCAAGCGCACGTACGGGACTTTACCGAGACCGCGAATCCAGCCGCACATCGCGGCCGGAAACCTTCGCGATTCAAACCAGTTGTCGGAGAAAAAAATCCACGCGCTCTGCTTGCCAACAGCTTGTTCGTAACGCGCGACATCTTGCGGCGTCACGTCGTGCTCCGTCGGATCATGCGTATCGGTGCCGACGCCACCCCAATAAAATCCGTGATAGAGTCTGCCCAGCGGCGGCTGATAAACATGTGGCGTTTTCCCGGAAATGGCCGGGATCGACAAAGCACCGAGCAAAGATAGACAGAAGAATCTCTTCACGCGATTAACTGTAGCGGCGGTCTGCGACCCTCGCATTAGGAGAAAGATGAACGGCCTCTCGCTTAGGGTCTTACGCGTCTCAGAGAGAGGGGCGGCAACAGCACCGGTTGCGGCGATTTCGTTTCGGGTTAGCCTGACGTATGCACAAAAATGTTACGGGCAAAGATCTAACGAGGGAAGCGCCGCGCAGTCCGCGCATTCGCGTTGGCGGCTACGCCATTCTCGGGCGAACGATCGACAAATGTCGCGCGCTCGTCGCCGGCAACATCGGCGAGTACCATTTCGATTGTCCACTGGACAATATGCTCTTTGGATTCAAGGGCGTGAAGGGGGACGATTTCAAAGCGCAGATCGAGAAAGGCGCGAGTGATCAACAGATGGCGGAATGGCTGGATCAAAACGGCGAGAAGAAAACGCCGGAAGAAATCAAACGCTGGGGTGACGAAGTCGAGGCGACCGACCCATACAACAATCCGGAGCGGCGCGATTGGTTCACCGAACAAGTCAAACCGCTCGGGCTCGACCCGGCGAAGACGACGTTGTTCGACTGGTTGGAAGTTGACGACAAAGCGTGTCACGCAAAGGCCGCGTGATTAATACTTAAAGGGCGCCTCTTCCGCGCGCCCAACGTGCGCTCATGAAACGTCTGGTTGTTGCTCTTGCCCTGCTACTTTGCGGAGTCGTCAGCGCGGCGGAGCCGACGCCGAAGATTCCCCTCCGCGATTTTTTCAAAAATCCGGTTAGCCGCGGTTATCTGCTTTCGCCAGACGGCAAAACGCTTTCCTACCTCGCGCCGTGGGAGACGCGGATGAATGTCTGGATTCGTCCGACGAGCGGTGGCGAAGCGAAACGGATCACTTCCGACAAGGACCGGGATATCCGCAATTATTTTTGGAAGGGAAACCAGTTCGTCATTTACGCGCAGGACAACAAAGGTGACGAGAATTTTCATCTCATGCGGGTGGACCTGAAAAGCGGCGAAGTGAAGGACCTGACGCCGTTTCCAAAAGTGCGCGCAGAGCTGGTGGATGATCTGGAAGACATTTCCGAAAACGAAATCGTCATTACCCTGAACAAACGGAACGCAGAACTTTTCGATGCCTATCGGTTGAACGTCGCGACGAGCGATTTGAAAATGGTCGCGGAAAATCCGGGCCACGTCGATCATTGGGTAACCGATCATAAAGGCCGGATTCTCGCTGCCACCGAATCCGACGGCGTGAACGCGACCTTGCTGACGCGCGCGGATGAAAATTCGCCTTTTAAGAAAGTCCTGAGCACAAATTTTCGCGAGCGCGTGACGCCGGAGTTCTACACATTCGACAACAAGGAAATTTATGCCGCCTCAAACATTGGCCGTGACAAAGAGGCGATTGTAAAGATCGATCCGGCGACGGCCAAGGAAACCGGAATGATCTACGAGAATCCGGAGGTGGACGTTGATGCGCTGGCTTTTTCGAAGAAACGAAAGGTCCTGACCGATGCGGAATACACGACCTGGCATGAGGAAAGAAAATATCTCGATCCACAAACGGAAAAAATGTACCACACGATCCAGCGGAAACTCCCCGGTTATCAGGTTGACCTGGCTGGCAACGATCACGAGGAAAACAAGTTCATCGTCTCGGCCGCGAGCGATCGTACTCCCGGTTCGCGTTATCTGTTCGACCCCAAGACGGACGAGCTGACCAAACTTGTCGATGTTGCGCCGTGGCTGAAAGAGGATCAGCTCGCGCCGATGAAATCGATCGAATACAAAAGTCGCGATGGCCTCACCATTCACGGTTATCTGACGCTGCCGCTGGGTCGCGAGCCAAAGAATTTGCCGACGGTCGTGCTCCCGCATGGCGGTCCGTGGGCCCGCGACGTGTGGGGCTACGATCCGGAAGTGCAATTCCTGGCCAACCGTGGCTATGCGATCCTGCAAATGAACTTCCGCGGCTCGACCGGCTACGGCCGGAAATTCTGGGAATCGTCCTTTAAGCAATGGGGCAAAAAGATGCAGGACGACATTACCGACGGCGTGCAATGGTTGATCAAGCAGGGCATCGCCGACCCGAAACGTGTGGCGATTTATGGCGGGAGTTATGGCGGCTACGCGACACTCGCCGGCGTGACGTTTACGCCCGATCTCTATGCCGCCGCGGTCGATTACGTTGGTCCCTCCAACATGTTTACGTTCATGAAAACGATTCCGCCGTACTGGAAGCCATTCCTGGACGAGATGTATGAAATGGTCGGGAATCCCGATAAAGACAAGGAGCTGCTTGCGTCCGAATCGCCAGTGTTGCATTCCGATCAAATCAAGACGCCGCTCTTTATCGCGCAGGGCGCGCAGGACCCGCGCGTGAACAAAGCGGAATCAGATCAGATGGTGGCAAGCTTGCGAAAGCGCGGCGTGGATGTGGAATACATGGTCAAGGAGAACGAAGGCCACGGATTTCACAACGAGGAAAACAGGTTCGCATTTTACGAAGCGATGGAGAAATTCCTCGATCAACATCTGCACCCAACCGCACCGGAAGGGTCGAGCACGAGCAGCTCGGGATTGCGCTAGCAGGCACATCCGCGCAAACGCGCGGCGATTCCCGAAAGAGATCCGCGAACCCAAAAGCGGCTTCGTTGGTTGTCGATCTTATGTCTTGATGATCGGCGGCGGATTATCTTCGGTTATCCCGGCATCGATGCCGTGGCGCAGTTTGCTATGGCGGACGCTGTAGCCGAAATAAATCAGCATCCCGATTGCGAGCCAGACGAAGAAGCGAATCCACGTTTCGATCGGCAAACTGATCATCAGCACTCCGCACAAAAGAACGCCAAGGATGGGAAAAATCGGGACGAATGGAACGCGGAACGGGCGCGGGCGACTGCGTTCCGTTCGGCGGAGAACAATCACGCCGAGACAAACCAAAACGAAAGCGAAAAGCGTTCCGATGTTGGTCAGGTCCGCGAGCGAACTAATATCTGTAATCATCGCCACGCCACCGACCGCAATGCCGGTCCAAATGGTAGTGATGTGCGGTGTCCGGAAACGTGGATGAATACTCGCGAAATATTGCGGCAGTAAACCGTCGCGCGCCATGGCCATAAAAATGCGCGGCTGTCCCAATTGAAAAACGAGCAGGACTGAGGTCAGGCCCGCAAGTGCGCCGGCACTGACCAGTGCCTGGGCCCATGGTTTGCTCGCGAACGCTGTCGCGACCGCAGCGGCGTCGCCGAGATAGTCGGTGTACTTCTTGATTCCGGTGAGAACTCCGGACATCAGAACATAGAGAATCGTGCAAATAATCAGGCTCGCGATGATGCCGATGGGCATGTCGCGTTGCGGGTTGCGTGCTTCCTCTGCTGTAGTGGAGACGGCATCGAACCCAATGAAGGCAAAGAAAACAATGGCCGCTCCGCTCATTACGCCACCAAGACCGTTCGGCACAAACGGACGCCAATTCGATGGATGGACCATAAAGGCCCCCAGCGAAATGAAGAAGACGACAACTGCAACTTTGATGATGACAATCGTAGAGTTAGTTCGCGCACTTTCGCGGATTCCGTAAACAAGAAGCACCGTAACCGCCCCAACGATGAGCAGTGCCGGCAAATTTACGGCGAGGCTGTTCCCGAAAACGTGTGGCAATGTAAGCGGCGAATAATATTGCAATACATCGCCACCCTGCAAAAGCTTGTCTGCCGCCGTCTTCGGATCCGCGACGAGCCAGAGCGGAAGCTTGATCCGGCCGTGACTCAAACTGTAAAGCAGTTTAACAAAATAGTCCGACCAGCCCACAGCCACGGCCATGTTCCCGACGGCGTATTCCAAAATTAAGTCCCAGCCGATGATCCACGCGATAATTTCGCCGAGCGTCGCGTAGGAATAAGTGTAGGCCGATCCAGAAACCGGAATCATCGAGGCGAGCTCGGCGTAACACAGCGCCGCAAATCCACAGGCAATTGCCGCGACGACAAACGAAAAAACCACTGCCGGTCCCGCGCCGGGCCTGCCGAACACCATCGGAGCATGCGTGATCCATGATTGAATGAAATTGAGCACCGGCGTTTTCAGGATCGATGAAACCGTTTGCGTCTGCTCGCCCGCCGCAGCCGTGCCGGCGAGCGCAAAAATTCCCGCTCCGATGATGGCCCCGATGCCCAGGCAGGTGAGATCGAAGGCGGAAAGCGCCCGCTTCATCAATCGTTCCGGGGCGGCTGCTTCCGCGATCAAACGTTCCGGGCTTTTGGTTTTAAAAAGTTGCGACGCCATTTTCGTTTCTAGTTAGGCAAGCAACCGCGGATCGTGGCACCGCTGTGTCGGCGCGGTCAATCTTAAGTTTCAGATGTTGCAGCGGCGGTTGTGCCAACCGCCGAAATTAGGGATCAGGTGCTGGCCTCGGCGTGCGCGCCCACATTGGCCTAAGTTAAGCTGTAGCACGGTCGATGGTCAGCTTGAGCATCGCAAATTTGATCGGCAATTTCCTGTTCGGCGCGATTGGATTTGTCGCCTTTGTTTACGGCAAGCGCATGCATTTGTGGAAGATCATGCTCGGCGGTCTGGCGCTCATGATTTTCCCCTACTTCATCGCTGATACCTTGCTGATGTATCTAATCGGCACAACTGCGACCGCCACGCTCTTTTTGCGGCACAACTGAAACGCGCGGCGGCATTCTGGATAGACGTTGGCCTCCGCCTTTCATAGGTTTGCTCCGTGGCCGACGAACCGACCAAGCTCATCCTGGGCGACACCGCGATTTCGGCGATCGAACAGCCGGCAACGAAACGTTTCTTGGGTCGCCGCAAAAATCGACAGCCCCGAAAGCTTTCGGGGCAGCTCACGCATTGTGAAAACTGCGGCGCGCAGTTGAGCGGGAAATATTGCGCGCAATGCGGACAGCCGGCAATCGATTATCGACGCTCCTTCCGGCACGTCATTGTCGATGTTCTAGATTCTTTTCTCAATTGGGATTCAAAATTTTTCGCCACGCTCGCGTTGCTCATTGTGAAGCCGTGGCAGCTAACGAACGACTTCCTCGCCGGCAAACGTGTGCGCTATGTGCATCCGCTTCGGCTCTATCTGCTCGCAAGCATCCTTTTTTTCTTTGCCGCGAATTACTCGGCGAAATCCATTCATCTTCAGACAGGCAATCTTTCGCCGAAAGATCGGGCCCAGCTCGAAGCGGAACTGAAGAACGAAAATATTCGACCGGAAGCGCGTATCAAGATCGAACGGGCCCTAAATCTGAGCCCTTCTCCTTCGCGCGCCGGACATGCCGATGAAAAAGCTTCACCTAAGCCGGAGGAGCCTGGCGCTTCGGACCAAGGTGATTTCGGTCCCCTCCTGCAAATTGGTCCTGAGAAGCCGTCAACTCCTTTCGAGAAATGGATAGAAACCCGCGCCAAAGAAAAGATGGGAGAACATGGAAGCAAGGCACAGCTGTTCGTCAGCACCGTCATCAACAACCTCCCGTACATGATGCTTTGCTGCATCCCGCTCTTCGCTTTCGTCCTGAAAATTCTTTATATCCGGCGTCGCGTCTTCTACGTCGACCACCTCGTCTATGCTCTGCATATTCACACCTTCGCTTACGTTGCGATCATGCTAATTGTTTCGTTGACGATTGGCTTGAAGCGTTTGGCCCCAAGCATGACCGGCTGGATCGCAATTCTTTGGCTCGCCTTTGCCGTCCAAATCTTGCTGTCGATTCGTCGCGTTTATCGGCAGGGCTGGCTTTTCACCATTTTTAAATTTTTCGCCGGCGGCTTTGTTTATCTCCTGGTTCTTTCCGTCGCCCTTGCCGCCACGTTCTTCATCACACTCGCAATGCCATGAAAAAAATCTTCGGCCTCGTTTTTCTTTTCACCTCATTCATCTCGGGCGCCTCAGCCGCGCAACTGATCGCTTTCGAGCGCAACGATGCTGTTTGGATCGCGAATCTCGATGGCACCGGCGAGAAGAAAATTGCCGCTGGAATTTTCCCTGCGATCTCGCCGGACGGAACACGGATAGCGTTAACGACCGTGGAAAAATCCGGCACAACCTATGTGCGTCACATTGCGGTTGCGGAAATCGCGACCGGCAAAATAACTGTCTTCAAAGACGTGCCAAGCGACAACGTATACTACCCGCAGTGGTCGCCGGACGGCAAACGCATCGTCTTTACTTTGCGACAAAACGAAGTTTGGAACCTGGCAACGATTGCCCCGGATGGAACGGATTTCCGCATTCTAAAAAAAGGCGCGCAAAACGAAGCCACGCTTTATTCCCCGTCTTGGGCTTCCGACGAGGGATCGATTTTTTGCCAGGACATGACGAACATTTATCAAATCAGTCTCGACGGACGCGTGCTCGCGCAGTGGACGATCGAGAAAGCCATTCCGAATGGCGGTATGAGCGGGGACGGACGCATCACCGTCTCGCCCGATGGAAAATTTTTGCTGCTTTCCATCGATATGGGCGAAGAACACAACCGCAAAGATTGGGACGGACCGCCTCCCGCGCTTTGGACTTTCGAGATCGCGACGCAAAAAGCGGTCCGCATAACGTCGCAAACACTCTTTGGCTGGGACGGTTGCTGGATCGACAATGAGAGCATTTTGCTGCTCAGCCAGGCAACCGGTGAAAAATCGGCCTCGCTTTATCGCATGTCGATCGATGGAAAGAATTTGAAACGCCTGATCAAAAATGCGCGTTTCCCGACCGTGAGCGCGCCGTGACTGGCGAGCGCCGCTAGCCAATCGATCGCACGACGCCGCCGTCCGCTCGTACCGACGCGCCGTTGATCGCAGAAGCGAGCGGACTGCAAACGAAAGCGACGACATTGGCAATCTCATCGGGCTCGATGAATCGCTGCAGGATCGAGGTCGGCCGCGCATTCTTGAAGAACTCCTTCTCGAATTCTTTCGCGCTGATTTTATTCTCCGCGGCTAGGTTGGAAACAAACTCGGTCACGCCTTCAGATGCAGTTGGCCCAGGCAACACGGAATTCACGGTTACGTTTGTGCTCTGGCAGGCCTCAGCGAGTCCGCGCGCGATCGCGAGCTGTGCCGTTTTTGTTGTGCCGTAGTGGATCATTTCAACGGGAATCTGCAGTGCTGATTCGCTCGAAATGAAAACGATCCGACCCCAGTTGCGCTCTTTCATTTGCGACAGGTAGGCGCGGCTCAATCGCACTCCCGACATCACATTTACCGCGAAGAATTTCTCCCAATCTTCATCGGTGATCTTCTCAAAAGGCTTCGGCTCGAAAATGCCGACGTTGTTGACCAGGATATCCACCCGCGGCAACTGGCGCACGACCTCGCTGCAACCTTTCGCGATGCCCAAGTCAGCCGCGATTCCGCGAACGTTCGCATCGGGTGAGTCTTTCTTGATCTGCGCGATGGCCTCGTCAACTCGTTCCTCGGTACGCCCGTTGATAACGACTTCCGCGCTCTCGCGCGCCAATCGAGTCGCGATTGCCAGGCCGATCCCAGCCGTCGAGCCGCTAACAAATGCGATCTTACCCCCAAGTTGCAGGTCCATAACGCGCGCTAACCCATGAAAATCTTTTTCACCGTATCGAGCGCTTGATTGATTTTTGATGCGTCGGTGCCTGCACCTTGCGCATTCTCCGGCCGACCGCCGCCTTTGCCGCCGACAATCGACGCAATTTCCTGGATGATTTTGTTCGCCTGAAACTTTGAAGTCATTTCCTTTGGCACTGACGCGATGAGCGCCACTCGCCCATCAATCGCGCCGCCCAGAAAAATCGGTCCCTTAAATCTAGTCTTGAGCGCGTCGGCGACCGCGCCGAGAAGCTTTCCGTCCGCATTCGGGACTTCCGTAACGCAGAAATCCTTCCCGGCGCATGAAGCGGCGAGCTCCCTTGCGATCTCGGCGGCGCTGCTCCTTATCTGGGCGTCACTCGCCTTGGCATTCTTCTTTTCCCATTCCCGTACATCGACATCTACTTTCTCCAAGTGCGCCGCGCGCGCATCGATCTGTCTTAGCATTTCCGCCGTTTTGCCTTCGTTTGAAAAAGCCGGCAACAGCGCGATGTCGGATTTCTTCCGCGCGAGCGCATCAAATTTCTCCTGCTGCTTTGCCGCCTCTTGCTGTGCCCAATGACGCGCAGCATCACCCGCCACCGCTTCGATTCGCCGAATCCCTGCGGCGATCGCTTCTTCCCGCACGATTCGAAACGGTCCGATTTCACTGGTCGATCTCACGTGCGTGCCGCCGCACAGCTCCATCGAGTAACCATTCAGCTTCGGATTGCCCTCAGTGTCAGTCGTCCCGCCGATCTGGACCACGCGGACTTCGTTACTGTATTTTTCTCCAAAGAACTGCTGAATATCTGAACGCTTCTTAGCGTCAGAATATGGGATTATCCGCGTCGAAACTGGCTCATTCTCCGCGATCTTTTCGTTTACCAATTTCTCCACGTCACGCTTTTGCTGCGGCGTGAGCGCTGCACTGGAAAAGTCGAACGTCAATTTGTCCGGCCCGACGTAACTTCCTTTCTGCGTCGCATCGCGGGAAACAATTTCGTGCAATGTCCAATGCAATAAATGTGTGACTGTGTGGTGTCGTTCAATCGCATGACGGCGATCTGCGTTAACCGTTAACTCAACAAACTCCTGGCGATCACTGTCGATATTCCAATCAGTTTGCGGATCTCCCGCAAACTCATGAATGATTACTCCGCTGGCAGATCGTAAAACGTTAACGATCCTAAAGTCATTGTACGTTCGTCGGTTTTCACTATCGATTAAGCGAGCAGTTCCTTTATCCGAGACTTGGCCGCCCATTTCGGCGTAAAAGGGGGTTTTGGCCGCGACGAGGATATTTTGCCCCTCCCTTAGTTGCCGCACCTTCGCGCACACTTGGAGTTCTTTATATCCGACAAATTCGGTTGGTTCTAACATTTCCAAATGCGCATCGGCGATTTCGATCCGCGCTTTCTTTTGGGCTGCGCGTGCACGCGATCGCTGCTCCTCCATCAACTTTTCAAAACCAACAACATCGACGGTGAGCCCGCGCTCACGTGCCATCAACTCCGTGAGATCAAGCGGAAAACCATACGTGTCATAGAGCTTAAAGGCGTCTTTGCCAGAAACCTGAACGCCTTTTTTCTTCGCGACATCCTGCTCATAAATGTTGCCGAGTAGGATTGTGTCGAATATCTCCAAGCCCTTGTCTAGTGTCTGATTAAACGTCTGCTCTTCGCGTTTGATCGTCTCCTTCACCTGCGCTTGCTTCGCGCGGATTTCGGGAAAGACGTCGCCCATCGTTTTTGCGACAACATCAACAAGCTTGAAGAAGAACGGTTCGTGAAATCCGAGGGTGCGGCCGTAGCGAACTGCGCGTCGCAGTACGCGACGCAGGACGTAACCGCGTCCTTCGTTTGAGGGAATGATTCCATCGGCAATCGCGAAACTCAGTGTGCGGATATGATCGGCGATCACGCGGAATGCGATGTCGATCTTCTCCTGCTCGGTTCTGGGGAGCACACCCGCCTCGGGTGTTGCATCCGGCGCCTCGCCGGATGCGGTTGGCGAGGCGCCAACCGGTGCACGCGACGGCGCGTGCGCTCCCCGATCCGAAGAATCCGGAAGGGTGCTCGTGTATTTTTTGCCGCTCAGTTTTTCGAGCTCATCGAAAATCGGTCGAAAAATGTCGGTCTCGTAGTTCGAAATCCTACCGGAAAAATCCGTAAGACTTTTGGTTCCTTGAATGATCGCAGTGACGCGCTCGAAACCCATTCCGGTATCGACGTGTCGCGCCGCGAGTGGAACATACTCGACGCGGCCGGGGTCAGCGACCCCGGCTACAGGTTGCGCGTTGAATTGGATGAAAACCAGATTCCAGATCTCGATGGAGCGCGGGTCCTCTTTGTTCACCAGCGCGCCGCGCGTGTCGCCGTCCGGCGTAAGATCAACATGTAGCTCCGAGCACGGGCCGCACGGCCCGGTGTCGCCCATCATCCAGAAATTGTCGGCTTTACCGCCAGTTACGACGTGAATCGCGGGATCGAGATCGGCTTCCCGAAATAATCTCGCCCATTGATCATGCGCTTCCTGGTCAAACTCGCTTGGCTCGTTAGGTCCCGGTTTGTAAACGGTTGCGTAAAGACGCTGCGGCGGAAATTTCCAGCGCTCAACGACAAGTTCCCATGCCCACTCGATCGCCTCCTTCTTGAAATAATCTCCGAAGCTCCAGTTGCCCAACATCTCGAAGAAGGTGTGGTGATACGTGTCCAGCCCGACATCTTCGAGGTCGTTATGTTTTCCGCCGGCGCGAATGCATTTCTGCGTGTCGGCCACCCGCGGCGGATTCCAGGGCGGCTTTTGTTGGCCGAGAAAAATGGGCACGAACTGGTTCATGCCCGCGTTGGTAAAAAGCAGATTAGGCGCGTCGGGCAGGAGCGATGACGACGGCACAATGGTGTGCTGTTTCTCGCGAAAGAAATCGAGAAACGATTGCCGAATTTGCGCCGAGGTCATGATGCGGAAAATGACGAATGACGAATGACGAATGACGAAATAATGACTAAACCCGAAGCTAAGAAGTGATGTCCGAAGCCGATTATTTCGTCATTCGTGCTTCGAACTTCCTTCGTCATTCGGCATTCGGATTTCGTCATTTCGCTGCTGATCAATTCGTACGATGGGAACGTTGCCGGAGCTCGCGCAGATTTCCAAACGGAAATGTTTCCGTGCCGCCGCCATCTTGGCGCAGCAAGATTATGTACACAATCAAAGGCGAGCAGCTTCTCGCCCGGCTCAACTGGCGTTACGCGACCAAGCAATTTGATCCGTCGCTGGCGACAAATATGCAACGCAGAAAAAAGTGCGCTTCAGCCGCGAGGGCGTGATTCACCTCGTGTGATTCTACCGTTTGTCCTCGTCGAGCTTCACTTTGAGGGCAGTCTCGATTTCCTGGTAGAGCGCCTGGTCGTTTTTCAACACTTCTTTGGCGGCATCGCGGCCTTGCGCCAGTTGGGTGCCCTTGTAATTCAACCATGACCCGCGCTTCTCGATAATTTGCTTTTCGAGCGCGAGATCGAGAAGTGCGCCAGTCGAAGAGATGCCTTCGTTGTACATGATGTCGAATTCCGCCTCCGTAAACGGCGGGGCGACCTTGTTTTTGACGATTTTGACGCGCGTCCGATTGCCCGTCACCACGCCGTCGGTTTGTTTAATTGCGCCGATCCGGCGAATGTCAATGCGCATGCTGGCGTAAAATTTCAACGCTTTGCCGCCTGGCGTTGTTTCCGGGTTGCCAAACATTACGCCGATCTTTTCGCGGATCTGATTTGTGAAAATGCAACACGTTCGCGCTTTCGAAATCAGCGCAGTGAGTTTGCGCAAAGCAGCGCTCATGAGCCGAGCCTGCGCGCCAACGGTGGCGTCACCGATTTCGCCTTCCAGCTCCGCTCTTGTGACCAGCGCTGCCACCGAATCCACGACGATAACATCGAGGGCGTTTGAGCGGATCAACGTCTCGCAAATGCGCAGAGCTTCCTCGCCGGAGCTCGGCTGGGAAACGAGCAGGTCGTCCAGATTGACGCCAAGTTTCCTCGCGTATTGCGGATCGAGCGCATGTTCGACGTCGATGAACGCGGCAAGCCCGCCGCGCTTCTGCGCCTGTGCAATGACGGTGAGCGTGAGCGTGGTTTTGCCGGACGATTCCGGACCGAAAACTTCGACGACTCGTCCCCGTGGAAATCCGCCGACGCCAAGCGCGCGATCGATGAGGATGTTGCCGGTCGGAATGACATCGATATCGACAATCTTTTCGTCACCCAGGCGCATGATTGCGCCGTCGCCGTAATCCTTGGCAATCTGTTGAATCGCCAGATCGAGATTTTTGTTTCGCGCGGCGGTCAATTTATCTGCGCCGGTCTTCTCTTCGGTTTTGGTCGCCATATCGGGATCACTCTAAGTAAGTCTCTGGCTACAATTCGCCAAGCACAAAAGCTCGCCTGCGGCCGCAGGAAAAGGAAAAGGCCGCGAACCCACGGTGCGCGGCCTCGATTGCCAAGAGAAAACTCGTCGATCAGGAAACTTTGATTTTCCGTGGCTTGACCTGCTCCGCTTTAGGCAGAGTCAAAGTCATGACGCCCTGATCGATCTTTGCGCTGATCTTGTCTGCGTCGATCGATGGATCGAGCTCGAAGGCGCGGCGATAATTTTCGCGGGGCGATTCGCGACGGATCAGCGTGCCTTCGATGGCGGGAAGGGAACGGCGTCCGATAATCGTCAGCTCGTTGTTCTCGACCGAGATCTCGAGGCCATCCTTGTTCACGCCAGGCATTTCGACTTGCAGCATGTAACCGTCACCATCTTCGATGATGCTGGCGACCGGCGCGACGAAATGTTCGTTCTGGTGAAGCCCACTGTCGCGATTTTCACGGACCAATGTGTTCATGTTAATTCCTTTCGTAAAGTTTTTGGCCGGCCGGCAGGCGCGCCCAGGTTTGGTTAGTCGGCGTTGACCTGAATTTGCTTCGGCTTTGCTTCCTCCGCCTTCGGCAACGTCACGGTCAGGATTCCATCCCGATAAGTCGCGCTCACTTTATTGGCGTCGACGCGGGCCGGCAGCGTGATGCTGCGGCGGAACTTACCGACATAACGCTCGGAGCGTTCCGCCTTCTCCCCGTTGGAACTTTCGGTCTTGCGTTCGCCGGCGATTGTCAGCGTTCCATCGTGCAAGGAGATTTCGATGTCCTCCTTGCGCATACCGGGCAATTCGACCACGGCGATGACATTGTCATTGTTCCGATAAAGATCGAGCGCAGGAGACCAGCCACTGAAAAGCTGCTCCTGGCGTCCGAAATTGGACCAGGATGGCAACTCGAAAAGTGTATTGAGGTCAGCTCCAGCGATCGAAGGACCGCCATGCCGTCAATCCAGGAATTTGATAATGAATTAGACTCATATTTGAACTTCCTTTCTAAGTAATAGGATTTGTGGGTTTTCTCGTTCTTCCGAATAGCTGGGGTCATGCCAGATCAAAACGGAGGTAAATCCGAATATTATAAGAATACTTGTCATTAGTTTCTTATGTTGGGATCGAAGGGCCCGATATTGAATCGAGCGGTGGTTCAATATGTTACAGGCCGGCGGATTTTCGTTGAAGGACATGAGACAAAATCGCACAATTTTTTTCGAAGTTGGGGTTTGCTGCCACGCGCGTGGGTGGATATTCATCTCCTCATGTCTTTAGCAAGAAGCGATGAGCGCTTTATGCGCGCCGCGTTGAAAGAAGCGCGCAGAGCGTTGGGGCAAACGAGCCCCAATCCGGTTGTTGGCGCCGTGCTGGTTATTGATAATCGAATCAGCGCCAAAGGCCATCATCGCCACGCGGGCTGCCCACATGCGGAGATCGTATGCCTGCGCGATTTTGGAAACACCATCCCAGCGGCAGCGACATTGTACGTGACGCTGGAACCGTGCTCGACGACCGGGCGCACTTCACCATGCACGGATGAAATCATCAAAGCAGGCCTAAAGACCGTTGTGATCGGCACCGTCGATGTAAATCCGCGCCACGCTGGACGCGGCGTAACACTTTTGCAGGATGCAGGGATTAAAGTGCGGGTCGGCGTTTTGACCGAGGAATGCACTTCTCTCAACGAAGCTTTCAATAAATGGATCGTCACTGGGCGGCCTTTTGTTGTCGCCAAGTGCGGGATGAGCTTGGACGGACGGCTGACGCGACGTCCTGGTGAGTCGCGTTGGATAACGAGCGCCGCCGCACGCCGGCATGCGCACGCGCTGCGCGCGCAAGTTGATGCAATCGTTGTCGGTGCAGCGACGGTTAGGATCGACAATCCTCGACTGACAGCTCGTAATGCGCAGCAAGCCCGGCAACCGTGGCGCGTTGTTTTGACGCGCTCTGGTAAACTGCCACGGCACGCGCGCTTGTTTACCGATCGCTTCGCTGAGCGAACGCTAGTTTATCGAGGCAAATCTCTCAGAACAGTTCTCACCGATTTAGGAAAACGAAATGTGACCAGCGTGTTGCTCGAAGGCGGCGGCGAGATGCTCGGTCAAGCATTGGACGCACGCCTCATCGATAAGGTACAAGTTTACTTGGGTCCGATCTTGACCGGCGGTCCGGTTCTCGCATTCCCCGGTCGGGGAGCCAGTGTGACGCAAAATGCGGTACATCTTGATCGGATCGGTTACCAGAAGCTCGGCCAAAATGTCTGCATCACTGGTTACTCCAGATTTCCGGAAAGACATCCACGGCCTGAATAATATGTAGAAACTTCTCGTCTTAAATAGAGTTAAATGTTTAGGAGGTAAATAATGACAATGAACTGGAAAAAGCTTCTTTTAATCGCGCTCGTGGCGAGTGGATTCGCGTTTGCTCCGGCACCACGCTCTGAGGCAGGCGTTTCGATTGGCATCGGAGTCGGGTTTCCGGTGGCATATCCTTATCCTTACTACGGCTATCGGCCTTACCCCTACGGGTACTATCCGTACTACTATGGGGGACCGACATTCTATTGGTCCCACGGGCATCGCTACTATTACGGACACCATCGGCATTTCTATCGCCATTAACTATCGGGGATACTAAGCGGCTCTAACTTTACTCCCGAGTTGGCCGGGTCCGATGCCCGGCCAGCTCAATTTGTTTCGCTGCGAGGCGGCGTAACGACTCCGTACCGGTAGTTAGCGAATGGGCGTCACCGAGACTGCGGGAGTCGATGTAGCGCCAGGCGTTGATTGGCGCGACTGAAATTCTTTTTTCAATCGCTCGTTCAGTTGCGGTAGCTCCTGGTCTCGCTTCGCCTCGAATTGTTCTCGCAGCTGCCGCTCGATCTTACGTCGCTCTTGGAGATAGGATG
>Ga0193729_1000878_pt1 | contig 15644 bp, 12 predicted proteins | sample U1c2metaG_FD_143036 | JGI IMG/M metagenome (GOLD analysis project Ga0193729, IMG submission 143036) | Soil microbial communities from a riparian zone of the East river system, Colorado, United States - U1c2 | ecosystem: Environmental > Terrestrial > Soil > Riparian zone | place: USA: East River...
CTCGTCCAGGAGCGGGCGCATCCGCCGGCCGAGCGAGCGCGGGCCGGTGAGGGCGCCCAACACGCCGCACGACAATGAGTGGAATTCATCGACGCAGCCCTTGCCCATGTTGGTCGTGAAAACCGGGACATGCGCGACCTCCTGAAGCCGCGACAAGGCCACGGTCGCGGCCGGCGACATCGCGCCGCCGCCTGCGATAATCACCGGTGAGCGGGCCGCGGCGATCATGTCGGCAGCGCGTTCGATCGCGTCGGACGCAGGTCTCGTACGATCAATCGGCCACGTCCCGCAGCGCATGCTCCGGTGAGTCCGGGATGGCGCCGCCCGTTCGCGTAACAGGTCGGCCGGCAGAAGCAGAACTGCCGGTCCAGGCCGCCCGGAGCCGGCAGCGACGAACGCGCCGTCCACATAGTCGTCCGCGCGGTCTGCGGTGAGGATGCGTCTGACCCATTTCGAGCAAGATGAGAAGAGCGCGAAATGATCGAGTTCCTGAAAAGCGTTACGATCCAGTTGCGGGCGCTCCACGTCCTGGACGAGCGCTACAACTGGAATGCTGGCTTTGTACGCCTCGGCAAGCGGCGGCACGAGAAGAGTGGCGGCAGGTCCGTTTTGCGCGGCTACCACGGCGATCTTGCCGGAGACGCGGGCGTAGCCGTCGGCCATTGCGCCGCCCATGTTTTCCTGACGATAAGCGATTTGCCTGATCCCGATGGCTTCCGCTGCGAGGATGACGGCAGACGGCAGGCTTTGTGCAAAGATGATATCAACGCCGTGGCGCTTGAGTGCAAATGCAATGCGTTCGGCTACGGTTTCACTATCGCACGGCGTCATGTGGGGCTCCATTCCAGGCGCTGTGCCCGGCTCGAAAGGAACTGCTCGAACACTTGCACGATAAAGTCGATTTCGGCTTCGCCCGTCGGCATGGACAGGCACGCGGTCGCCGCACTTGGAAGAATGATTCCTTCAGCGGCAAAGAACCTGGTCAGCTCCTTCATCACGTCGGCTTCGCTGGACGACCAGAACGCTTCGCGAAAATCGCTCGGTGCTCGGCGCTTGGGATGGATGCGGAACAGCGACGCGGCGCCGGTGACGGAAAAAGCGAGCTGCCACCGTTCGGTCGCCTGCACCAATCGCGCGCGGAGCTTGTCTCCGAGGTGCTCGAGATGGGCGAAGGCGGCTTGGTCCAAGCACTGCATGGCGACGAGCCCTGCGGTCATCGACATCGGATTGGCCGAGAAGGTCCCGCCCTGGGGGACCGCGGGCTTCTTGTCGTCTGCGTCGAACATTCCCATCACGGCCGCGCGGCCTGCGACCGCGCCGATCGGAAGGCCGCCGCCAATGATCTTTCCCAGCGCATAGAGATCGGGTTCGATCCCGTAGCGGGCTGCTGCACCATTGTAACTCTGGCGGAAGTTCAACACTTCGTCGCTGATGATGAGGACGTTCTGTTCGCGGGCGACGTTTTGCAGGGCCGTGATGAACGCAGGATCCGGTGCGATCAAGCCCGCCCGGCTTGGCATCGGGTCGAGTACGATCGCGGCCAGTGACGCGGCATGCCGTCTGATTTGGTGGACGGCGCCATGCGGATCATTGAATCGCAGGGGCACGACCTCGCGTAATACCGACGTCGGCATGCCCTTGTAGAAGGGCACCGATTGAGGCTCGGCGGATGAGCCCCAGGTCGCCGGTGTGCTGGCTTGGCTCACTTCCACCCAGTCGTAGGCGCCATGATAGGAGCCTTCGACCTTGGCGATGCCGGGACGGCCCGTCCACGCGCGAGCTGCTTTGATGGCGAACATCACCGCTTCTGTGCCGGTGTTGCAGAAACGGATGCGGTCCATTCCGGGAACGCGACCGCAAATCAGTTCGGCAAGTTCAATTTCCTTCTCGGTCGGGTTGGCGAAGCAGGTCCCGTCGCGGAGCTGCTGCTCAAGCGCTGCGATGACCGGTGCGAAAGCGTGACCGTGGATCAGGGTAGTGAAGTTGGCGTTCAGGTCCAGAAATTTGCGACCGTCGGCGTCGAACAGATACGCGCCGCGCCCATGGCTGATGTAGCGGGGAATAGGATCCCGCTCGATGGTCACCCGAGTGGTGCCGCCGGGGAATACTTCGCGGGCGCGACGAAAGGCATCGTGCGAACGGGGCCCGATAAGAGGCGTCTGCTCTTGTTGGGCCACGGTAAGTCTTGGTTGAACCGTCATCAGGGGATCTCGCAAACTGAAGATCCAGCGTGAATAAGCAATTATGATATTTGATGCAACAATTTTGTTGCTTGGTTATACCCGCTGCCTGATGCGGCTGGCAAGGCGCCGATAGCCGTCGCGAATATCCTTCTCAATTGCGGCCTGAACCCGCGCCTTGTCGCCAGCCTCAAGGCCCGCCATGGCCTCCATGTGATTACTGACGCCGACCCGGGAGGTGGCAAACTCCGGATAAAGGTCATTGAGCGAGGGGCCGATCCGCACCCAGAGGGATTCGATCATCGACAGTAGCCGCGGCATCTGCGCGCCTTCATAGATCAAGAAATGAAAAGCCTTGTTGGCTTTGAGGGCGGCAGCGTAGTTTCCCGCATCGAGGGCCGCATTGATTTGCGATTGTAGCGCCTTGAGCTCGGTCACGACCTCCCGGGGGAGGCGTTCTGCGGCAAGCCCCGCTGCCAATCCCTCCAGGACCAGCCGTATCGATGTCACCTCGTCGAGCGCTGGCAGTGTCAGCGGTGGGACGATGACGGTCTTTGGCCCGCTATTGACGAGAGCTCCCTCGCCAATGAGCCGCATGATGGCATCTCTCGCAGGGGTGGTGCTGACACTTAGCGCCTGAGCGACCGCCCGCACGGTGAGCTTCTGACCAGCAGAGAATTCCCCACCCCCGCTCGCCCCTCTCAGCGAGGCATAGGCGAGTTCGCCAAGGCTGGTCTGGCGATCGAGGGGGAGCAACGGCATCTCAGCCGGCGCTTTTGACGGCGACTCGGGAGTTTCAGACAACATAAGGCGCACTGTGAGTGGCAGGGGGCCGGATTTCAAGCGGGCGGGCGGGATTTGTTGCATCATTCTCGTTGGCAATTGAATCGTCGCTGGCGTTTAACCAGCTTTGGGGGCCGGACGTCGCCGCGAAGTCGATCGAAACTTCTTGACACACGATATTTGGTGCCTGATACATCAAAATCAAGAGGGCATGGAAATGGTCTTCGCGGCTGCGGCATCTTTTCGTATCGGCGTGGACATCGGAGGAACCTTCACCGACGTCAGCATCGTGGATCCCCATGGCAACGTTCATGCCAGCAAGTCGCTGAGCCTGCCGTCCGATCCGGCGACGGGCGTGATCAATGCCTTGCAGCAGGCTGCGGGCCAACTCGGGACAACGCTTTCCTCTCTTTTGTCACGCACGCGTCTCTTCGTGCATGGCTCCACGATCGCAACAAACACTCTGCTTGAAAGGACCGGCGCTTCTGTCGGCCTGCTCGGAACTCACGGATTCCGGGACACCATTGAGATTCGTCGCGGCTGGCGCGACAATCCCTGGGATCATCGCACCCCTTGGCCGGATCCTGTGGTCCCGCGACACCGCCGTCTTTCCGTCCTCGAGCGGATGGGCGTCGACGGCAATGCTGTCGTGCCGCTCGATCGGGCATCGGTCCGTCGGGCGCTCGACCGAATGCTAGGCTTCGGCGTCGAGTCCATCGCCGTTTGTCTTCTTCACAGCTATCGCAACCCCGAACACGAGCACCTCTGTCGTGACATCATCGCCGAGCATGCGCCGCATGTCTTCTTGACGCTTTCGAGCGAGCTCGCGCCGATTGCCGGCGAATATGAGCGGGCATCCACCGCGGTCATCAACGCCTATGTGGCGCCGCGCGTGGTGCCATATTTGAAGGGACTGGAGCTCAAGCTGCGCGAGTTGGGGCTGCGCAAGCTGCTGGTAGTCCAAAGCAATGCCGGAGTTGCTTCCGTCCCGCAAATTGCGCGACGACCGGTCGCGATGCTTCTGTCGGGTCCCGCGGCCGCCGCCGGAGCGCTCGCCCATTACCAGCACGAAGCCGAAAATCGCCATCTGATCTCGCTCGAGGTCGGCGGAACAAGCTGCGACGTCATGATGATGAAGGAGGGCGAGATCGGCATGACCGATCTCCTCGATATCGATCGACTCCGCGTCGCGGTCCCGTCCGTCGAGATCACGACCGTGAGCGCCGGTGGCGGATCAATTGCCACGGTGGATGAAGGCGGCCTGCTGTCGGTCGGTCCACGCGGGGCACGGTCCTTTCCCGGCCCAGCGTGCTACGAGCGGGGCGGCGTGCACCCGACCGTCACGGATGCGCAGTTGCTTCTTGGCCGCTTGCGACCCGGGCCTCACGGGGGCGGGGCGATTGCGCTCAACCGTTGGCTCGCCGAGGAGGCAATCCGCAAGCATGTGGCTGAGCCGCTCCGCCTTCAGCCGGTGGAAGCTGCTGCCGGAATCATACGTCTCGCCGAGCAGACGATGCTGCATGCCGTTGAGAACGTCAGCATCGAAAAGGGCTTTGACCCACGACGCTTCACGCTCGTGTCCGGCGGCGGTGCGGGCGCCCTCCATGCGGCCAGTATCGCCCGCCTGGCCGGCTGTCAAAACGTCTTCGTTCCTCGCCTCGCCGGCATCCTGTGCGCGTTCGGCATGTGCAACACCGACATTCGGTACGATCTCCAGCGCAGCGTGCCGATAGCTCTGGAGCAGCAGCATGAGCCGGTCCTGATGCAAATTGGCGATGCTTTGGTGGGGGAAGCTACGGCGCTGCTAGACGCTGAGGGGTTCGGGCCTGAGCGCCGCAGTTTCGTCACGCAATGGAACATCCGGTATGCCGGTCAACAATCCACGATACCGGTGGCGGTGGCGCGTGGGGATCCGATCAAAGCCATCGCAAGGCTATTTGAGTCCGAGCATCAGCGACTGTTTGGCCATACCCAGCCGGATGGCCAATATCAGGTCGTCTCGGTCAAGGTGAGCGGGTTCGGCGCGCTGGATGGCCAGCTGTCTTCAGAATATGCCAACCGCACGGCTGGTGTGGGAAAGCCGGATGATCATCGCGAGATCTGGGTTGATCCGGATCATGACTGGCGCGAGGTGCCCATCTTCAGCGGGCCGTCGCTTGCGCCACGGATTATGATCGATGGGCCGGCCATCGTCGAAGAAACCACCACTACTATTCTGGTGGGAGCGCGAGACCGGTTGCGCGTGACAATGGCCGGCAACTACATCATCGAACTCCAATAGCGAGGCGGCGTCGTGGATCCAGTTTTGCTCGCCCTGACGCAGAAGCAGCTCGACCACATCACGCGCCAGATGGGTTGGGTGATGATGAAGACGGCACGGAGCCCGATTTTCTCGCAGTCACACGATTTTTCGTGTTTTATCGGCGATGCCGATGGTTCCGTCGCCGCGCAGGCCGACGGCATTCCAATCCACACCGGCGGCGGGGGATTTGCGCTTCGAGCTTTGAAGGCGGCCTTCGGCCAAGACATCGCGGACGGCGATGTGTTCCTGTCCAATGACCCCTACCTTGCCGGGAACAACCATCTGGCTGATTGGACGGTGATACGTCCCGTGTTTGTCGACGGCAAGTTGTTCGGTTTCTCATGCAATCGCGCCCACCAGTCCGATATCGGTGGTGGCGTGGCGGGCACCTACAATGCGGGTGCTCGGGAGATTTTCCATGAAGGCGTTCGGATTCCCCCTTTGCGCATTGCCGAGCGCGGCGTCCTGCGCGAGGACATCGTGCGCCTGCTGCTCGCCAATACCCGCTGTCCGGACCTGCTCGCGGGCGATCTTCACGCGATACTTGGATCGACCAGAATAGGCGCCGAAAGGCTGGCCGCGCTCGCGCTGGACCTCGGCAGCAAGCAGGCAGTTCGGCTCTTTCCAAACCTGCTCAACTATGCGGAGCGGCGGATGCGCGCGCAAATCGCAACTTTGCGACCAGGCCGCTACAGCGGAGCGGACATGAGCGACCATGACTGTTTCGTCGAGGCAAACGTCACGGTCCACGTCTCACTCACAGTGGAGGGGGACCGGCTCGTGTTTGATTTCTCGGGCTCCTCGCCCCAGATCGAAGGTTTCAAAAATAGCCCTCTCGCCAATACACATTCCGCGGTCTATCTGGCGGTCGTTACCTTTCTCGATGAATCGTTGCCGAGAAACGAAGGAGCATATCGCGCGATCGAGATCATCGCACCCGAAGGCTCGATCGTAAATGCCCGCCCGCCGGCGCCCGTCGGCTTCACGACCACCCACCCGGCACATGAGATCATCACGGCCTGTTGGCAGGCACTGACCGGGGCCGCCCCCGATCGCAGTTGCGCCGGCTGGGGGAAGTCTCTCCATCCGGTCTCTGCCGGGGCTACACCGCAGGGCTCGGTCTTCGTCCTTTACCATTGGCTCGGCTATCCGGCCGCCGGCGCGGTCGCCGAACGCGACGGTTTCAATGTCCTGGGCACTGTCAATACGCTCGGGGGGCTCGTGTTGCCGAACGTCGAGGACCTCGAGCTCACCTATCCGGTCGAGGTCAGGCGCCAGGAGTTCCGAACTGACGGCGGCGGCGCGGGAAAGATGCGCGGAGGAACTGGCGTTTGTTACGAGGCACGGCAACTCGCGCCAACCGAAACGACATTCCGCGACGAGGCAAGCCGGCGGCCGTCAGGCGGCGGCGTGCTGGGAGGACACGCTGGCGCCGCCGGCACGATCCGCTGCCGCTCCGCCGACGGAACCATCATCGCGACACCAGCCTACGGCACGGTGCGATGCGGCCCCATGGAGCTCTCCATCGAATCGGCTGGTGGGGGCGGGTGGGGTGACCCGATTGAACGCGACCCTGAGGCGGTGCGCCGCGACGTGCTCGACGAACTCGTGAGCAGGCAAGCCGCGCGCAGCATCTATCACGTCGTGCTCTCTGCCGATCTTGCGGTCGTCGACTACGACGCGACGAGCCGGGCACGCAGCCAGAAGCGCTTCACCACCACCGCGCTTGAGGAGATCACGCGATGCGACGGTTCGCGGCAAGAGCCTTTGCCTACACACGATCTGCAGGTTTCGCGGCGGCGGCGATCGCCCTCCAAGCCGCATTAGGCGTTGCGGCGGCCCACGCCCAGAACTGCGACGAGACGGCTCGCGTCGTTTGGCCGTTCGAGACGAGCTCGCTCGACCCTGGGGCGCCGGCGTCCAAAGATCAACCTGGGGTCTGTTGTGGCATATCTACGACCGGCTTGTCACCTACGCGCTGGACGAGCCACGCGGCAAGATTCAACGGTATCGATGCAACAAGCGAGGCCGATTACGACGCCGCGATGCGCGAGATGATCGCCATCGTGAACCGCGACGTTCCGCTCTTGACGTTTCGTCAAGCGGCTCTCGAGGTGGTGATCGGCAAGGACATCGGCAACTAAGCGTATTGGTTTCACACGCTCCCCGATGTCCGCTCGCTGATCAGAAACTAACCATGGCTCTTCCGTATCCTGTGATGACCGCGCGAGAGCGTCACTCACCCGCTGTATGGAACGACGGGCCTGGTCATCAGGTCATCGAGGAATGCGTGTAATTGCAGACCTGCCTTGATAAAATGCGGCCCGGGCCAAATGTCAGCGCCGTCGCGTTATAGCGGAAAACGGTGACGCGGCTAGAAATAAGAAGCAGCGAAAGCGGGCACATCGGTGTCGTCTGTATCCTCAATGCACATATGCCGTGGTGCGGCCCCAGAATAGTGCATGGGAAAATAGCACGATGTCTGAGTCTGATTGGCGATCGCCGGAAGCCTACGCAATAATGCAAGTTGCCGAAGCCGCCGATTTCGCTTGGGAGTTCCTTCGCCGCAATGGCGATTATCGGGAAGATCATCGCAAGCTGCAGAGTGGTGGATCACTTTTTGCCGTGAGCCGGAAGTTTCGACAGCGATGGGGGCTTTCTTTTCGCGGCTGATCCGCACCAGGCTTTCAACACAGAGTATCTTTTGGACGCCAGAGGCGCTGCCGACCGTGCTCAGGGCTGCCGTCGCGCGCCGGACGATGGTCTCTCGACCCTATCATCTCGAGCTAACTAAGTAAATTATCCAAGGCCGACCTTCGGCAGGCTTCAGACGGTTGGCATGTAGTCCTGCGGCTGGGAGGTGTAACGCATCGCCCTTGGCTGCAAGAGCTTCCGGCCAAGGGGGCGCCGATCGTCCTCGAATTGCTGCTTGACGCTGATTTCGTTACAGTCCCAAGCCGCACATCGGCTATGGTCGGCACTCGACAAACGGGCGCTCCAAGGGCCGCACACCACCGTTCCTTCCCAGCGACGCCAGAGGTTCACACTCGCAATACGGGCGCTCGATGGCCGCATTGAAGGTAATAGCTACCGCGCCATAGCGGAAAGTTTGTTTGGGAAACCCCGTATTCCCGAACGTGGCTGGAAGACCCATGATCTGCGCAATCGAACCATTCGCCTGGTTCAGACTGGACTGTCCCTGATGCGGGGCGGCTATCGCGCTTTGCTGCGCCGCAGGCTCAGAGACCAGTAGTCTGCCCCCTCAATCATCATTGAAGATTGCACTTCGGATGATCGGCATTCCCCTTCGCTCATCCGCTTTGCCAACGTGACCTCCGGCGCACCAACGGCGTCATCCACGCGGTTCATGTTGGCGAAGGCGTTCGATGCCCAATCCGTTGGCAGATTTGCCGCCGCAATACCTGCGCATGGCCGAGTCCTCGTGTTCTCTGCGTCGATTAGAGCCTGCGCTCGAACAGCATGGCACTTAGGGTTCCGGAGGTGTTTAGCGCCCTCTCGGTTCCAATTGACCAAAACCCAACTGCCCCAGGTAGGGACGAGCACGATCGGCGCGTTCCTTTGGCGGCGACTAACGCATCGAGAAAATGCAACCTGTGCGGGTTATGCACTTGCTCGCGCCTTCCATGAAGTATATGGTATGGCAGCACCTTCCGTGAAATTTATGGCGGGGCTTGGAATCGGGCTTTCTCCCCGCCTGCATCCACGAGATCAACTGGCGTGAAGGACCAGAGCAGTGTTGCATCGACGCAATTTACTGGCGCTCTCGATCTCGTTCATATCGGCGTCATTGGACTATGTCTGGGCGCAGGAGCCGAAGTTAGAGACTCCGTCGATTAGGGTGGCCGTGGGCGGCAAGGCATTCCTGCAATACGCACCCCTGACGATTGCCGAGCGGCTGGGCTTTTTCAAGGAGGCCGGACTTGACGTCGAGATTATCGACGTTGGGGGCGGGTCGAGAGCGCTTGAGGCTCTCGTGGGCGGGAGCGCTGATTTCACCGCCGGGGCCTTCGATCATACGATTCAAATGCAAGCGAAGAACCAGAAGATTGTCGGAATCGTACTTTTCGGCCGTCACCCGTCGTTTGCATTGGCGGTTCGGAACGAAAAAGCGTCAACATACAGAGACGCGCGAGACCTGAAAGGCATGAAAGTCGGCGTGACATCGCTGGGGTCCCAGACACAGTTCATGGTTGAGTATCTGGCCATCAAGGCTGGTCTTGCGCCATCCGAAATATCATTTGTCAATGTTGGAGGTGGAGCGGGCGCGGTCGCAGCCATTCGTAACCGGTCTGTCGATGCCGTTGTGACTGGAGAACCTGCGCTCACCACCCTCGTGTCTGCAGGAGACGCCAGAGTCGTCGCCGATACCCGGACGAATGAAGGAACGATCGGGCTGTTCGAAGGCCTCTATCCATCCGGAACAATTTACACACGCGCAGATTTCATCGATCGAAACCCTGGGACCATTCAGGCGTTCGCCAACGCGATGGTGCGCGCGTTAATGTGGATCAATCAGGCGACGGCCGAGACCATCGCTGACGTGCTGCCCGCAGAGTGGGCCACGCCGAACCGCGATGTGTTTCTCGCATCGATTCGCGGCACGAGGGGCATGTTCTCGCCCGACGGAAAGTTCAGTCTTGAGGGTGCGAAGGTGGCACTTCATGTCCTGTCGACTGTTGATCCGCGCCTACGGAACGTAAAGATCAACCTCGGAACCACGTTCACCAATGCGTTCGTTGACAAAGCTCACGCAATGATTGTCCAAAAATAGTGCGATGATAATGATCGATCCGAGCGCGGGCCTTAAGACATAGAGGGGTTTAAATATGGGGGCACACTTCTCCCAGGCCGGGGGGTCCTTGCAGGATGTTATGCGTAAAGAATGTGAGGCGGAAGAAGGTCGGAAAAGTGGATCGAAGCGCACGCCGCCGCTTCCGGCCCCGCTTTTGAAGAAGCGTCGCGACATCCCGCTTCACCACCAGGTCTTTCTGGTTCTGCAGGATGGGATCGCGGAACGCCGCTACGCACCGGGCGAAGCGCTTCCCGGTGAGGAGGAACTCGCCAGGCTTTTCGGCGTATCGCGTGTGACGATCAGGGCCGCCATGGAAACCCTTGACGCGCTCGGGCTAGTCGAACGTCGACAAGGCGTTGGCACGTTTGTGCGGGAGCTTTCCGGACCAGAACCTCTGACGGTCCCGATGACGGATCTCCCCGGGCGGAGCCGCGAAATCGTGCGCACGACCACGGCCCATGTGATTGAGTTCGGGTTTGAGCCCGCGCCTCGACATGTGCGCATCCATTTTCAGGCTGGTGCGCATGAGCTGTTCCAGAGGGCCGTTCGCATTCGCTATATGAAGGACCGGCCGGTCATGCAGGTCACCACCTACATTCCCGAGGCCATCGGGCGCCAATTCGGTCGAAGCGAAATGGAAGGTGGCTCACTCTACGCGATTTTGGAGCGGTTCGGCATTACGTTTGCGTCGGGCGAACAAGTTGTGACCGCCGCCGCCGCAGATCCGGTAGTTGCTGATCGGCTCAATGTGGCGATTGGTGCCCCTCTGTTGAAGGTGGTCCGTGTACACTTCGATATCATGGGACGCCCCATACAGCACTTTGAACTGCTGGCGCCGCCCGCCACCTACCAGTTGCGGATGCCGTTTAAAGGAGCCGATTTCGAACGATGAAACGACTTCTCTTGCAGCGCAATGGCGCAACACGCATCGACGCATCGCGAAAGCTCCGAGGGCGCGCCATCTGGTTCGCCGACTATTATCGGGACACCTCTGACCGTCTCACCCGGCTTCTAGTTTCTAAGTGTGGCTGGCACCCGCCGTTCGTGAGAAGCCTTACTTCCTGTGAACAATGCCAACACGAGTCGGAACTAACGTAACACTGTCCATGACGTCCGAGCTGCGCCCTCGTGCTTTCCCCCGCTTCGGGTCGACCGTGGCACATTATGTGGCTGGGCGACCGAACTATGCGCCGTCGCTTATTCAGGTTGTGCAGGAGCATTTGCATTTGTCGGGCAGACATCGCCTCCTCGATCTGGGCTGCGGACCCGGCTGGCTCGGCATTGCTTTTGCTCCGTTTGTCGGGGCCGTGGTTGCGGTGGATCCAGAGCCAACCATGCTTGAGGCCGCTCACGCTGCCGCCGCCGAAGCCAAAGTCCGCATTGAGTTGATCGAAGGGAGCTCTTACGATCTTGGCTGCCACCTCGGGATGTTTCAGGTCGTGACGATCGGGCGGGCCTTTCATTGGATGGACCGCGCCGACACACTGCGTAGGCTAGACGCGTTGATCGAGCCGGATGGCGCCGTCATCTTGTTCAACGATGTCCGTCTGGAGGTTCCCGACAATGTTTGGTACAAACACTACACCGAGCTAATTGATGGGTATGCCAACATTGACGCTCGCATTCCGCCCGATCGGTTAAGGCACGAAGCAATCTTGCTCGAGTCGCCGTTCAATCAACTTGAAAGGATCGGTGTGATCGAGCGCCGGCTAATTCCGATCGAGCGTTTGGTCGATCGTGCACTTTCGATGTCGACATCATCCCCCGAGCAGCTCGGTTCTTTATCGGACCGGCTTGCTCAAGAGCTCCTAAAACAAATGACCCAATTCGCAACGGCCGGTACCGTCGTGGAAGTCATCGAGTCCCAGGCGTTAATTTGCCGCCGTGGGGAAACGGGTGCGATCTCCGTCCTCTGAACCCAAGCGCCACCGGCGAATTCGAGCGTCCATCGCCCAGCAGGCGGTGCCGGCATCTCAGGCAATCAGAGATCCGAAACCCTGATCGAAATGCCCACCGTGGCCTTCTCGTACTCCGAATCTCACTGCTGTGACGATATCAGGCCTACGCCGGCGACCGTGCAGGTAGACTCGATCAGCAAGCGTACTGTCCGCACATCCCAGTCCAGCGTGTCAGTCGAATCGATCCAATAGTGTGAAAGCACATGAGCCGCATGCCGTGCCTTCACGCCGAGGCCCACAACGGTCGCGGCAGGCGTCGCCATAATTGCTCGTTCGATCGGGTCAAGCAGTGCCAGGATTGCTTCGATCCGTTCAGCCGATGGTTTGATCGCCGTCTCCTCCTTCGACTGCTCGCCTCCCGCGGCGGTGGGGGAAAACGTGGCGACCGTGGCAGTCTGGAGCGCTGCTAGCTCGGCCGAAAGCGATTCGAACTGGTTACCCAGCGCAACCAACATCGCATCGGGGGCGTCTGGAGCTGCCCCCAATTTCGGGGTTGCCCCACGCCGCTTAGCTCCCGCCGCAATCCGAGGCTTATGAACAAGAGACATCGTCGTACTCCGGATGGATAAGAAATCCATTACAGAAGGCGAGCATTGGGATAATTTACAATCAACCGAGTAAGCACGCGCAACGGGAGACGACAAACGCCGCCACAGCGGCCCTGACAAATGTCACATCCAATTGCCGTCTTTCGAACCGTACGATACAACTCGGTCGTATTAACATCAATACAAGAACTGTTTCGGATGTGGTGTCAGGCAGAGCCGTCACGTCAATTTTCAAACTCCTAAATTGCGGACTCGCTCCTACCCGAACAGCTACGGTTGAAAAAGGAAGATGGTTCAAGCACCGACGCGTTTGTCGAAGCCATTGTTTTTCTGCGCTATTTTTCGGATCTGCCCTGATCCACGTTACGGCCTCGGCGCGCCGGGTTCGTCGGTTCCAAAGGTTGCGCGATCAAAATGATTGAAGCGCGATGCTTCAATAGGGAGTGCGACCTACCTGCCTTGGTAGTGGTGCTACGTTCGCGGGGAGGATCCGTGCGCCGGGATGTGCACTACACCAAGCGGATGCGAGGCGAATTCTGCTATCGCTGAGACCTGCTGATTTCCGCATAGGTCGCTGATCTAACCGAAAGCGCGCCACCGCATGGCAGCATAAAATCAAGAACACCCCATCAGCAGACCCGCCCTGACCGATGACAACCTGTTGAAGCTGCACAGCTGGAGCGCATGTTTTTGAGCGGCGATGCATGCGAGAGGTTTTGATGGGGCTAGTACCTCAGCACAGTGATTATGACTCTTTGGATGTGGCGGGATAGGCGCGGCCCATTTTGGCGCGGGCCTTTTCGGTTGTGAACATCCATTTGATGCAGGCGCCGGCGGCGTTTCGTTGCCGTTCCCATGCGGCAATTTCGCTGATGAGAGGTTTGGGATCGTCGATTCGACGGTCCAGGCACTGGCCGCGCAGCACGCCGATCTCGATCTCGACCATGTTGAGCCAACTGGCATGCTTGGGGGTGTGGTGGAATTCCAGACGGCGCAGAATTCGCCGGGCTTGGGCGGGCGCGAATGCCTCATAGAGGGCACCGGCCGAGCAGGTTATCCTGCACGCCGCGCGGGATCCGGCGCTTGGGCATAGAGGTCGAGCACGTCTTCCATGCCGGCGACATATTCGCCGTCGACCCGGGGAATGCACCACATATCCTTACGCCAGGGCTTGAGACCGTTTTCGGTCAGCCGCCGGCGCACCGTCTCGCCCGACAGGCTGTCGTGCCCGGTGAGCTTGACCATGGCGTCGGCCAGCAGTTCCAGCGTCCAGCGGGCGCGGCCCTCTGGAGGGCTTGCGCAGGCCGTCGCCACCAGCAAGGCTTCCTCCTTGCCCGTGAGCTTGCGTTGCGCTCCTGGACGCGGATCCTCGCTCAGCGCCCGTTCCAGATTGCCTTCCACAAACCGCTGCTTGGTCCGGTACACGGTAGAGCCACCTACTGCCACAGTGCGGGCAATTTCCTCGTCGCTGCGACCGGCGTCGGCCGCCAGCAATATCTGGGCTCGCTTGAGTTTGCGGGCGGCTCGTTTGCCCTTGCTCAACATCGCGGTGAGTTCACAGCGTTCGGCTTGGCTCAATTCGACCCGATAACGTACATTCATCCCGACCTCCTTGTCGGAGGACCGGACGAATCGACAAATGAATCAAAAATCAGGCGCCGCTCGCAGCCTCAGCACTCAAGGCTTCACCGAAAAGCAAGGCCAGTACCTGGCTTTCATCTACACCTACTCGCACATATTCCGATGCCCTCCCGCCGAGGCCGATATGCAGCGCCACTTTCAAGTCAGCCCGCCCTCGGTCCACCAGATGATCGTGACCCTTGATCGAAACGGCCTCATTCGCCGTCAACCCGGCGTCCCCCGAAGCATCCAAATCCTCGTTGCTCCGAAAGACCTGCCCATCCTAAATTGGCTCAAAATCAACCAGTCATAATCACTGTGACGAGCCACTAGGACGCCGCCGAGATGGGCCGTGGAGCGCAGGAGGGAGCAATTTGGGGGCCTAAGCCTCACAAGCCTACTTCCCCGGCCGCGCGGGTCACGATTCACCCCCCTAAGCGTACCACATGGGTAGCTCGCCACGCCTGCGGGCCATGTGACCGATGATAAATGTGCCGGGTCAGACGTGATGCTCACGCGGCGACCTCATTGCTGCGGTCGCGGAAACCAGCCCGGAAACGGTTTTCCAAATCACGTTTTGTCCCATCGGTTTCTATCGTGATTGGAGGGCGCGTTTTCCAAAAAAGGTCAGGACTTTCAAAGAGCGCAGAGAAGTTTAAGTCCCTTGCGTCTACCAGTTCCGCCACGCACGCTTTGGTCGTCAGATCAGATACTTAGCGCGTTTTCCGGCGAAGTGGAATGAGCCTCGCCGGGAGAATCCATAGTGGAGCGCGTTGCTTAAGGCAAAGCCTCAATGCCGACACCTGCCGGTGGTTTACGCAACCTCAATGTTGTCCACTTACGAAGGTCGCATGATCGTTCGCATTTCCCTTTCCCGGCCATTTTCGCGGAGCGCCGCGGCGCTGGCGGTGCTCGCACTTGGCCTTGGACTTGGCGGCTGCGCCGATATGAGCGACAACGTATCCACCGCCTTCGCCGATCCCGCCAAATACGATCTGTACGAGTGCAAACAACTGGAGCCGGAGCGCAAGAGCCTTGCCGCCCGCGCGGCGGAGTTGCAGGGCCTGATGGCGAAGGCCCAGACCGGGGTTGCCGGTCCCGTCGTGGCCGAGCTCGCCTATCGCAACGACTACATCGCCGTGCGCGGGCAGGCCAAATTGGCTGAGGAAGCCTGGCAACGCAACAAATGCGTCGCCACCCCGGCGCCGGCGCCTGCGGCCGCGTCAACCCCGCCCGCAAAAAAGACCAAACGTGCGAAATCGCCGGTACAGCCGGGCACCGCGATCGATTAAGCGCGGCACAAGGCCGCTCTACGCCCGCCAGTCATAGATCCAGTCCTGTCGCGCCAGCATGCGCCGCGCGCCCATCGCCTTGATCGCGAGGTCGCGCGCGTAAGCCGCCGGACCCAGAAGATGATAGATTCGCCCGGATTGCCGCGCG
>Ga0193729_1000879_pt1 | contig 15636 bp, 9 predicted proteins | sample U1c2metaG_FD_143036 | JGI IMG/M metagenome (GOLD analysis project Ga0193729, IMG submission 143036) | Soil microbial communities from a riparian zone of the East river system, Colorado, United States - U1c2 | ecosystem: Environmental > Terrestrial > Soil > Riparian zone | place: USA: East River...
GTGGAAATCGTCCGCTTCGGCGGCGATTTCCACCGCAATCGGCGCGTTCATTCCGATTGTCCCTTTTTTCTTCATGAGCGGAATCGCGGCCGTTGTTTGGGCTTTTGTGATCAGCATCGTCGCGCATTTCGCCGTCGGCGCGGTAAAATCGCTGATCACGCTGCGTTCCTGGTGGGCGTCGGGGTTGGAAATGACAATCGTCGGCGTAATCGAAGCCGCAGTGACATACGGCTTAGGTCTGGCGTTCGGCGCGATTAGTTAACGTCGAGGTTGCACTGCGATCTGTCCCAAAACCGGGCGGAAAGATCCCATTTCTGGGACGGCTGCGAAAATCGAAAGTTTTCACGTGGTCAATAAGGCATTGATTAGAAGCAGCTTGTAGCGACACGGCGCGTTTGGCATATGCTTTGCATATTGATGCGGCGCGACCATTCTGTTTCTGCGTCGCTTCGGCTCAACCTCATATGCATTTACGTTTAATTGCTCTCTTCGTCATTGGTGTCGCGTTGATTTCACCCGCGGCAGAAACTCAAGATCAGAAAGCGCCCACGCTCGATGAGTTGGTCGCGAAAAATATCGAAGCCAAAGGCGGCGCGGACGCGTTGCGCGCGCTGCAATCTGTCCGGAGCACCGGCAAAATGATCGTCAATGAAGGACAGCTTGAGTTGGCTTATGTCGAAACGAAAAAACGGCCGGGTGAAGTACGCTCGGAAGCGACGTTGCAAGGAATGACAGCAGTTCAGGCTTACGACGGCAAAGAAGGTTGGAGAATCTCGCCCTTCCAGGGCCGTAAGGATCCGGAAAAGATGTCGGCCGACGATGCGAAGTCATTGATTGAAGATGCCGAAATCGACGGACCGTTGGTGGACTGGAAAGCGAAGGAGAGCACCCTGGAATATCTTGGGAGGGAAGACGTCGATGGAACGTCGGCCTACAAAATCAAAGTCGTGCGCAAAAATGGCGATGTGAATTTTGTCTATCTCGATCCTGACCACTTTCTGGAAATTCGCATTTTAACTCAGCGGATCAGACACGGTGCCCAGGAAGAAGTGGAAACGGATGTCGGCGATTATGAAAAAATCGGCGGCGTGTTCCTTCCGTTCTCGCTCGAAGCGGGACGCAAAGGCGATCCGGACAAGCAAAAAATCGTCATTGGAAAAGCTGAAGCCAACGTGCCGGTGGACGACGCGATCTTTCATTTCCCGGCATCGGCTTCCAAATAATTACTCCCATGTCAAAACTTTGCCTAACGACTGCGCTTTTTTGTTCGTTCATCATCTCCGCGCGCGCGGAAGAACCTTCATTCACGTCCGCTACAATATCCGGCCTGGGCGCGCGCAACATCGGCTCGGCCGCGATGAGCGGACGCATCTCTACGATCGCCGGAACGAAGGAACCTTCCGGAAAAATCACGTTATTGGTCGGGGCGGCCAGTGGCGGCGTTTGGAAATCCGATGATGGCGGAACGCGATATCGCCCGGTTTTTGACGAACAGTCTGTCCAATCCATCGGCGCGATCACGATTGATCCGAACAACAACAAAAATGTCTGGGTTGGAACCGGCGAATCATGGACGCGCAACAGCGTGTCGATCGGCGACGGAATTTATAAATCGACCGATGGAGGCGAAACCTGGACCCACATTGGTTTGGAAAAATCGGAGCGCATTGCTCGAATCGCAGTTATCCCCGGAAAGAGCGACACTGTTTTTGCGGCCGTACCAGGCGCGCTCTGGAGCGATTCATCGGATCGCGGTCTTTATAAAACGGGCGACAGTGGCAAAACCTGGAAACAGGTTCTCAAGGGAGCGAATCCTTCAACCGGCTGCAGCGATGTCGCGATCGATCCGACGAATCCCAACACGATGTTTGCCTGCATGTGGGATTTTCGCCGGAAAGGCTGGGAATGTCGATCCGGTGGCGACGGGACGGACAAACCTTCCGCCAGCGGATTGTTTCGTTCAAACGACGGCGGCGAGACTTGGACAGAGGTTACTCCTGAAGCCAATAAAGGTTTTCCGAAGAAGCCATATGGCCGGCTCGCGATTGCGATCGCGCCTTCAAACCCCAAACGGGTCTACTGTTTGGTTGAATCGCCGGACAGCGCGCTGTTCGTTTCCGATGACGGCGGCGCAACCTGGGACAAGCGAGACAAAAGCAATTGGATGGTGTGGCGTCCGTTCTATTTCGCGCGGCTGGTTGTCGATCCCAAAAATCCCGACCGCGTTTTCAAACCGGATGGCGCGTTGATTTTGAGCGAAGACGGCGGCAAAAGTTTTGCAGTGGTCGGTGGTTTTCAAGGAAGCCACGGAGACACGCACGATGTCTGGATCGATCCGACCAATCCGCAAACGGTCTTCGCGGGAGACGATGGCGGAATGTGGTATTCCTACAACGGCGGGAGCAAATGGTGGAAAGGCGAAAACCTTCCCGTCTCGCAATTTTATCACGTCAGTTTGGATGGCGAAGATCCGTATCGCGTTTACGGCGGTCTTCAGGACAACAGCTCGTGGGTCGGTGATTCTCAATATCCTGGCGGGATCACGAACCATCAGTGGGAAAATATGTACAACGGCGACGGGTTCTGGATGTTTCCGGACCCGGCCGACGCCGATTACATTTACGCGGAATATCAGGGCGGCGAGATCGGGCGCGTCAACCGGCACACGCACGAAGCACGCAACATTAAACCGCGGCCGAATTACAACGAAAAGCTTCGTTACAATTGGAACACGCCGATTGCGCTATCACCGACCGAGAAAGGGACGGTTTACATCGGCGCGCAGTTTTTGTCTCGCTCGCGCGATCACGGCCAGACCTGGGAGCGAATTTCGCCCGATCTGACTACGAACGATCCGGTAAAACAGAAGCAGGAACAATCGGGCGGTGTGACCGTGGACAATTCGTCAGCGGAAATGCACACTACGATTTATTCGATCAGCGAATCGCCCAAGGACAAAAACTTGATCTGGGTTGGGACCGATGATGGCAATCTCCAACTCACAAGAGACGGCGGAAAAACCTGGAACAACGTTGTCGGGAACGTTCCCGGTCTCCCAAAAAATTCGTGGGTGAGCTGGGTCCAAGCCAGCAACTTCGATGCGGCCGGTGCCTACGCTGCGTTTGATCGACATACATTCGGCGATATGGCGCCGTACGTCTTTCGCACGACCGATTACGGAAAGACCTGGACGCCGCTCGTGAACGCACAAGATGCGAAAGGCGTTCGCGGCTACGCGCACGTGATTAAAGAGGATCTGGCGAAATCAGATCTGCTGTTTTTGGGGACCGAATTTGGATTGTGGGTATCGATCGACGGCGGAAAGAGCTGGGCCCAATTCAAGGGCAACCATTTTCCAGCGGTGGCGGTTCGCGATTTGGCGATTCAACCGCGCGAGAACGATCTCGTCCTCGCCACTCATGGCCGCGGCATTTGGATCGTCGACGATATTGTTCCGCTTCGTAACCTGACCAATGATGTGACTTCGCAGGAAGTTGCGTTCGTTTCCGCGCGACCGGTGCAGCAACGGATTGAAGGCAATGGCGGCTGGGCGAACGGCGACGCCGTATTTGTCGGCGACAATCCGCCGGACGCTGCGGTCATCACCTACTATCAGCGAACGCGTCATCTTTTTGGAAAACTGAAGATCGAAATTCTCGATTCAACCGGACGCGTCATCGATGAAGTTCCGGCGAGCAAGCGGCCGGGTTTGAACCGTGTAACTTGGAGCATGCGCGAGAAACCGCCGCGGGTGCCGCCGGCCGCGCAAATTGCCTTGGCCGGCACACGCGGGCCTCGTCTTATCCCCGACGATTACACCGTCCGCCTGACGAAAGCCGGAAAAGCTTATGAAACGAAGCTGACCGTCGGTATGGATCGGCGAGCGACATTTACTGCGGAAGATCGGAAGGCGCAGTACGACGCGGCCATGAAAGTGCACGCGCTTTTCAATGATGAAAGCGCGTTGATGGACCGAATTCTAGTATTGCAGCGCGACGTGGCGAAAACGACCTCCGCGATTCCCGAAGGCGATCCGACGAAAAAGAGCATCAAAGGTTTCGACGATAAGGTCGAGAATGTGCGCAAGAAGATCGTCGCGACAAAAGAAGGCGGCGCGATCACCGGCGAAGAACGACTACGAGAGCACACCGACCAACTTTACGGCGCGCTTCTGAGCTACGAAGGCAAGCCGGGCGATTATCAAATCGCTTATACCGACGCCCTGCGCCGGGAATTGGGAGACGTGACCAAGGAATTCGACCAGTTGCTGACGAAAGATTTGCCGGGCTTGAACGATTCGCTCAAATCAAAAGGAAAGCCCGCGATTGCGGCGCCGCCGGCCAAGGTAGCGATCACCGAAACACAACTCGGTTCAGGAACTATGAACGTTCCGACCCTGCTTCGTTGAGAAAAAGCGTTGAGCGAGCGGTTAACGGTAAAAACCGTGATACACATAGCCGCCGTCTTCGAGAAGGATCGTCTCAACTTCCCAGAGCGCGGTGAACGAGTAATTCCGACCGGAGACAAAATCGACGGTTCGGTGAGAAAACTTGGTTTTGCCGTATGGGGAAGGCGTATTAGTGACGGTCAGCACATGGCGCCCGGGCCGAATCATCGCGCGATAACCTTCTCCGCGGGAGAGAGTCGTAATGGGAATGCCATCAATAGAAAGGCTCAGACCCATTTCGTTGCCGAAGTCTGCCTCCCGGAAAATGGTCAATCCGCTGTTGCCCATCAGCTCGCTCCGCGAATAATCGTAACCGCCGCCAGCGTAAATTGCCGAGCTGAGTACGAGATTCATTGCCGTAAATAGAAGAACGATCAGCTTGCTGCTCGAGTAGTAGTTTTTCATAGGGGACCTCCTCGCGTTGCTACATAGTATCAGAAATAATCGTCGAAACCAAGGTTTTCCTTTCACGAGCTTAGCGCCTTCCAAATGCGGCTCCTGCTTTGGTTATGCACGCTTCCATTCATTCAATACAACCCGCATGCCGCCATTTTTATTCCCCGGTTTTCGAAAAAGGGCCGGCAAACCGGACAATGCTTGATGAAAATTGAGATCGACGTGATAATCTTTCTCCGATTCCGGGGGTATAGCTCAGTTGGTAGAGCGTCTCGTTCGCAATGAGAAGGTCAGGGGTTCGAATCCCCTTACCTCCACAAATTTGCGCAAGCAAAATTCAAGATTCAATGAGGGGATGAGAATCTTGTTCGACCGGTGGGGCGCGGAGCGCATGGGTTAGAAGCGAAGCTCTTGAGCTTGAGCCAAAGCGCAGCTTTGGATAATCCCCTTACCTCCAGTCTTCACTCGCAGTCCGTTACCTCTGCATTTAGCTTGGCAAAGCCGGTCAATTAATTCCCGAATTCATGAAATCCAAGACTTCTCTCGCCGCCGCCATCGTTGCTTCCCTCATTTTTCCATTATCGCTTAGCGCGCAAACGGCAAAATCCAGCTCGTCTTCGCCAACGCCTTCAGCGTCTCCAAGCAAACAGCCAATGCGACCGATTCCATTTCATGGAATGGTTTCGGCAGTCGATCAGAAGAACAAAACGTTCACAATTAGTGGCAAAGAGGCGACCCGGGGTTTCAAGGTCACCGACAAAACTAGCATCATGAAAGGCGCGGCCGCCGGGACAATGAAGGACATTGCCGATAATGAAGAAGTGAGCGGCGCTTATTGGAAAAATTCAGACGGCACTTTGGAAGCAAAATTTGTAAAGCTTGGGCCCACGGAAAAGAAAGCTGCGAGTCCAGCGCCGAAAGCGTCGGCGACGCCGAAGTTTTAGTCGGCCTCCGCGCGCTTGGACAAATGACAAGCAGTGCAATCCTCCGCTGTTTTCCGCACAACCGACAGGCTTGATGAATCTGGCGGCGTGGCCGGTCGCGCGTGTTTCTCGATTTTTGCAGGCGTCCTTCGTTTATAAATCGCAACTCACTCGCAGTTCGTCTTTATTGACTCCGGAGCAGCGAAAAACATCGAAGGTTATCCGCCAAACACGCCAAATAACGCCAACAAGGATTCGGGAACGCGACGGCTTGGAAGGCAACATCTCTTGACTTTAGCGTCGCTTCGCGTTTTTAGCGGTGAATCACTACTTTTCGAGGCTTTCCAACGAATGTGTTTTCTCTGTCTCCCGAGCAATGGACGAAGGAGCATGTCGCTTGATGAATTCACGCGCGAGAGCGCGATAAGCGCCGGCGCCGGCGCCGCTCGGGTCGTACTCGAGAATCGATTTCCCGAAGCTGGGCGCCTCGCTTAACCGGACCGTGCGCGGAATCACCGTATTGTAAACGCGTCCGCCAAAATGTTGTCGCACTTCGTCGACCACTTGCCCGCTCAGATTGGTCCTGCTGTCGAACATGGTCATGACAATGCCGCCGATCTCGATTTGATCGTTCGCGCCTGAATCCCGCACTTGCTCAACCACGCGAACAATTTTGACCAAACCTTCGAGCGCGAAATATTCGCACTGGATTGGAGTCAGGATTTCGTCGGCCGCGGCGAGCGCGTTGGTCATGAGAATGCCTAACGAAGGCGGACAATCCAAAAGGACGAGATCAAACGTTTCATCCAACCGAAAGGTCGATAATATCCTGGCCAAACGCGTGAGGTGGTCCGGCATTCGCGCAATTTCAACTTCCGCGCCGGCCAGATCGAGATCGGCCGGAATGATGAATAAATTATCGACTCGGGTCGGTAATATTTTGTCGGCGATGGACGTTCCGCCGACAAGCGGTTCGTAAATGCTCTCGCCTTCCACTTCCTGCATGCCAAGCGCGCTGGTCGCATTCGCCTGAGGATCGAGATCAATCAAGAGAATGCGCCGTTTCTTTTCCGCTAACGCCACGCCGAGATTCACGGCAGTCGTTGTCTTGCCCACTCCGCCTTTTTGATTAGCGATCGCGACAATTTTCATGAGCGTGGAACAACCAGCGTGCGGAGCTCAAAGCTGTGCCGACCATCTGGTTCTTTCCAAAGTAAATGCTCGGGGTCAGGCAGCATTTCGGTGACTTCAATCTCGCCCGCCTTGACCAGCCAACGGTAAAAAATTTCCAGGAACAAATAGCTCTCGAGATCGACAAACACCGGTTTCGTATCTTTATCGCGACCTTCCGCGCCACTACGGCGCAATGCTTGTTCGGTCGGCCGAATATAAACAAAGCGCGGTAAATTTCTCTCGGCCCGCAATTTTTCGATCGCCAGTACTAAGTTACACGAGACACCGGTGTAATTGCCGGGAATCAATTCCTCCGCTCTCACCGTCCAGCTACGGCGTTGCACAATTACTTTTCCGCAACACAAACGAGGCGTGTGCGGCGCGATTCCAAATTGGAACGGATGGAAGCCGAGCGGAATGACCCAGGCGCGGGCAAAGGACCCGAGATGTTCGTGATTATCAATCTTGCGGACACAAACATCGCCGGTTATTTCATCGACATAGACTTCGGCCTCGGCCGGCGAAATCTTTTTCCACTTGGGGTTGGCTCGCGCTGGCGCAACGAAGTTCGAAAGTTCCGGCATCGCGTCAAAGAGGCGCACCGTGGTGTGAGCGGTAAAGTCGGCTGCGAAAAAACCGAAATGAAAATTGGGCCGGCCGAATGTGGTGCTTGCTAAAGCGCGACCGAGAGTTTGTCTGTCGGGACAGCTCCAGTACATGCAATGATGCAGGAGCGCGGCTGGCGGATGTAGTTCGGCCAGGATCCATTGATAATCACCGCCCTCGATCGCTTCAGTTGAAGTCGCGGCCAATTGCAGATCGGCTGACGGATAAGTGTATTCATCAAACTTTGGATAATCGAAATTGTCGCGCACGACATGGCAATCTTCGGCTGTAAGCTCGTATTCACTAAGATTTAGATGCGACTGCAAACGTTTACGAAAAGCAGCTTTCACTTCCTGAAACGCCATCACCGCGAACGCGACCAATCCCGGTCCGGTCAATGAAAGCTTCGCCGCGTCGCAGACCTGCATAAATGCCGGCAGTGGCATCACACCGCTTTTCGCGCCCGCTTTTTCCATGACCCCGCGCAGACCTCCTGCGACGCGGGAAGCAATAAATGCGTAGCTGTCACGCCAGAGATCGATCCATGATTCCGCCTGAATTGGGACCTCATCGATCAAACGTTCGCCAATTTCGAAGTGGGATTCCCGAAAACATTCTTCACCGATCGGATTGCTCGCGGCGTAAAGGAAACGATCGCTCTGTTTTGGTTTGGCGCCGATTGATTGCAGTGACGTCTGCGCTTGGTCGACGATCGATTGTCGATCTTGCAGGTCGGTCGTGCTAATAAATTTCAGCGGAAGCTCGACCAATGCCTGCAAGATTGAGAACCATTTGTCACGAACTGAACTCGGCAGCCAATCTTCCACATCCTGAAGCAACACTTCTACGGCATGGGGTTCCAGCGCCGGCACAGCGAGCTTTGGGTTTGTGTTGTCCGGATCAGAGTTGATCGCAACCGCGATGGCATGAGCAATCCAGCGTTCAAGAAATCCTTCCCGTTTGGCAATGCCCGGTTCCGGGGCCAGGGTTATGCCGGAAATACTTTTGCTGATTTTTCCCCAACCGGATGGGCCGAACTCGCTGAAGGTATCGTTCTTGGCGGCGACGCGTTGAAGATAAAGCAAAAGATGACGTTCGCGTTCGCGGGTCCGAGAGTTGCGCGGCGGAAGCGCAGCATCAGCGTTGTTTCTCAATAAAGAGGAAATGCGATCGCGCATTCCTTCTGAACTAAAGATCAAATAACGCGGCAAAATCGTGCGCGCGGAATCAAGCATTGATTTTCGCGTGATTTCGAGTTCGCGCTCGAGCGATGCCACCAGGCGTTTTTCATCGTCCCGCTGCACTTTGTTTTGTCCAACGATCAGGCCGCGAGCGGTGTTCGTGGTCTCGGGAGTGGTCAGACGTTGGACGCAGTCAAAGGGTGCGCCTGCCAACCGGATTAAGAAAATCGGCGCGACACGATACGGCACGCGTTCAGCAAAACCAAACGCGAGGGACCTGACAAGTGAAACCGCGCGAGCTACGGCCGCCTCGCTCGGTCGAGACGTTCTTGGCGCACGGAGAGAGAGAGCGCGCCGTGGCTACAACTCAGTTAGTCGATAACGGGAGACGAATCGTGAAAATCGTCCCAACGCCGGGGGTGCTTTCTACTTTGATTGAGCCGTTGTGGTCTTCGACGACCTTCTTGGCGATGTAGAGTCCTAAACCGGTGCCGCTGGTGGCCTGTTTGGTTGTGAAATAAGGATCGAAAACCTTGTTCAACTGAGCCGCCGGGATGCCGGCCCCGTTGTCTTCGACGCGAAGATCGACATAAAAATCCTTTTGGGTGCACCTGACTGTGACAATCCCCTTTTTTTCCGGGCAAGCCTGGACGGCATTAATGAGGACGTTTTGAATGGCGCGATTAAGCTGCAAGGCGTCTCCTAAAAGCACGCACGGGTCATCACAAATTGTCACTCGAAATGCGATCCCCTTTTGATCGGCCACAGGTGCAAGGCCCTTGAGAACCTCTTGAAGGGTCGCCGAAACGGAAACCGATTTGGGCGGTGAAGCTTCGACGTTGCCGTAGCCCTGCCACATCGTGAGCAATTCCCGACAAGTGCGCACATGTTGCTCGATGATTTTTAACTCTCGGACCGAGCTGGCGCTTTCGTCCTCCTCAGATTTTTCGAGACGGCGCGCGAGTAGTTGGACGTAGCCCCAAACAATAGTGAGTGGATTGCCAAGATCGTGAACAAACTCGGCCGACGCCTGGCCAAGCGCGGCCAAGCGCTCTTTTTGCGCCAGTTGTTTAAGCAACCGGTTGTTCAATTCCTTGATTTCAGCAGCCGCATTTTCGCTCGTCCGATGAGCGCGGGTCCGTTCAACGTTGCGATTAATGACCTGCTGCATTTCATGAGCATCAAATGGCTTGGCGATGTAATCGTTAGCGCCAAGTCGTAAAGCTTCCTTGGCGGTTTCAAGCGCACCAAAACCGGTGAGCATGATGACCGAAAGATGAGGATCGATTTCGCGAATCTGACGCAAGCCCTCAATGCCGCTTATTCCCGGCATCCGAATATCCATGACGATGGTGTCGGGCTGTTTCTCTTTGAGGAGTTTGAGGCCGGTCTCGACGCAATCGGCAGTGTGCACCTGATAATTTGGTTTCAGAAGCATGCGCAAGCTTTCGCGCGGCCCCATTTCGTCATCAATAACAAGGATTTGGGGCAGTTCAGTCGCGGCGGTCATAGTGCGGCAGCGGCAGTAGAAGCTAGGGGCATGCCGCAGACAGGACGGAAAAGCAAAAAAAACCGGCGTAAATTCATCTAGCTCAGCCGCCCGCACGTTGAAGCAGAAATCAGTGGCACGCAAGGTGCAACTTGTGAATAAGTTCCAGGCTTTGGTGAATAAGTGATCTGGCTGGGGTGCAAAAAATATAATGACTGGAGTTAATGTAGCGTCTAGAATGCGCCGTGATTCGTTCGTGGCCGAAAAGATCGACAACCAGTTAATCACTAACTCTCCGGACTTCGCGGCGGCGATCACTCGGAGTTTCTTCACGAGCCGTCTGCGCGCGCCGAGGCGCCAAGATCAATGAAGCGAAATCGCGTCGTCATCACCGGCATGGGAATTTTGGCTCCGAACGGAGTTGGAATCGAGGCGTTCTGGGAGTCAATTCTTGCCTGCCGCAGCGGAATTGGACCTATCACTTTCTTCGACGCGAGCGGTCTTAAGGACCAGATTGCTGGCGAACTAAAAGATTTTAATCCACTCAATTACATCGAGCCGGAATTAAAACCGAAGCGGATGGCGCGACACACGCAGCTGGCTTATGTCGCCGCGATGATGGCAATTGAAGACGCCGGGCTGAAAATTACAGAATTGGACCTGCCGAGCCCGACACCTGTCGTCGTTGGCGTCAGTACGAGTGCCCTTGATGTGATTGAACGCGTCTTTGTCGATTCGGATCGACGCGGACTCGACGGTGTTTCGCCGATCGCTCTCGGCGCTTCAAAACCGCAAGCCGCTGCTAACGTGATTGCTGATCGCATTGGAGCCGGAGCACATGCAGCGACCGTTTCTTCCGCTTGTCCTTCAGGCTTGGATGCGGTGGCATCGGCGGCGAACATGATTCGGTCGGGCGAAACAGAGCTCGCCATTGCGGGCGGCACGGATGCTCCGATTACCCTTCACGGCGTGGCCAGCTTCATCGCAAGTGGGCTGAGCATCTCGCATAACGGTGAGCCGGAACGCGCGAGCCGGCCATTCGATCTTTCGCGCAAATCGGGGGTCTTGTCGGAAGGTGCCGGTATGTTTGTGCTCGAGAATTTAGAACGAGCTGAAGCGAGAGGAGCACGAATTTACCTTGAGATTAGCGGTTACGGCGCCCAGCGCGATCTGGAGCCGGAAAGGATGGCTTCGGGTTTGCGAGGATCAATGCAAATGGCTTTGGCGAATGCCGGCTGCACGATAGAGGACATCGATTATATCTGTGCTTACGGTCCCGGTGATCCGGCATTGGATGCGGCGGAAGTGCGCTACATTAAAGAAGTATTCGGAGAACGGGCCTATGCCGTTCCGGTAAGTTCAATCAAAGGAGTTACCGGAAATCCATTAGCGGCAGCCGGACCGCTGCAAATCGCAGCCTGTGCTCTAAGTCTCCGCGACCAATTGATTCCACCGACGGCGAATTATGAGATCGCGGATCCGGAATGCGACCTGGATATCGTTCCGTTGCGTCCACGAAGAACAAAACTTAACCGTGCTTTGATAAATGTGCGCGGACTGGGCGGAAGCGCGAGTTCACTCGTGGTCAATCGAGTATCCTCCAGATGAATAGTGAAACAGTCCCAATTCTTGGGGCGATCGCGATCCAGTCAGTCCTGGCTTTGACAGTTTTCCTTGCCAATCCACGCCATAGACCCAACCAAAGTTTTCTTTTGTTGTCGTTGGCTGCAATCGGGTGGCTGGGGTGCCTGTACTTTGGCTCCATAACGACAAATCTGGCGACTTCGGCATGGTGGATTCGAGAGGCATCCGCCGCCGGAATCCTGATACTTGCGGTGTTCAACCTGCTGCGTCTGTCGATTCGCGAAAGACAGAAGAACTGGCGCGGCATTCTTCGCGAGTCACGGGGATGGACGATCCTGACAATCGGGATGATCGGTTTTTGCCAAACGAAGTTTTTTTTGATCGGCGCCCAAATGGAAGCGTCCGCGCCCAAGCCGATCTATGGCATCGGGGTTTACGTTTACGCGCTCTACTTCGCCACAGCCATTGTCGCTCTAATAATTATCTCGGTGCGGGATTTGCGGGCGGCTTCGGGCAGACAACGAGCCGAACTGGGATTCATTTTGTTGGGCGCGATCCTTATCCTGGCATTTACACTCGCAGCTTATCAGGTTCTTCGTTTTTTTGTCGAACCATCGCGCTTGCTTTGGTTAGCACCGTTTCGCGTTGTTCTTTTTACGGTCGTGGTCGCTTACGGGCTCGCCACCCGCAGAATCATGGAGGTCGGGGTCCTATTTCGGCGCCTGATTTCTTACGGATTGCTCTCGGCTTATCTGCTTGCCCTTTATGTTTTGGTTTGGTGGCTGGTGGCAACAGCTTTGCAATCCTCTGTGAGCAACGCTCACACCATCGCGCATGTGGCGGCGGCCATCGTAGTCGCCTTTGCGATGGCGCCGGCGCGAGGAATTTCACAAGGCCTGGCGGAACGTCTTTTCATCGGATCGCATCAGCTGGATTTTCGCGCCACGGTTAGCAAAGCAGCTAAAATACTGTCGTCGGTTACAACTTTACGGGACCTGCTCGATCGATTTGCCAGCACCGTAGCCGAGGCAGTTGGCGCCGACCGCGTCTTAATCCTGTTGCAGGACAAGCAACGATTTTCCCAGGAATATCCGATGGTCGACATTGGATCGCGTCAACGATTGGCGTTAACGAGCGATCAGGCGACGATCGTCCAGCTTGAGTCGAATCGTGAACCGATCGTCATGGACGAACTACATCGCGCGAGGCCAACGCCGCAGCTTCGGCGCGTGATGCGGCAGCTGGACTCGCTTCAAATTGCGCTGGCCATGGGAATCTTTGCGCGTGATCAATTGGCCGGCGTGCTGCTGCTCGGCCCACGGCGATCCGGCCGAATTTACGGCGCCGTCGAGCAAAGCGCGCTTCAGGTGCTGTGCGGCCAGCTCGCCGTCGCCATCGAGAACGCGGAACTTTTCACCGAAGTACAGAACGCGAAGATTTATAATGAGACATTGCTGGAAAATCTCACCAGCGGCGTCATCGCGGCCGGGACCGACGAACGCATCACGGTCTTCAACAACGAGGCCGGGCTAATCACTGGACTCAATTCCGAGGAGATGCTCGACCGCTCGCTGGATAATCTGCCGAATCAACTGGGGGCGCCGCTGCGCGACACATTGCGCACAGGAGAAAGCCAGGAAAGTGGTGAAATCATTCTGCGCGCAGACAATCAGGACCTGATTGTGCGCACGAGCACGCAAATCTTTCATGGCGAAGATGGACAAATGCTCGGCGCCTTGATGGTGCTGACGGACATCACAGCGATTAAGCGTCTAGAGTTGCAAATTCGCCGGAGCGACCGGCTTGCCAGTCTTGGAACGCTTTCCGCCGGGATGGCGCATGAGATCAAGAACCCGCTCGTCTCGCTCAAAACTTTCGCCCAGCTTCTTCCTGAGCGGTACCAAGACTCCGATTTTCGCGAGACGTTTTCAAATTTAATCGGACACGAGATCGACCGGATCGATTCACTAGTGAATCAGTTGCTGCGTTTTGCGCGACCCGCCAAACCAGTTCTCAAACCGTTGCACGGGCACGAGATTCTTGAAAAAGCGCTCACCCTGGTTGGCCACCGACTTTACCAAAAAGACATTAAATTGAATCGCTCCTGGCAGGCGAACGTAGATACGATCCACGGCGATGCTGATCAGCTGGAGCAGGTTTTTCTCAACTTCTTTTTAAACGCGATGGATGCGATGAAAACGCACGGTGAATTGTCGGTGAAGACCGAAATTCGCTCGAACGAACAATGGATGAGCCCCCTTGGCTCTGCCAATGGCGAGAGCAATGGGGACGGACAGGCGGGCGAAGCGTTGCTCATTACCATTCGCGACAGCGGAGAAGGAATTCGGGCCGAAGATCTTCCGCATGTCTTCGATCCGTTCTTCACCACCAAAGACTACGGAACGGGACTAGGGCTATCGGTCGTGCACGGAATCATTCAGGAGCACGGAGGACAAATCGAAGTCGAGAGCGAACTGGACAAGGGTACCGCGTTTCATATTTCGCTCCCATTAGTGCGGTTTGACAGCAAGGTGGCTGCCGCATGACGCCCGCGCCGGTCTGCATCATATATACGCAGGATGCCGAACTCGTTCGCAGAGCGAGAGCATTCTTGCGCACGATGGCTCAAGTGCGGCACGTGAGCGACCCAGATCGCCTCGAGCCTGTTCTGCAACAAGCGGGCCCGGCTGTCTTAATGATGGATTTGCGATCAAAGGAATGCCGCGAATTAATCGACCAAATCCAGAGTGAACGGTCCGATATTTTGATCATCGCATTCGGCGTTGCTCAATCTGAGACGTTGCGCGAAGCCGAAGAGGTTGGAATCTACGCCGCCGAAGAGATCGGCTTAGAACGGCGCCGTTTTCAAGCCCTTCTCGGGCGCGCATTCGATTATTTGAAAGTTTCACAGGAAAACCGCGATTTGCGCGAAATATCGACCCTGACGCCGGATGTTTCCCGCAAGGCTGAAGCTGCACATCAATCGATCGACACGACCAGGACGTTGCCGTTGCTCCGATTCCCTCGGGTCCTTCGTCGTCTGGACAATGTGGACACGCTGGTAGCGGCGCTGGTGGAAGCCTTAGCCGATGCGGCCGGCGTGAGCCGGGTAGGACTTTTTTCGCAAACTCGCAAAGGAGATCCCTATCGCCTGCGTGCCGGCCTTCATTGTTTGCCCGAGACCGAAGAATTAGAATTCGGAAAGCGCGACACGCTGGTGCGCTGGTTTGAATTACATGCGCATCTCATTTCCCGCGCCAATCTTGTTCGAACACGAGATCAGCGAGAGCGAAATATTATGAGGCGCGCCCTCGACCTGTTTGGCGCCGAAGCAATTGTGCCGCTCTACGCGCGGGGCTCCATCATCGGCTGGGTTTTCTTTGGACACCGCGTCACTGGGGGGCTTTTCGACGATCGCGACTTGGAAGGTCTCACGATGTTGGCCGAGCACGTTTCCACTATTCTTGAAAACGCGCTTCTCTACGAAGAAGCAACCGTCCAAAAGACGCTGGCAGAAACACTCTTGAAATCAATTCCGCCGGGCATCGTCGCCATCGACCTGGACGCGACCATTCGTTGGTTTAATCCGCCTGCCGAAAAAATTCTCGGTTTGTCCGGCGCGGACATTTTGAATAAGCCCGTCGAAGCCGTCGGCAACAGACTGGCCGGCTTTCTGCGCGAAGCATTGGAATCAAAGACAACGCCGCCGCAGCAGCAGTGGATCGACAATAACACCCGGCGATCGCTTTCTGTCGAAACGCGCCAACTCGCCGACAACGGTTCGCCCCTCGGCGCGGTCGCGGTAATCCAGGATTTGACCGTTCAGGAAACTTTGCG
>Ga0193729_1000880_pt1 | contig 15629 bp, 12 predicted proteins | sample U1c2metaG_FD_143036 | JGI IMG/M metagenome (GOLD analysis project Ga0193729, IMG submission 143036) | Soil microbial communities from a riparian zone of the East river system, Colorado, United States - U1c2 | ecosystem: Environmental > Terrestrial > Soil > Riparian zone | place: USA: East River...
TGGGCGTAGCTCGAGCAATCGCCTGCATCCCCGCGGCGATTCCGTTGCTTTCCGGCGACCATCTCTATCTCGAGCATACCATCATGGCAGATCACTTGATGATCTTCCTCACCGCGGGTGGCATTTGGGCCGCCATTTGCGGGCTCGTTCCGAATTTGCAATTGCGGTGGCTCGTCATCGCCAGTACTTTGCTGACGATGGCAGCGTTGACGCGTCCCGTGGGCGTTGTGCTACTGCCGATTCTTGTCTTGAGCACTGCGCTGTGGGTGAACGAATCAGTTGGCACAAGGTGCGCGGCCGTCGCAGCAGCGCTGTTACCGGGGATTGGTGTCTTTGCCCTTTATGTCGGTGGATGTTACTTCGCGCATGGCCAATACCTCGGTTTAACAGACATGAGCGGTTGGAATCTCTACGCGCGGGTCGCGCCGTTTGCTGACTGCCGGAAATTCACTCCCCCCGAGGGAACCGCGATCCTATGTGAAGAACGTCCGCCATCACAACGGCCGGGGCCATTTGCCTACGTTTGGGATCTGGAATCGGTTCCCAGAAAGCGTTTTGAGCTTGGGCCGAAGACTAGCCGCAAACTGGTAGAATTCGCAAAATGCGCAATTGTTCATCAGCCCGGGGAGTATGCGCGCTCCGTGCTGACGGATCTCGTTAGGTTTATCGATCCTGCTATTGCTCCGCAGCGTGCCTACGGCGGCCAAACGCGCGAGATTTTATCGTTCGGGTGGCGAGATACCGCAATAGAGAAGCGCCTGGTTCAAGTCATGTCACATTCATACAAGGGAACCGACGTTCACCTGCACGGGCAATATATACTGGCGTTCTACCAGAATCTTTCGCGTCCGAGTGGCTTGACTCTGGTGCTGCTTTTTCTTCTCTCCCTCATGGGATTAGTTAAAGCAAGGGGCCCAATCCGACTCGGGATTGCCTTGTTCGGCCTGAGCGCCTTTGGCCTTTATTTGATCCCGGTAATGACCCTTTCCTACACGTTTCGATACGGTATTCCTCCGGAGACATTCATCGTCGCTTCCGGTGTTCTTGGCGCTGCGTCGAGATGGCCGCGACTAACGTGCCAGTAGATTCCATTCAGCGGTGTGCTTCGAAGATCGGCCGTGCTTTTCGACAGCGGAATTGATCTGTGGGTGGCACTACCTGACATGAGAAGAACAGATGAGGGATTTCGTTTTCCTAAAGTTATTTCCGTTGGACTCACGATCGAAACGGCAGAAAAGAATCCAGGAGTTTTAGAATGCTTCCCATTCGCGCAAGTGAGTCACTGCCGGTAGCCGATTTAGCACGGAAACGCCAGTTTGGCATTTTTTGGCGACATTGGTTGATCCTCGCCGGCGGCTTGATGCGTAGATACCCTTCCGCAGTTTGCTTTCTATTAGCTATAACGAGCGTTTCGCTGAGCTGCTACCCAGTGATCTTCTTCGGCAAGAGTTTTGTCTCACCGAACAACGGTACGGGGACGTTCCTCCTCTATGGCAGAATGCCCACTCTCCCAGGTTACAAAGACATTACTACCGACGATACAAAGGGAACCGATCTTGGTGCGGTGATGTGGTACATGTTGCCGACTTCAGTCGTGGAAAGCAGAGCATTGCTGAAGCACCATGAATTGCCTCTTTGGAACCGATTCGATTCTACCGGTGTCCCTCTGCTGGGACAGGGTCAATCTATGTTCGGTGATCCACTCCACTTCCTCGTTCTTTTGACGAACGGTTCGGCTGCTTGGTGGGATGTGAAATATATTCTGGCAAAACTTCTCTTCGCATTTTCCATCAGTCTATGTGTGCTTCATACCACCCGGAACCTTCCCGCAGCCATAATTCTGGCGATCAGCTCGCCATTCATTGGTTTCTTTTCTTTCCGTTATGCGCACCCTGCTTTTTTCAGTTTCTGCTACGCGCCATTGATCTTACTTTGCTGGCTTAAATTCGCCGATGCGCGCCGCGGCCGTGCAACCGCGGCCTGGCTCGGGGGCATGGCTGTGGCCAACTGGATGGTAATGAATAGTGGCACGGTTAAGGAAGCCTATATCCTGCTCTTGGCCATGAATGCATGTGGCTTGATTACGTTAATCTGCGTTAATCCGGTGGCAGGCAACAGAAGCGTTAAGGTTCTGCAAGGAATTTGTGTCCAGATCCTCTTTGTGCTTATCGCCACGCCAATCTGGTTGACCTTCTTGAACGTACTCCGGACTTCGTGGACTGCTTACGATCTGGGCGGCGCTTTTCAACTCCAACCCAGCCTCGTTATTGGATTGTTTGATGATATCTTTTACCGGCAGTTCAATACAAATGAACTCCATCTTGATCCGGCAGCGAACTTTCTCACCTTGGCGGGCGTTCTTTGGTTGTGCATTAGCTCAAGGGGAATTGATAAGAGAAGGTTCTCCCTCGCCCTAGGCATCAGCTGTATTCTAGCGTTGGCGATGGTGTTCGGGATCGTTCCGCCAGCCTTAATCGTTCGGGTGCCCTTTCTCCGGAACATTATGCACATAGATAATACCTTTTCTTGTGTCGCGATCATTTGTTTACTGATACTAGCGGGATTCGGCATCAAGGCTTTTTGGAACGACTGCCAGGCGCCTGATTTTAGCCGGCCTTACCTTCGCATGGTGGTCCTGTTGACACTTCTAGTTGCACTTTATATTGGGTCCACTCAAGCCGCGCAGCGCTCAAATATCGCACTGCTCTCTCTCGGCAAGCATGTGACAGCTTCACGCTTCTTTTGGGGTTATTCGTTCTCACTCATCGTTGCCATGGTTGTAGCGCCTTTAGTTGGGAGAAAGGCGGTCGCAGCCAACCGCGTTCGCCCGTGGCACATCGTTTCGCTATTGTTCCTATTCATTCTTCTGCACTGGCGGCACGGAATGCATCTCAAGACACCGTTCGACCCATACGTGATGAATCCGCATCATCGGGAATCCTTGATTGCAAAGTCTTCGCCTGCACTTCAGCTGATAAAAAATCGCTCAAACCAATTCTCGCGCGTGATTGGACTCGATCATAATTTTGTTGCAGGATACGGAGGCGCTGTCGGTATCGAACAGGTCGACGGCCCCGACGCACTCGTCAATAAGCGTTATCGCGCTCTGATGGACGCTGCCGGACTGAAATGCTACGGGGTTTGGCGGTACAAAGTGAACGCAGAAGAGCTCGGTAATAACTCGCGCCTTTTTCGGATGCTTAATGTCGGCTACATTCTAGACTCGATTGCGGCACCCATGCCACTCATCCCAAGCCTGAAAACTGTGGCCTCCCTGGACTTGAATGTTTTTGAATGCGGAGATGTGTGGCCGCGAGCTTTCTTCACCAACAGGTTATTTTTCTATCAAGGAGAAAAAGAATTTCTTCAATTACTCAATAACGGCGATGGTCTTCCCTTTGCGGCAGTGCAAAAGGATGACTTAAGTTTGCAACCGGCACTTAGCAACGTCCTGAGTAGCCTGGGCCGTTCCGCGTCAGGGCAAGTCATGCCTGCGACCGATTACGTTTTAACAAGCAACAAAACATCTTTCCGTATCCGGGCGCCTGCGCCGGGGGTGGTCGTTCTCACAGAAGCATACGTTCCGGAAGATTTCCAAGTTATGGTGAACGGTAAACGCCAGGATTATTTTCGCGTCAATTCTGCTTTCAAAGGAATTGTTTTAGAACATGGAGGCACCTATACAGTGTCGTTTACCTATTGGCCTAAGTATCTAACCGCATCGTTATGGATCGGAGCTACTGGACTTGTACTACTGATAGGGTGGCTTCTGATTATTTCCAGATCACGCAGGAACGAGTTGCAAGATCGTGAAGGTATCATGGATTGGTAATGATTGAGAGTGCTCCAACAACGCTAAGGCCAGATCATGCCACCGAGGTTCGCCCCATGGCTACGGAGTGCGTCGTTTGTCGCAGTCCCCGCTTGCACTATTTGTTCTCCGCTGCCGGTTACAGAATTGTGAGATGCGATGATTGCGGTTTGTTGTTGACCAATCCTCAGCCTTCAAATGACGAATTGGCCCGCATTTACGCGAGCGATTATTTCCTGCGCGGCAGAAGCGAGGCGAGCCAAGAGGCAGTAGAACGCCTTAAACGCGGGACGGCCGGCCTTTATCTCGATCTTATCGAACGATATCGCGGTCAGAGAGGTGGTCGCCTGCTCGAAGTTGGCTCCGGCGAAGGTGATTTTTTGGTTAGTGCCATCGAACGTGGATTCGAGGTTACTGGCGTGGAGTATTCGGAGCACGCCTGCGCCGTGGCCAGTAAAAAGCTGGCTTCTCACTGTTCCTCTGAAATTATACGCGGGGAAATTACTGACGTTCCCGGGGAGGGTATCTACAATGTGTGCGTTCTTTCCGACGTTATCGAACACGTCCGAAATCCGCGTCATCTCCTGGAACGCGTTCACGAATTGTTACGCCCGGAAGGCATCATCTTCATCGCTACTCCTTCCTTGGACTCCTGGTCGGCGCGCCTCCTCAAAAACAGATGGATGGAATTTAAACCCGAACATCTCTTCTATTTCGATTCCTCAACGCTTCAGACTCTCTTGATCGACTGTGGCTACAAAGAGATTATTGAGCAGCCTGGGACCAAGGCGCTGAGCGTCGATTATATCGCTGGGCATTTCGCACGATACAAGGTTCGCGGGCTCTCGTGGCTCGCTGACCTGCTCTACAGGCTCACTCCGACGAAACTGCGCCATAAGCTTTTTCATGTGGTCGCGAGTGGAATGGTGCAACTAGCCCGTAGAGCAGACCATCCAAAACGCCATCGATTGTCGATCGTCGTCCCCGTCTTTAACGAAGCACGTTCATTCCCACAGGTTTTTAATCGCCTGCTGGCCAAGAAGCTGGACGGGTTGGATACTGAATTTATCGTAGTCGAAAGTAACTCAAACGACGGCACCCGCGAACAGGTCTTGCGGTATCGCGGCCACCCCAACGTTAAAATAATATTGCAGACCGCTCCGCGCGGAAAAGGTCATGCGGTGCGAGCGGGGCTCAGGCAGGTCACCGGCGATTTCGTCCTGATTCAAGACGCCGACCTTGAATATGACCTCGAAGACTATGAAGCGCTTCTCGAGCCGATCTTGCGCAATCGCGCGGCCTTCGTTCTCGGAGCGCGTCACGGTGGGAGCACCTGGAAGATGCGCCAATTCGAAAAACAACCGCTCGTCGCAGCTGTCTTAAATCAAGCACACTGGTTTTTTACTGGGCTCATCAATATTTGCTTTGGCTCTTCTCTCAAAGACCCATTCACCATGTACAAAGTATTCCGACGCGATTGCCTGTACGGTATTCGATTTGAGTGTGATCGTTTCGACTTTGATTGGGAGTTAGTGATTAAGTTCTTACGAAAAGGCTATCGGCCTCTCGAAATCCCCGTGAATTATCGGTCCCGGTCCTTTTCCGAAGGCAAAAAGGTTTCGATCTTCTATGACCCATTAACATGGTTACGAGTCTTAATCAGGCTTCGGCTGAGCAGGTTTGATCCGCTGCGCGAAATCGAACGGGACCGAGAGCCCGTTGCCAAGCCCGGTGAGGAGAAGCAGCTCATAATCGGATAGACCTAACGCGGTGAAAAATTTCGTTACCGGTGCCGCTGGATTTATCGGCAGCCACTTGACCGATACCCTGCTGGCAAGGGGGGAGTCAGTGGTTGGCTGGGACAACTTTTCCACAGGGCAACGGGATTTTCTGCTCGCCGCTTCAAAAAACCCGCTCTTTCAATTCGTTCACGGAGACGTCCTGGATTTACCCAAACTCACGGCCGCCATGGACGGCTGCGATCGCGTTTTTCATCTGGCCGCAAACGCGGATGTGCGCTTTGGCCTCGAGCATCCATCCAAAGATTTGGAGCAAAATACGATAGCTACCTTTAATGTGCTGGAAGCAATGCGCGCGAGTGGCGTTAAGACGATCGCGTTCTCATCGACCGGATCGGTGTATGGTGAAGCTACAACTTTTCCGACTCCTGAGCATGCGCCTTTCCCGATACAAACCTCTCTCTACGGAGCATCTAAACTCGCTGGTGAAGGTCTGATCCAGGCCTATTGCGAGGGGTTTGAATTCGAGGGCTACATTTTTCGCTTCGTTTCGATTCTTGGCGAACGCTATACTCATGGGCACATCTTCGATTTTTATCGGCAACTTCTGCAACATCCGCAGCGGCTGGAAGTGTTAGGCGATGGCACGCAGCGCAAGTCTTACCTTTACATCAAGGATTGCATCGAAGCGGTGCTGCATGTGATGACGATAGACTGGGAATCAGACAGCAGTCAGCGGGCTCACATTTATAACCTTGGCGCTCCGGAATATTGCCGCGTTATTGACTCCATTGGCTGGATCACCGAATACCTTGGCTTAACCCCACAATTGATATTTAGCGGCGGCGAACGGGGGTGGGTGGGCGACAATCCATTTATCTTTCTCGATACGACCAGAATTCAGAAGACTGGGTGGCGCGCGAAACTAACGATTCGTAGCTCAGTTATTAAGACACTAGAGTGGCTGCGCGGGAATCATTGGGTGCTGGAGAAACGATGAACGTCGTTGTGCTCGGCTTATGGCATCTTGGCTGTGTCACCGCCGCATGCTGCGCGGAGTACTTTACGGTAGTCGGTTTTGATTTCGATCAGGAACTTGTGGCGAATCTCAGGCGGGGGAAGGTGCCCGTTTTCGAACCGGGGCTTGCCGAATTGATGGTCCGCCAGTTGGAAAATCGCAGGCTTTCCTTTTCTTCGGATGCCAATCAGACACTGAAGATCGCGGATCTCCTTTGGGTCTGCTACGACACGCCGGTAGACCGAAACGATGTTGCCGATAACGATTTTGTTCTCCGTAACCTCGATCGATGTGTGCCTGAACTTCGCGCCGGCGCGACAATTCTTATTTCGTCGCAATTGCCGGTTGGCACGTGTCGTCGTCTGCAAAAGAAGTATGAGAGCCGGAATTTAGCTTTCGCCTACAGCCCCGAGAATCTTCGTTTGGGAAATGCGCTGGAAACTTTCCGGCGTCCTGACCGCATCATAGCCGGAGTGCGCGAGGAGGCCGCGCGCAGCCGGCTCCGAGAACTGTTCGCGCCATTTGCCGGCGACCGGGTGCTGTGGATGACGCCGGAGTCGGCCGAGATGACCAAGCATGCGATCAATACTTTCCTGGCGCTCTCGGTCACCTTCGCCAATGAGATGGCACGGCTTTGCGAGGTTATTGGAGCTGACGCACGCGAGGTAGAGCAAGGTCTGCGTTCCGAGAGCAGAATTGGACCCAACGCTTACATTCGGCCAGGTGCCGCGTTTGCCGGTGGAACGCTCGCCCGTGACGTCGTTACCCTCAAGCACTTTGCTCACGAGAACAAACAAGAGGCCATTTTGATTGAAGCAATTCTAGCAAGCAATGAACTGCATAAGCAGTGGGCGTTTCGTCGACTGGAGGCTACCTTTCCACAGCTCGATCAAGTTACGGTTGCGATTCTCGGCCTTACTTACAAGCCTGGCACCGATACTTTGCGCCGCAGTAGTGCACTCGAACTCTGCTTGACACTGCTATCGCGTAACTGCACCGTCCGCTGCTACGACCCAGCGGTGAAGGTTTTGCCCAGAACAGCCGCCGCGGCTACTCTTTCTCAGAGTTTGCCTGAAGCTATCGCCAATGCTGATGCCATGGTAGTGGCGACGCCGTGGCCACAAATTACCCAGGCCGATTGGGATCAATTAATTCCAAGCATGAAAGAAGGGACGATAATCCTCGATGCGAACAGAGCGCTCGTTTTGTCTGAAAATTTATTGCGCCATGTGCGCTATTTTACGGTTGGAGCGCCGCTGCGATGAAACTACGTAATAGGGGTGCCATCATAACCGGAGCTAGCCAGGGACTCGGAAGAATGATCGCGCAGCGATTCGTGGAAGAAGGCGCGAACGTGTTTTTGTGCGCACGCGACGGCCAAATGCTTGCCTCGGTCGAGACTGAACTGCAATCTGCTGCCTCTGCCGGCCAGAGAGTGATCGCTCGAAGGTGCGACGTTTCGTCTAACCAAGAGGTCGAAGCGATGTTTCGCGACTACGACAGCGAACTCGGACCACTGTCTATTTTGGTGAACAACGCCAGCATCTATGGACCGAAGGGCTCCACTGAAGAAGTTGATTGGGAGGAATGGCAACGCTGCATCGAGATCAATCTTTACGGAACAGCCATTCCATGTCGCCACGCCATTAGGCGTTTTAAGAAATTGGAGGGAGGAAAAATTATCAACCTTTCAGGTGGTGGCGCGACAAGTCCCTTGCCCAATCTCAGCGCTTACGCCGCTTCCAAAGCGGCGGTGGTAAGATTGACCGAAACACTTGCCGAAGAATTGCGAGACTGGCATGTCGATGTAAACGCGATCGCTCCTGGCGCCCTCAATACTCGTTTGCTCAATGAGATTTTGCAGGCCGGCCCAGAACGAGTGGGCGCCGAGTTTCACACTCGCGCGGTCAAACAATCGCAGACAGGAGGGGTTCCACTGGCGCTTGGCGCGGATCTCTGCGTGTATCTCGCCTCCGAACAAAGCAATGGGATCAGCGGCAAACTCATCAGCGCGAAATGGGATCCATGGTCTTCACTGCACAAATATAAGAACGAGCTAGGTGCAACCGACATCTATGCGTTACGCCGGATTACTCCAGAAGATCGATGCCGGAGCTGGCATTGAGTAGCTATGTCCGACGCGCGCCAGACCACATTTGCCATTATTGGTTGCGGCTTAGTCGGACGAAAGCGCCTCGATAGCTTGCGAGCTGGGCAACTTGTCGTCGCCTGCGATGTGGATAAGGGCCGCGCCCAAGCATTCGTCGATACTGCTGGGTCGGGTAAGGTTATCACAAAGGTGGACGAAGCTGTCAGTCATCCCGAAGTTGATGCGGTGGTTGTTTCCACCCCGAATGGTTCGCTCGCTCGAATTGCGGGTCTGGCTATTCGGGCAGGCAAGCACGTGCTAGTTGAGAAACCGGCAGCAATCAGCGCGAGGCAGATTACGGAACTAATCGAGCTAGCCAGGCATAGTAGCAGTTGCGTCAGGGTTGGATACAACCATCGCTATCACCCGGCTTTGCAGAAGGCCCGCGAGCTCGTTGATGCCGGCGCCATTGGTTCGCTGATGTTCATTCGTAGTCGCTACGGGCATGGCGGACGCCCGGGTTACGAGAGCGAATGGCGCGCCGATCCAGCGATTTCGGGCGGAGGCGAACTCATCGACCAGGGTGTGCACGTGATCGATCTGTCCAGCTGGTTCCTCGGCGAATTTAACTGCGTTAAAGGTCACGCCACGACTTACTTTTGGAAGATGCCAGTGGAAGACAACGCTTTTCTTAGCTTGCAGACTGCAGCGGGCCAGACCGCATGGTTACATGTTAGTTGCACGGAGTGGAAAAACATTTTCTCGCTCGAGATTTATGGACATGCAGGCAAGCTGCATATTGAAGGGCTCGGAGGAAGCTATGGTACCGAGCGTCTCAGCTATTATAGCATGCGACCTGAACTTGGACCTCCAGATACAACTATTTGGGAATTTCCTGGTGCAGACACTTCTTGGGAACTGGAGATGAAAGCTTTCCTGGAAGATATCGAATTAGGGCGCACGCCAGTGCCAGGTTTGCGGGAAGCCGCCGCTACCTTGCAAGTAGTGGAGCGATTCTACGAACAGAGGAGCTATCCTGCGTAATGCTTATTACTCGCTCACCCTTGCGCATTTCTTTCGGCGGCGGCGGCACCGATTTGCCTTCTTATTATCAAAAGCATTCTGGTTTCCTCATTGCAGCGGCCATTGATAAGTATGTTTATATCACGTTGCACCAAACGTTTGTCCCAGAATTGATCATCAAATATTCCAAGCTCGAGCGCATCCACAGTGTCGCGGAAGTGGAACATCCCATTATCCGGGAAGCGCTCCAAATGACCGGGATTGAAGCGGCATCGCTGGAAATCACGAGCATGGCTGACATACCTGCTGGGACCGGCCTTGGATCCTCGGGCAGCTTTAGTACTGCTTTACTTAAAGCGTTCCACGCTCATAAAAAGAATCTCGTTCATCCGGCCGAACTTGCCAAGCAGGCCTGCGAGATCGAGCTAAACCGCCTGCGGGAACCGATCGGCAAGCAGGACCAATACATCGCAGCGTTCGGCGGCATCACTTGCTTCAAGTTTAATCCGGATGGCGGCGTTGAAGCGTGGCCTCTGAAAATCTCTGAAGAGACCCTTTTCAATCTCGAAGATAATCTGCTCCTATTCTTCACCGGTTATTCCCGATCGGCCTCGACGATTCTAAAAGAGCAAGATGATAGGAGCAAAAAGTCCGACAAAGAGATGATCGATAACCTCCACCTTATAAAAGAGCTTGGCAGACAGAGTCAGATAGCGCTGGAAGCCGGTAATCTGCATGAGTTCGCTCGCTTGATGGACGTTCATTGGCAGCGCAAGAAAGAAAGGTCGTCTCAAATGAGCAACCACCAAATTAACGAGTGGTACGATTGTGCCATGACAAATGGGGCGCTCGGTGGCAAGCTGATTGGAGCGGGAGGTGGTGGATTTCTCATGTTCTATGCCGACGATAAGGCGCGCCTGCGGCATGCGTTGCGAGCAAAGGGACTCACCGAAGTCCGGTTTCGGTTTGATTTCGAAGGAACGAAGATCCTTAACCAGTGAAGAGGCGGCTGCGCATGTGCCTTGAAGATTGGCCGGTGGCACTTCTTGCCGGCGGTCTGGCCACGCGACTCCGGCCACTCACCGAAAAAATACCGAAGGCGCTTGTCAAGGTGGCCAACGAACCGTTCCTCGCCCATCAATTACGTTTGCTGCACGCTCAGGGAATCCGTCAGATCATTCTATGCCTCGGCTATCTCGGTGAAATGATCGAGGCGCAATTTGGAGACGGCGCTGCCTACGGAATGAATATCGAATACTCATTCGATGGACCTCAGCTTCTCGGGACCGGCGGTGCGCTCAAACGTGCCCTCCCGGTTCTGGGCGATCGGTTCTTTGTCATCTATGGAGACTCTTATCTACCCACTAGTTACGCTAAAGTTGCGCACGCTTTCCTTGGTTGTGGCAAACCAGCGATGATGACAGTGTTCAAAAATAGACACCGCTGGGATACGAGCAATGTGGAGTTCGACGGAAAAGAAATACTTCGGTACGATAAGACGAATCGTGACCAAACGATGCAATACATAGATTACGGCCTGAACATTTTTCGTTCAGAGGCGTTCGCAAACTGCCCGAGCGATAAGCCGTTCGATTTAGCTCAATTTTACCCAGACCTTATTATCAGGAACCAACTTGCTGGCTTTGAAGTGAAAGAACGGTTCTACGAAATTGGATCAAGCCGCGGACTAACGGAGCTAGATTCCCTATTACGAAGGTCGCCCGCACCCGCGCAATCATGAGCTATTCTGAACAACATCTTCGGGAGGCGGCACAGATACTATCGCAGCTAAATCCAGCTCTCTGCGAGAAGGCGGTTGAGTTGCTAGCAGCAGTTCGCGGGAGGGGCGGTCGCCTTTTCATTCTCGGCGTGGGTGGTAGCGCAGCCAATGCGTCCCATGCAGTTAACGATTTCCGTAAAATCGCGGGCCTGGAATGCTACGCGCCGACCGATAACGTTTCGGAACTTACTGCGCGCACCAATGACGATGGCTGGAGTTCAGTTTTCGCGGAATGGTTGAAAGGCAGCCGTCTGAGCAATCGAGATGCGCTACTCGTGCTATCTGTCGGAGGAGGTAATTTAGAAAAGAACATCAGTCCGAACCTGGTCGCAGCGCTACAGTTGGCGAAGGAGCGTGGCGCGGCAATTCTCGGCATTGTCGGACGTGATGGAGGTTACACTGCAAAAGTAGCGGACGTCACGATCTGTATACCTACGGTTAATCCAGCTTCGGTTACGCCTCATTCAGAGGCTTTCCAGGCGGTCGTATGGCATCTACTTGTCACCCATCCCTCGTTGAAGGTCGGACAGACGAAGTGGGAAAGCACCAATTGAGAGGTGGCGGGAAACCGTGCGTGTTCCTCGATCGCGATGGCGTTCTGAACCTGCCTCTCATCCGCGATGGTCGTCCGCGTCCACCGAGGCATTTGGAAGAGTTCAAGCTTTATGACGACGCCTTGAATGGTTGCGCACGGCTCAGGCAAGCGGGTTTTTTGCTAGTAGTCGTTAGCAACCAGCCGGACGTCGGCCGCGGCACCCAAAGCCGCGCAATTGTAGATGCGATGAATGACCGACTCGCTGCTTTGATCCCGGTATTGGATCGAATCGAAACCTGTTTTCACGGCGGTACGGATTTCCATCAACCTTGTCTCTGCCGAAAACCGAAACCGGGAATGCTGCATCGTGCCGCTGAAATGATGCTGATCGATTTGCCGAACAGCTACCTCATTGGTGATCGTTGGCGGGATGTGGATTGCGCCAGGGCTGCCGGATGCCGCGCCATCTTCATCGACCGCGGTTATTCCGAGACGCTGCGGCACCCGCCTGACGTCACAGTCGCGAGCTTTGATGCGGCGGTTACCGCCGTCCTCACGTTAGCCGGCAGAGACGCCTTGCCCGCCCCGCCTAAAGCGAGGTAAGCTGACCATGAATGAGCAGCAGTTCCCTGGAGCAATTGCCGGTTAAAATTTTTGCCGACGGCGCCGACCTTGAGGGAATTGCAGCGCTTTACCAGAAGCCTTTCATCCGAGGGTTGACGACCAATCCCACGTTGATGCGCAAGGCTGGGATCAGCGACTACGAAGCTTTCGCTAAATCAGTTCTCGAGATCGTAAAAGATAAGCCGATCTCCTTCGAGGTTTTTTCGGACGAGTTTCCCGAGATGCACCGCCAGGCTCTTAAGATCAGAGCCTGGCAATCGAACGTCTATGTCAAAATACCAATTACAAATACGCGCGGTGATTCATCGATTTCGCTTATCCGAGAACTGGCGGCGGATGGCGTCCAGCTCAACATCACCGCCGTCCTGACGCGTGCTCAGGTTGAAGCTGTCGTCGAGGTTCTAAATCCGGCTACTCCGGCGGTGCTTTCTGTCTTTGCCGGGCGAGTGGCGGATACTGGCGTCGATCCGATGCCGCTGATGAGAGATGCACGGCGAATCCTAAGTAGATTACCTCGCGCAGAACTACTTTGGGCAAGCGTGCGAGAAGTATTGAATATTTTTCAGGCCGCAGAATGCCACTGTCAGATCGTGACGGTGCCGCACGATATCCTCGGCAAAGCAATAAGCTTGTGCGGCATGGATCTGACCGACCTATCTCTTGATACCGTAAAAATGTTTCACGCCGATGCATTGAATGCCGGGTTTTGCCTTTAGGAACAATACCTTCCTCCCGAGCTACGCATTGGAGCCGATGCGGTCGAAATGATAAGGGAAAGGAGATGAACCTCCGACACCGAGATATCCCGATCTTGAGAAATCGATTTCTTCTAACCTCGCGAGTGCACACAGTAAGAGAGCAATCTTCGAGCTAGGAATAGTTCGGTAATGCCATGCGGAAAACCAAAATTATCTGCACGCTGGGCCCGGCCAGCGAGAAACCGGAAACGCTGCGGCAGTTGGTCCACGAAGGTGCCAATGTTCTCCGGCTCAACATGAGTCATGCGCAGCATGATTGGGTGCGGGAGATCATCCCCCGCATTCGTGCCATCGCGCAGGAACTTGGCCGTTCGGTCGCCGTTCTCATGGACACGCAGGGCCCGGCCATTCGCACCGGCGATCTCAAGACTGAATTGCATCTCAAACCCGGCGACATCCTCGAATTCACCGTCCGCGGAGCAAAGAGCGAAGAAGCTTACTCCGTGGATGTGAACTACGATGGATTGATCAATGACATCAACGAAGGCGACACCGTTCTGGTTGATAACGGCGTCATTCATCTTCTCGTGCTGGAGAAACGGGAGAATCGCATTCGTTGCAAAGTGATTACGCCGGGAACGCTGGGATCGCGGCGCCACATTAATCTACCAGGTGTGCGAGTGAACTTGCCGCCGCTGACCCAAAAAGATCTCGGGGACATCGCGCTAGGGGTGGAAATGAACGTGGACTTCATCGCCCTAAGCTTCGTGCGTCAGCGGTGCGATCTGGAGGAGTTGCGGGAATTACTCGCGCAAAAAGGAAGCAAAGCCCAGGTGATGGCGAAGATCGAAGATCAATCCGCCGTCCGCTTGATCCACGAGATCATCGCGTCGGCCGACGCCATCATGGTGGCGCGCGGCGATCTCGGGATCGAAATGCCAATCGAGGAGCTGCCGATTATTCAGCGGAAAATTGTCAAACTTTGCGCACGACTGGGAAAGCCGGTGGTAGTCGCGACCCACATGCTGGAATCGATGATCCACAATCCTCTCCCGACCCGCGCGGAAATTACCGATGTGGCTAACGCAGTTTTCGAGCAGGCCGATGCCATCATGTTGAGTGGAGAAACGAGCGTCGGCGATTATCCGGTGGAATGTGTGCGCATTTTGAATCGAGTCGCGTTGCGGATCGAGCGCAGCGGCGGCGCCGGTTACGCCAAAGCAGCTGTGCTGGAAGATGCGCGACAAAAAACCGTCGCATCTGCGATCGTGCTGGCGAATTCGCTCACGCGGGCGCGGATCATCGTGTTTACCCGGCACGGCACAATGGCCCGTAATACCGCGAATCTGCGTCCGGAACACGCCACGATTTTTGCCTTCACTCCGAGCGAGGAAGTGCGGCGTCAACTTGCCCTGTGCTGGGGAACTTATCCGGTGCGAATAAAATTTACCGACGATCCTAGCGCCACCATCGAAGTGGCCGAGAAATATCTGCGCGACGCGGGATTGACTTCGCCGGGCGACAATCTGGTGATTATCAGCGACCTGCGCGCAGGCGATACGTTGGTGGACACCGTGCAACTGCGGACAGCGCGGTAAATAAAATGTCATCCCGAGCGTAGCGAGGGATTTCCGCAAAGGTCGCGCGTTATCGACCCTCATGAAGGTCCTCGGTCCGAGCCGGACTGGGATTGTCTGCGCCGCTCGGAATGACAGCGCGCTGAGAAAGGAACACAGACCTGAGGTCTGTGCGCCACACAGGTCTATGATCTGTGTTTCTCAGACGAAAAGAAAAAAACGCGCGGATCACACCGCGCGTTTTTCCTAACACTTGTTAGTAGCTCTTACGCCTCGACCGGCATCTCGAGATCGATATCGATCGGCCGCTCTTTTTTCGCCAGGGCGCACGCAATTTCGACAAGGCAATGTTTTGCAGCTGCCGAATGCGCTCGCGCGTTACCCCAAATTTTTTCCCGACTTCTTCCAGCGTCTTCGGCTTGCCGCCGTCGAGGCCGAAGCGCGAGAAAATAATTTTGCGTTCGCGATCGTCCAGTACTTCGAGCAGACCGCCCACCTCGTTGCGCAGGTTTTTGTCGCGCAACAATTCGAACGGCGTCATCGCTTCTTCGTCGCCGACGATTTCACCGAACTCAGTCGAATCGTCATCGCTGATTGGCGCGTCTAACGATGCGGGCCGGATCGAGACCGTTTTCAATTGCGAAACTTTTCCCGCAGCAATTCCGATTTCTTCACCGAGTTCGTCGTCGGTCGGTTCGCGGCCCAGCTCCTCGCTCATTTGCAAAGAGACGCGTC
>Ga0193729_1000881_pt1 | contig 15620 bp, 11 predicted proteins | sample U1c2metaG_FD_143036 | JGI IMG/M metagenome (GOLD analysis project Ga0193729, IMG submission 143036) | Soil microbial communities from a riparian zone of the East river system, Colorado, United States - U1c2 | ecosystem: Environmental > Terrestrial > Soil > Riparian zone | place: USA: East River...
TTGCGCTCAGTTTTGCCACGGTGGCGCGTCCCAGTCTGGGGCCGCGTGGATCGACCATTGCCGCGCTCATCTGGCTCATTAACGCGGGTATCATCGAGAAAGGGCGACTCATCGAAATTGAAGGGCTTTATGTGTCGCTTTGTGCGCTTGCGATCATTTTCTGGCTGAGTTTTTGGGAGCAGAAGAAATCGGCCTGGCTGATTTGGACGGTGCCGTTTGTTTTTCTTGGACTGGGCTGGCTGGCGAAAGGTCCAGTTCATCTTTTGTTTTTTTATGGCGTCGTGATCGCGGTTCTTTGGAGAGAGCGCAAATGGCGAGCGCTCTTTCATCCGGCCCATTTTGTCGGTATCGCGCTGATGCTTGGAATTTTTGCGGCCTGGGCGGTTCCCTTTTTGCAAGCCGCTGGACATGCCACGGCGACGACGAAATGGTCGCAACAGTTCACTGGACGGTTCCGCGGCACCGACTTTCAATTTGGCCGGTGGATTCTTAATATTCCGCATGGCGTTCTTTATCTTCTGCCCTGGGTAATTTTTTTGCCATTGGTGCGATCTGAAAACTTCGCCGCGGACAAAGATCGACAACTTGCTCGAGCGGTGACTTGGGGCGCGCTCGTTCCTTTTGTGATGGTCAATCTTGTCCCCGGATCGATCCCCCGCTACGCGATGCCCGCGCTAGTGCCCGCGTGCTGGCTGCTGGCTATGACTTTCTGTGAGGAAAATCTGCGCTGGCCGTGGTGCCTTGGGGGCAAATCGTTTTCTTTTACCGCGCGCCGCCGCACGATTATCGGCATCGTTGTTTTGGCCTGCCTTGCCATGTGGACCTACGCAATTGCGATCGTTCCGAAATTGGACCGGCGGCAACGAATCAAACGTCTCGCCAATCAGGTTGAATCTTTGATTCCGAGCGGCGAGACCGTTTACGCGCTCGATCCAAATTATCAGCCGATCTTTTTTTACATGCGCTCAAAACTCGTTTACGCGAGCGAAATTGACGAAGTTCCGACAGATGCGCTCTACCTGCTCGTGCGGCCCGAACGGGAACAGGAGGTCCTCGAAAGCAACCGTTGGGCGCCGCGCCAGCCGCACCGCATCATGCGGTCAACCGATTACCGCAAAGAATCGATCTTATTGCTCAAGATTGAATAAGCGGTGGCATTGACACTGCTCTAAGTTCGAATTTAGTTAGCATGCTAACTAATTCGCTTTGAACAAGGATGTCGATGTATTCGGTCCGCTCTTGCACGGCACCGCCCGCGCTTGGCGGCTGAAATTGGACGAGCGACTCAAGCCGATGGGTTTGAGTCAGGCCAAGTGGCGGACGCTTATGCATTTGTCGATTGCGCCGGGACCGTTGACTCAGGCCGAAATTGCCGCGCATCTGGGTATTGAAGAACCAACGCTTGTAACACTGTTGCATCGGCTGGAAGGCGATCGTTGGGTAGCGCGAAAAAATTCGTCGCAGGATCGTCGTTGTAAAACAGTGCATTTGGCACCCCGCGCTCAACGTGTGATTGAACAAATCAAAACTGAGGCGTTCCAACTTCGACACGAATTGCTTGACGATATTCCTGCGTCCGAACTGCGCACTTGCGTCCGGGTGTTGGATCGGATCCGGCAAAAGGCGGAGAAGGGGAATGGGAGCGCAAAACACAACGGCGCGCGAAGAGCGCGAGTTGGAAAGAACGGCCAAAACTAAGATGGGTGCCCGATTAGAATCAGGAAATGGAGCAGCAACCGAACTTCAGGAGCCGAGGAGAGTGAAAACGACCGGCGACAGAAAGCAGCGAATCCCGCGTTGGGGTATTTTCCTCTTCGTCATCCTCGCGGCGTTCGCGGTCGCGCGCACATTGCAGCGCGGAGTGGAGACTGCGAAAACGACGCAACCGCCGGTTCGGCCGGTGCTGGTGGCGAAAGTAATCAGCAAAGATGTGCCGCTTTATCTTGACGAAATCGGCACCTGCGCCGCTTACGAAACCGTTCAGATCCAGGCCCAAGTCAGCGGACAGATCATCTCGCGCAATTTTCAAGACGGGAGCGATGTGAAGAAAGGCGATCTGCTTTTCACGATTGACCCACGTCCTTATCAAGCCGCGCTCGACCAGGCGAAAGCGCAAGCGGCGTTGGACCAAGTGACGTTGAAGCGACAGGCAGACCTTCGCGCAAAAAACGTCACCGCGCCCCAGGATTACGATACGGCTGTGGCGAACGCGCAAAAATCCCAAGCCGCAGCCGAGGCTGCCCAAGTAAACCTGGATTATTGCTACATAAAATCGCCAATCAACGGCCGGGCCGGATTGCGGCTTGTCGATGTCGGCAACATCGTCACGGGAAACACGGGTAGCGGCGCCGTGTTGCTTACAATTCAGGAGCTCGATCCGATTTACACCGATTTCACCGTTGCCGAAACGGATTTGGCCTTAGTGCGGAAATATCTCGGCGGACCGAACGTGAAAGTGCAGACAAATTCGCCGGACGACAAAATTCCGCCGCGGCTGGGCGATTTGTATTTCATAGACACCGCCGTTCAGCCCGGTTCGGGAACCGTGAAGGCGCGCGGGGTGACGCCAAATCCGGACCACGCGTTTTGGCCGTCGGAATTTGTGCGTGTTCGTTTCATTCTCGACACGATTAAGGACGCGCGGCTGGTTCCATCGCAGGCGGTGCAGATTAGCCAAAGCGGGCCGTTCATATTTGTGTTGAAGCCGGACAACACGGTCGATCTTCGTCCGGTAAAACCCGGACAACGGCAGGATGGCGATCTCATCGTCGTCGAAAGCGGCCTCCAGCCCGACGAGACAGTCGTCGTGACAGGACAACTCGCGCTTGCTCCCGGGACAAGAGTCGATCCCAAACCGTACGGTGTAGCAAATCCTCCGGGTGGCCAAAGCGCCGCAGCAAAGAGCTCGATGTAATTTCGATTCTGTATGGAGCGCTCAGATGAACATGACGGCGCAGCAGATGGCGAACGTCCCGCAGGCGCGGGACAAGATCGACATCGTGTAAGATCGACATCGGCAGCACCGAAAGAAGCTAAATTAGTTCCGGTCAAAGGCACCGGACTTTCCGGCCCGTTCATCCGGCGGCCGGTGATGACGGTCCTGCTGACATTGTCGGTGATCGTCGCGGGAATCACGACCTACAACCAACTGGCCGTTAATGATCTGCCGGCGGTCGATTATCCGATCATTCAAGTCACCTGCGCCTACCCGGGGGCGGATCCGGTGACGATGGCGAATAACATCGCCACGCCGCTCGAAAAACAATTTCTCCAAATTCCCGGACTCGACATCATCACGAGCCAAAGCTCTCAGGGCAACACGTCACTGACTCTTCAATTTGTTCTGAGCAAGAGCATCACAGACGCGGCGACCGACGTGCAGGCCGCGATCCAGCGCGCAACCGGCAAATTGCCGATCGACCTGCCGAGTCCACCGACCTTTAGCAAAACGAACCCAAACGATCAGGCGGTTTACCTGCTCGGCTTGATGTCGGACACGCTCACGGATGGCGATCTATATAAGTACGCCTCCACCGCGGTGGCCCAGCGCATCTCCATTCTTCCCGGTGTTTCGCAAGTGAATATTTACGGCGTCCAGGGCGCAATCCGGATCAAAGCAGATCCGGCGGCGCTGGCTTCGCGCGGATTGACCATGGACGATGTCGCGAACGCGATCAAAGCGGGCACGGTTTACTCCGGCGCGGGACAATTCGACGGGCAGCATCGCAGTTTTGTTCTGCAACCGAATGGTCAAATCGATCAGGCCGAAGGTTATCGCAATCTCATTGTCGCGCGGAACAAAGATCGTTCGCCGGTTTATTTGCGTGACATCGCGGAAGTTATACAAGGTGTGCAGGACGAGCGCACCTCGCGGTTCTTTTGGATGCGGGGATTTAATCCGCCAGGTTCAATCGTTGTTCTGGCGGTTTCGCGGCAGGCGGGCGCGAACGCGGTTGAAGTGGCGAACTCGGTCAAGGCGCTTTTCCCCGAGCTGCGCGCGAGTTTGCCGGGATCGATCACGTTCACGCCGGTGTTCGATCGCTCACAGACGATTGTGAATTCCGTCCACGACGTCCGAATGACGCTCCTGATCGCTTTCGTGCTGGTGGTGATGGTGATCTATGTCTTTCTCGGTCGGGCCACCGACACACTCATTCCGGCGGTCGCGCTACCGCTTTCGTTGCTGCTCACGTTCGCGGTGATGAGCATACTCGGATTTTCGATCAATAATTTGACGTTGATGGCGCTGACACTCGCCATCGGGTTCCTGGTCGATGATGCAATTGTCTTTTTGGAAAACGTGATCCGTCGGGCCGAGCACGGCGAATCGATTCTGCAGGCCTCTTATAACACCGCCGGCGAAATTTCGTTCACCATCTTATCGATGACGCTTTCGCTGGCCGCTGTTTTCATTCCGCTAGTCCTCTTGCCAGGGTTACTCGGCCGCATCTTCCAGGAATTTTCCATCACCATCATCGTGGCCATTCTGGCCTCGGGTCTTGTTTCTCTGACGCTGACGCCGTTGATGTGCGCGCGCATCCTCGGCGAACGCCGGGCCGGCCATAAACGCGCGCGGATGGAAAAATGGACGGGCAATTTCATCAAACGCGTGATCGACGCCTACAGCCGTGCTCTTGATAAATTTCTCGACCGCGCCTGGTTGACCATTCCGATCCTGCTCACTTGCATTCTCGGTCTCTGGTTTTTCTTCACTCATTTGCCGTTCACGCTCCTTCCGCCCGGAGACAGCGGCTTTGCCCGAGGCGTTTTCATTGCCCAGGAAGGTTCGTCGCCCGAGCAAATGCGGGCCTTTCAAAAACTGGTGAATCAGAAAATCATAGCGGACCCGAGCGTGGCGCAGTTTTTCACCGTCGCCGGTTCCCTATCGCGAAGCTCTTCCTCTCAAGCGATTATCTTTTGTGTTTTTAAGCCGCGCGAGCAGCGCGATCCGATTGAGCAATGTCTTTTGCGAATACAAAAGTCGATCAATACAATTCCTGGCCTGACTGCGGTCATAACGCCGAGTCCGGTGCTGCAAATCAATGTCGGCGCTACCAACCAGACACAGGGCCAGTACGCTTACACGATCAGCGGGATCGTTCCGCAAGACGTTTATGGTGCGGCGAATCAATTGATGACGAACCTGCGCGGTTTCAAAGGGTTCGCTTCGGTGCGCTCCGATTATTACAACAGCACGCCGAACCTGAAGATTGAAATCGATCGCGAACGCGCCGCCACTTACGGCGTTTCCACTTCCGCGATCCAGAGCTTGTTGAAAAACGCTTATTCGCAGAACTACGTCTATTTAATCAAACAGCCGGACGATCAATATCAGGTCATCCTCGAAGTGAAGGACAATGAGCGCGCGCAACCGAGAGATCTCGACAATTTATATGTGCGGAGCAATACCGGCAGCACGATTAGCCAGGGCGGCGCGCCGGGCAACAGCATCGCCACTACGACCGGATCGAGCGCCGATCTCGTTCCATTGCGCGCCGTAACAGCGACAAATCAGGTCGTTGGTCCGCAAGCCGTAAACCACTTCGACCAATTCACAAGCGTCACGATTAATTTTAATTTGCTGCCGGGCGTTGCCATCGGCGACGCGACTAAGTTCATCGAAGATTCATTCGCCCAAGTGCATCAGCAGTTTCCTGGCGTTCAAGCAACGTTTCAGGGCGAGGCGCTTGTCTTCCGACAACTTTTCCGCGCTTTGCCGCTGCTTCTGATCGCCGCAATTTTTGTTATGTACGTGATCCTTGGAATTCTTTACGAAAGCTATGTCCATCCGATCACGGTTCTGTTTCCGGCGATTGTGCCAGCGGTCGTCGGCGGGCTGTTCACACTTTGGATTTTTGGATCGACCTTGTCGCTCTACAGCGTGATTGGACTTTTCCTTTTGCTCGGAATCGTGAAGAAAAACGGGATCATGGTGGTCGATTTCGCTTTGCAGCGAATTGATGAGGGTTGGGACCTGCGCTCGGCAATTCATGAAGCCAGCGTCGAACGTTTTCGACCGATCATGATGACGACGTTGGCTGCGTTAATGGGCGCGGTGCCGCTTGCTCTGGGTTTTGGCCAGGATGCTTCCTCACGCCGGCCGCTCGGACTGGTGATTGTCGGCGGCCTGATTTTTTCGCAACTGATCACGTTGTTTGTTACGCCAGTGATTTACTTATGGCTCGAATGGTTCCAGGAGCACGTCCTCGATAGAGTTCCGTTCCTGCGCAGCGCGCATACTCATCACGAAGGCGAGCCGGTTCCCGGCAAGGAAGGCGAATTCGAGCCAGCTCCCGCCGGCGCGCGCTAGACTGCTCACATCGCCATGCGCGCGATGGTGCTCGAAAAAATTGGACAACCACTCGCGCTCCGCGACCTGCCCAAACCCAAACCGGGCCATGGACAATTACTCGTTCGCGTTAATACCTGCGCGGTTTGCCGCACCGATCTTCATATCGTTGATGGCGAGCTGCCCAATCCGAAACTTCCGCTCATTCTTGGTCACCAAATTGTCGGCCGCGTCGAGCAAATCGGCGAAAGCGTAGGTGGATTTGCAACTGGCAATCGGGTTGGCATTCCATGGCTCGGCTGGACCGATGGCGATTGCATTTATTGCCGGTCTGACCGCGAAAATCTCTGCGACCGCGCAAAATTTACCGGTTTCAATATCGACGGCGGCTACGCCGAGTTCACGGTAGCCGACGCGCGCTACTGCTTTCATCTACCTCCCGACTACGGCGATGCCGAGGTTGCTCCGTTGCTTTGCGCCGGCATGCTCGGCTACCGTTCTTATCGAAAAACTGGCGACGCGCGTCGGCTCGGCATTTACGGATTCGGGAACGCGGCCCATTTGATTGCGCAAGTCGCCTTGTATCAGCGAAAGGAAATCTTCGCTTTCACGCGTCCGGGAGATAAAGCCGGACAGGATGCCGCGCGCTCGTTAGGCGCGGTTTGGGCCGGGGGTTCGGGTGAAATGCCGCCCGAAAAACTCGACGCTGCAATTATTTTTGCTCCGGTCGGCGCGCTCGTGCCGGCCGCGCTGCGCGCGCTCGCCAAAGGCGGTGTTGTCGTTTGCGGCGGCATTCATATGAGCGATATCCCTTCGTTTCCTTATGTCGATCTTTGGAACGAGCGGGTCATTTCTTCGGTCGCGAATCTGACGCGCCGCGATGGCGAAGAATTTCTGAAAATCGCGCCGCGCGCGCCGGTGAAAACTAAAACTGAGACCTTTCGACTGGAAGAAGCCAACACCGCACTGGACAAATTTCGTGCTGGCGAATTGGACGGCACTGCTGTCCTTGTGGTCTCTTCTTCCTAATCTCTGCCTTTTACCGTTTACTGCCCTCGTGTCTTCGCATCTTCCATCCGAGCAAACCGATTCCGGCGAATTTCAACGCCAGGAAGACGCCTTTCGCGAATGGATATCGAATGATGGATCGACCCGGTATCCGGCGGAGGCCGATCGCTATCATCTTTACGTCTCGCTCGCTTGTCCGTGGGCGAGTCGCACCATCATTTTCCGAAAGCTAAAAGGCCTTGAAGACACGATCGGCATGACGATCGTCGATCCTTTTCGCGACGAGAAAGGCTGGGCATTCCGCGACCCGGAACGCAGCCGGCCCGGCTCGGCGCTGGACAAACTCGACCAATTCGAATCGACCGATCCGGTGAACGGCTTCCATTACTTGAGTCAAGCCTACACGGCGACCGATCCGAATTTCAAAGAACGGGTGACTGTTCCGGCACTTTGGGACAAGAAAACTAAAAAGATCGTGAACAATTGCGAGGATGACATCTGTCCCATGTTCAACAGCGTCTTCAACGAGTTCGCCAAAAACAAAGACATCGATTTTTTCCCGAAGGATATCGAAGCCGAACACATCAAGCTCTCCGAGTTTCTTTACGACAACATCAACAACGGAGTTTACCGGGCCGGCTTCGCCACGCGCCAGCGGACTTACGAAACTTCGTGTAAAAAAATTTTCGACGCGCTCGATGAAATGGAAAAGCGTTTGTCGAAGAGCCGATACCTATTTGGCAACTGGATGGTCGAAGCCGATTGGCGTCTCTTTTGCACGCTCATTCGCTTCGATGTCGTTTATCACGGCCATTTCAAATGCAACCTTCGCCGCATCATCGATTACCCGAATCTGCAAGGCTACATGCTCGATCTCTATCAGCATCCGGGAGTCGCCGAGACGGTCAGCATCGATCATATCAAGCGTCATTACTACATGACGCACGAGGAAATTAATCCCACCCGGATCGTGCCGCTCGGGCCGATCGTCGATCTGACCCGATCGCACGGTCGCGATCGTCTGGGTTAGTTAGTGGCCGCGCTGTTCTGAGCGGGCGATTTGTCACGGTTAATGTGGGGTGGATTCCTACACGTCGGTCAGCCAAAGCAATACGCGGGCTGGCCTCCAGCCCGCGGTTCTTTTTATCTTTGCAAACTGTCGAGCGCTTGGCCGAGACGTTCGACTCCGTTAGCGAATGACTCGGGTTCGCAGCACATTCCTATACGAATGTGGTGCGGCGATTCGAAAAAGCGGCCGGGCACCACGGCCGTCTCGTATTTTTCGAGCAATGAGTCGCAAAATTTGTCCACATTGCCGTCGCGCAACCGCGGAAAAGAAGTTGTGCCGAATTTTGTCGGCACAACTTTGACATCATCGCGCGCTCCAAAAAAATCATTCAGCGTTTGCCGATTGGTCTGCAACATCGCTTTCGCGCGTCCGGCGATCTTTGGAAGTCGATTTAGCGCCACCAAACTGAGTCGCTCCATTACGTTCGGCGCGCTCGCGGCAAAAATATCGTCTAGTCGCCGAATTCTCTGCGCGACTTCGGCGTCGGCGAGAATCCAGCCGCAACGAAGTCCGCTTAATCCGTAGCCTTTGGTGAGACTGCTCGTCGCTACAAACTCTGGACCGAGCGAAACTGACGATCTCGGCGAATTTTCAAACATCGCTTCCAGGTAAACCTCGTCCACTAGCGCCCGCGCTCCAACATCGCGCGCGAGCTCACCGATTTTGCGGAGTGTCGCCTCTTCAACCAACTCGCTGCTCGGATTGTGCAAATTCGTCAGCACGATGACGCGTGTGCGCGGAGTGATTTGTTTTTCGAGCTCAACGATGTCGATCTTGAAACCGTCTTCGAATCTTCTTGGAAAGCGCTTTATCTTCGCGCCGAGGTATTCGGCGATCGCGAGCAGGGGCTCGTAAGTTGGTTGCTCGATCAGGACTTCGTCGCCGTGCTCGAGCAACGCTGCCATCGCAAGGTGGTTTGCCATCGACGTGCCACCGGAAATTGGGACGACATTTTCGGGAGCGACATGGCAATGCGCCGCGAGTGCTTCGACCAGCGGGCGATATCCGTAAGCGTTGTCGCCGTGTAATTCTAACTCGTTCAGCTTCACGTCCAATTCCGGGAAAGGCAGATTGAGAATGCCGCTCAACGCGAGATCGTATTTCACTCTCGGGCGTGTCTTCGCCCAATGCATGAACTCTGATTGTCTTTTCATTCAATATTGGGCGTTGGATGCTCGGCGTTCGGCGTTTTCTGCGATCTCCAAAATAAGTACGCCGGCAAACCGGTCAGCATGATGCCGAGACCGATCAAGCTGTTGTGTGGGTAACGATAAAGGGTGCTGAACGCAACCCCGGCGCAGGCGACGATAAAAAACAAGGTTGTGAACGGATGACCCGGGGTCCGAGCCGGACTGGCCTTTAACAGAGACGGGTTTGCTTTAGCTCGTTGTCGAAAAACGAAGACGGTCGCAGCCGTTAAGGCGAAGAAAATTACGTCGACGGATATGACGTAGTTCAGGATCTGCTCGTAGCGACCTGACAACGTGATCACGACCGCGAGCGTGCCTTGCAACGCGATCGCGAAAGCGGGAACCCGCGCGCGATTAAGTTTTGCCAGCCTTGCAAAAAATAAACCGTCTTCGGCCATCGCGAAATAAACCCGGGGCGCGGTCAGCATGCTCTGGCTGAGAAAACCGGCGGTCGACAGAGCGATCCCGACCGCAATAATGCGCGCGCCATTTTCCCCGAGCGCCAGACGCATGACCGCTGATGCGGGCGTTCTTGTTTCTCGGAGGCCTTGCGCGCCAAGCGCGTGAACACAGACGAAGTTTACCGAAAGGTAAACGGCAATCACCCCCAACACGCCCAGCAATAAACCGCGCGGAAGATTTTTTCGCGGTTCGCGCACCTCTCCGGCCACGAAACACGACGTTTGCCATCCGCCATAAGCAAATTGAACCGGAATTAGGGCCGCGCCGAAAGCAGTCAATGAATTCCAGATTCCCGGTGACGACGATGTCGATCCTCCGCTCGCGACGACTGTCGGAGTTGCGATGGCGGAGGCAGGCGCGCCTGTGACGGTCAGTCCGAACCCGACTAGTGCCGCAATCGCGATCAATTTCAGGATCATAAACAGATTTTGGGTCGTGCTTCCCGCGCGCACGCCAAGACAATTGATTATCGTCAGGGCTATGAGGACGATGGTCGCCAGCAACGCTGCGACAGTGTCATTGGCCTCCATTTGCCCAAGCGCGCACACATACTTTGCAAAAGTCACCGCGACTGCGGCCATCCCGCCGCTTTGCGTGACTAGCAGCAATGCCCAGCCGTAAACAAACGCCAGGGCCGGATGAAATGCGTCGCGCAGATAAACGTATTGGCCGCCGCTGGTTGAGGTTTGTGACGAGAGTTCCGCGTAAATGAAAGCACCGGCGAGAGCGATCAGTCCGCCGAAAGCCCAGGCAGCGAGGATTAAGATTGTCGACGGCACCTGTCGCGCGACCACGTAAGGATTAATGAAAATCCCTGAGCCGATGATGCCGCCCATCACGATCATCGTGATGTCGAACAAGCCGAGGCGCCGGGCCAGATCCGCTTCCGGCGAACTCGAATCGACGGCAGCCGGTTGCACGCTCACTCGGCCGAAGCCGCGTTGCGTTTCCGGGTCACCCTCACCGAAATCATAATGGTGATGGTGAGCGTGATTACAATGAACGCGAGCGAAACAGGAGTTGGGATATCAAAGACATCGCGCAGAATCATCTTCGCTCCAACGAAAGCGAGGACTATGGCCAGCCCGTTTTTCAAGTAGATGAAACGGTCAATCAGCTTCGCGAGTAGAAAGTAAAGCGAACGCAGGCCGAGAATCGCGCAGACGTTCGACGTGTAGACAATAAATGTATCGCGCGTGATTGCGAAGACGGCAGGGATTGAGTCGACCGCAAAGACAAGGTCCATCACGTCGATCACGATCAGCGCCAGCGCCAGCGGCGTAAGCATCCACCGATCGTTCACGCGAGCTTTGAAATGTTCGTCATGAAATTCGGGCGTAATCGGAAAAGCCCGGAGACAGCAGCGCATGACCCAGCTTTGGCCAAAATCCTGCGGCTTTTGTTTGACGAAAAACATCCGCCACGCGCTGACCAGTAGAAACGCTCCGAAAATGTAGAGAATAAAATCGAAACGATTTACTAATTCGATACCGAGCCAAATCATCAGCCCACGCATGACCAGTGCGCCGACGATTCCCCACACTAAAGCGCGATGCTGTGCCAGCGGGGGCACGCGGAAGTAGGCGAAGATCAGAATGAAAACGAAAATGTTATCAACGCTGAGCGAATATTCGATCACGTAGCCGGTCAGAAACTCGAGCGCTTTGTCCGGGCCGCGGATTTTCCAGACCACTAAATTGAACAAGAGGGAGAGAATGATCCAAATCGCGGTGCGCTGAGCGGCCGCCCGCATGCTCAATTCACGGCCGCGATGCTTGAATTGGACAAGGTCGACCGTCAGCGCGACGAAAACGCCGGCATTAAACGCGAGCCAAAACCAAATACTTGTCGCCACCGCGCGTAGAGTTTCACGCTCCGCGCAGGACGGCAATCGGAAACATTCAGTTGCTTGCCACGCTGGACCTTCATCGTAGTTTGTCCGACTCGCATGGACGCGGAGCTCGAGAAACTGGTTGAAGCTGGCAAGCTGCCGTCAAAAGCAGCTGAGAAGCTCGATACGCTCAAGCCGGGGACGTTTTGCCTGCACAAAAGTTGGGGGTTCGGTCGCATCGCCGAATGGAATCTTCTTCTCAATCAGATCGTGATCGATTTCACCGGCAAGAAGGGGCACCCGATGCAACTGCAATACGCCGCCGAAAATCTCACTCTAATTCCGGCGGAACATTTTCTCGCGCGCAAGGCCAGCGATCTCGCGGCGACCAAAAAACTGGCCAAAGACGATCCGGTTGCGCTGGTTCGAAACATTCTGGAAAGCCTCGATGGAAAAGCGACCGCGCAAGAGATCAGCGAATGGATGGTGCCCGATCTTTTCAGTGAAGGGGAATGGAAACGGTGGTGGGAATCGGCCCGCAAACACCTGAAGACGAGCGGCGCATTTTCCATTCCCGTGAAAAAGACAGAGCCGATCCAAATTCGCGCCGCAGGCATCTCGCATGCCGACGAGTTAATCGAAGGGTTCAACCAGGCGCGCCAACCAAAGGAGCAAGTCGCGGCGCTCGAACAAATCGTAAAATTTTCCCACCAATTCAAAGAACCGGAGAAGCAGTTGCAGCCTGTAATTGCGGCAGTCGAGAATGTTGCCACCCGCAATCAGAAATTGCATCCGGAGCTGACCTTCGAGCTTGTGGTTAGTCGCGACGATTTGCTGGAGCGCTTTCTCCAATTAAAAACGACCCACATCGGTCTGACGCTGGAGAAATTAATTGTCGATGAGGAACGCCGATTGGTGTCGATATTGCCGAAGATACCGGCCGCGAAAGAAAAGCGCGTCCTGCAAGCGTTGCCGGCTGCGCTCGGCGATCGCTGGAGCATACGCGCGTTGCAATTGATGCAGGCAGCGCACGGCCGAATGGTCGCTCAGATTCCGCACGTGTTTCGCGACGCCGGACGGCACGCTGAGTTGCAGGAAATGCTGGAGCGCAGCGTTCGCGAACATTCCGCCACCAGCGAGATGCTCGTCTGGTTATGCACCGAGCGGAATGACTGGCGCGAATTGATCAATCCGGAATTACTGGCCGCGATCTTGTCCGCGCTCGAGCGCGAGCAGCATTCGGCCCCGGGCCGCGCCAGCAAGTTGCAGCGTTTGCTCATGGAAGATCGACAATTATTCCAGGACATGTTTGGAAACGCCGATGTCGGACTCGCGCGCGACGCGCTGCGGCGACTCCAGCTCAGTCCTTTGTTCGATGAATTGACCAAGCGCTCGCTGCTCGCCCGAATCGTGAAGGTTTTTCCGGACCTCGAAAACATGATCGCCGGTGCGCAACCGCAGGAAAAAGCCGCGCTCGTTGTTTCTTGGAGCAGCCTGGAAAAGCGCAAGGCCGAATACGAGGAGCTCGTTAAGAAAAAGATCCCGGAAAATATTAAGGAAATTGCGCTCGCCCGTTCATACGGCGATCTAAGCGAGAACTTCGAATACAAGGCGGCCAAACAAATGCAGGCCGTGCTCGCCCGCCAACGAGCCGAGCTCGAGCAAGCGCTCCAAAATGCGCGCGGTACTTCGTTTGAAAATCCAGACACATCCCGCGTCTCAATCGGCACCATCGTTACCGTGCGTGACAAGGCATCAAAAAAACAGGAGACCTATACCATCCTCGGCGCGTGGGATGGCAATCCGGATCGACATATCATTTCTTATCAAACAGCAATCGGTCAGGCACTCCTGGGCCACAAAGCCGGCGAAGTTGTGGCATTGCCAAACGGCGAGTTTGAGATTGTGTCCATCGAACCGGCGCCAGTGGACAAGCCAGCGCCTGAACCGGTGAGCGAAGCGGAACCCGCTTCAGTTTAGACAAGACTAACAGGATTTCTGGATTTGGGTCTCGTAAAAATCGGGCAAATCCTGTCTAGTTCTTTTTGTAATGAACACTCGAATCAATCACATCGCGGTCTGGGTTCTCGTCGTTGTTTATTTTCTCATTGGCTGGGGCTGGTACGCCATTTGGGGCGACACTTGGCTGAATCTTCATGCCAAGACCGCGACCGACATCGAGCGCACGCATAACGTCGGGGCCTACGTCCTCGCCTTTGTCGCTTCGATCGTCGTCAATTACGCGTTGGCATGGTTAATTATGAAGCTTAACGCCCAACGAGCGGTTTGTGGCCTGGCGGTCGCGCTTATTTGTTGGTTCGCTTTTGTCTTCATGGAATACGCCACCATTTCGGTGTTCTCCGCTTTTGAAACGAATCCGTGGCCGCTGATTTGCATCGACATGGGCCGGCCCCTTCTCGGTTTCGCGATCAGCGGCTTTGTCCTCGGCCGCTTCCGGAAAGCTTAAGAATTTCATCAGGAACCCAGGAAGCCAGGAATCGGTTGGGGGTTCCGAAGTCTGCGGACCAAAACAATTCTTGGTTCGGCCTTCGTGATCTTCGTGTCCTTCGTGGTAAGAATGAGATAGCCGGATGGAACGTCACGTTCCCCTTGGCGGTTCGGGCATCGTTCGGAGACCAACGCGAGCCAAATACTCGTCGGCTTGCAATAGATCCGTTCCCGCGCGCTCGATGATCTTGAGCAGATTGTCCATCGACGAAACTTCCTCGAGCTGCTCGGTCAGGAACCACTGGAGAAAATTGATCGTGATGTAATCGTTCTGCTTTCGCGCCAACCCAACCAGCCCATTGATCTGTTGAGTGACGTGAATTTCCTGGTCGAGCGACAATTTCACCGCGTCGCGCGGGGTCTTGAATTTCGATTTCGGCGCATCGATCGCCGGGATCACCACCCGTCCGCCGGCATCGACCACGTATTTGATGAAGCGCAGTGCATGACCTTTCTCTTCCTCGGCCTGCTGGAAAAAATGCTGCGACAACTGCGGCAACGCTTCGGCCGCGAAATGGGCCGCGATCGCGTAATACTGCAGCTCCGCGCTAAACTCGTAGCCAATTTGCTCATTGATAGCGTCAATAACCTTCTGACTCGTAAGCATAGCGACAACCTACGGTAAATCTCGCCGATGCAAAACGATCTGCCTGCCACGCTGTAGCCCGGCGGAGGCGGGCTCGTTAATGGCATCGACGACTTTTTGGCTCGTAAGCATGGGAGATCCTTTCGCTGATTCTTTCTCTTAACGCACGAGACTAGCGTGCTCAATAAATCATTCCGGTAAAGCGAAATGCCCGATGAGGTAAACTCACCGGGCATTTTGTTCTGGCGACGTCCTACTCTCGCACGGCCTATCGCCGTACTACCATCGGGGCTGCAGCGTTTCACTGCCGTGTTCGGAATGGGAACGGGTGGTGCCACTGCGCTATTGTCACCAGAGGTCCGAGCCGGATTGGCGGTTTCGGCGCGTCGCGCCGACGCGGATCTCTAATGACGATGTCGATCTTTCAAAGAACTGCTGATTCGTTGATATCTACATACAGAGTTTGGGAACACGCACTTTAAGGCTTCGTTTTGTTTTAGATCTTTTGTCTCTCCTGTTTGCCATCCCGCTTGCGCGGGATGGGTTAACAGAAAAGTAAAAGATCAAGCCGAACGGGTTATTAGTACTCCTGAGCTGAACATGTTACCATGCTTACACCCGGAGCCTATCAACGTGGTGGTCTACCACGACCCTTCAGGGAGATCTCATCTTGGGAT
>Ga0193729_1000882_pt1 | contig 15615 bp, 13 predicted proteins | sample U1c2metaG_FD_143036 | JGI IMG/M metagenome (GOLD analysis project Ga0193729, IMG submission 143036) | Soil microbial communities from a riparian zone of the East river system, Colorado, United States - U1c2 | ecosystem: Environmental > Terrestrial > Soil > Riparian zone | place: USA: East River...
TACGAAAAGCATTTGCGCACTCTAGGTCACCGTGCGTGCAACGGCTCCCTAGCATTCCTCGGTACCAGGTCCGACGTCCCTGCTCTTTACCCCGATCTCGATTTAGCCGTTGTGCCGTCCCACTCCGAAAATCTTGGCGGCGCCGTCGAGCCCCTACTAAGCGGAGTCCCCGTCATCGCCACAAAGGTGGGCGGCCTCCCCGATCTGGTTCAAGAAGGCATCTCCGGTAGACTCGTGCCGCCGCGAAATCCCCAAGCCATCGCCGCCGCTATGCTGGCCTCATTGCAAAACCCCGCGGAAGCCCAGCGCCTCGCCGTCGTCGGCCACAAAATGACTCGCCACCTCTTCGACGTGGAGCGAACCGCTCTCGAAGTGGCACAAATTTACGCGACTCTTAAGCCCAAAGCCGCATAAACTGATCCTGAATCCTTGAACGAGGCCGATGGCTCCATGACCTCAGTACAGACTAGTTTCGAACCGAGAGTTTTGAAATAAGATGGACCTCTATTCCCCCTGTGGAAATATCTATTCCGACGGCTCGTACCTCGCCAAGACGGGGGGCACGTGGCATTTGGAGGATTCAGCGTTCAAAGCGCGATGGATTGTTTCGATGTTGGCGCGTCACGCTGAGGTTAAACCAAATACTATTTGCGAGATCGGCTGCGGTGCCGGAGGCATCCTGGCGGAACTGCAAAAGATGCTGTCCGACCACATTACCTTCACCGGATACGATATAAGCCCTCAGGCGCATGCTCTCAGCGCGCGATTTTCGAATCGGAGATGTCAATTTATACTCGACGACGCCTTTGCGGACCATTCACAATACGACCTCTTGTTAGTGATGGACGTTATCGAGCATATAGAGGACTACTTTTCGTTCTTGCGACACGTTAGGCAAAAAGGCGAGTGGAAGCTTTATCACATCCCGCTGGACGCCTACGTCATTGGGATATTACGCGGGAACGACAGTTGGGACACTGTAGGTCACCTACACCTGTTTACTATTGAGACCGCACTTAAGGCCCTACTGCGCACAGGACATCAAGTCGTTGATTGGATTTTTACTGATGGCGCTATTGTTACACCTCAACAGACGACCCGCGGTCGTATCGCCAACTTGATTCGCATTCCGTTATCAAAGTTCAGCATCAAACTAACCTCTCGGCTATTCGGTGGATATTCGATGCTGGTTCTTGCGAAGTGAAGCCGAGGACAAACTCACTTAAGCTGACGTTGGACCCATGCAAAGGCCAATTAAAATACTCCATTGTTTGGGAACTCTCGATACAGGAGGCATTGAAACTTGGCTGTTGCATATCCTGAAATCACTCGATACTAAACAATTTCATTTCGACTTCTGCACTTTCGGCCGTCATCCTGGTTTATATGCTCCAGAAGTAGAAAGACTCGGGGCCAATGTGCTTCGGTGCCCGCTATCCAAAAACCTTTGGAGATTTGGTAGTCAATTTCGTCAAATTTTGCGCCAAGGCAACTACGATGTAGTTCATAGCCACGTACAATTGTTTTCCGGAGTGTTACTTCGCTGGGCGCACCTCGAAGGAGTTCAGGTTCGCGTGGCGCATAGCCACAACAGCCATGATGGCAAATCCAAAACCGCAGGCCGTCGGGCCTACCGGTCCCTTATGAAACGTTCGATCCAGCGTCACGCCACTCACGGACTAGCCGCATCTCGCTTGGCCGCCGACGCGGTTTTCCTCGATTGGAAAAATGATCGCCGCGTTGCGATACTTCATTATGGCATCGATCTCAACTACTTCCGTGGCGCCGTGAATTGTCATGAATGGCGAAGAAAAATAGGCCTGCCAATTGGCTCCCAAGTGATCGGAAACGTAGCTAACTTTGTTCCAGCCAAAAACCACGGTTTTTTCCTGGAAATTGCGGCTGAAATACGAAAACATCGGCCCGACATGCATTTTTTGTTGATTGGGGAAGGTCCATTACGCGCTGAAGTTGAAGCTCGTGCTTGGGGGATGGGCTTTAGGGACAATATGCATTTTCTTGGCACTCGCACCGATGTCCCAAACTTACTTCGCACTTGCATCGACGCTTTTGTGTTCCCTTCTTTGTGGGAGGGCCTGCCTCTTGCAGTCGTCGAAGCTCAGGCCGCGGGACTTCCTTGCATTGTCTCAAGCGCAATCACAGACGAAGTGGCGATACTTCCCGAGCAGGTAGTTCAGCTTCCGATCACAATGGGCGCAGAGAAATGGGCTGCCGCTACTATTGAAGCTATAGATCGGGGACGATTCAAAGCTCAATCGTCCACTGAAGCCATGCAACGAACCGATTTTACGATCGAGCATGGGATGTCGACGCTTCTTGCTATTTATTCCACAGGTGTGGCAGAGGCTAATGCAGCTAAAAGATAGGAATCTGGCTCCTGTGTTTACAGCGGTTTGGGTTTGCGTCGCCGTATTCGCGATCTGGCAAACAAATCTGCGCAGTAATGATGTCGTATCTGCAATCAGCGCCGGGCTGCTCCTCATAACCTCCGTTTTATTTTCTCGTTATGTACTTTACCTTCCGTTCGCCAGCGGCCCGATGATTTACCTTATCCTGCTCGGCCTTTTTCACCTCGGTCTTATTGTGCCTTGGGCTCTTGGAATTTACGATATTTCGCGTACTCCTTCTTTTGTTCCTCGTGGTTTGTCCCGCTCCATCGCGCTTATCGACTATTCCATCGCCGCTTTCTACTTAGGAATGTTTTTCGAATTTGGTTCGGGTAAAAAACGCGGCTTTCTGCTCGATCAATCCGCCGCTGAGACCGCAGATAAGAATGTCTATATCGCCGGTTGTTTGTTGCTAGCGGTCGGCATTGCTATGTTCATCATGGGGTTGATTGGACTGGATCCCCTCGGGTATTTCCGTCTCACCTATTCCGAAACCTTTCGACTTCGCGCCGAATCGGATCCGCGGCTTTTTGGCTCCGGTATCACCATCGCCTTCATCGGCCTCAGTATTGCCGCAGCTGGTGCTTCTCGTATCCGGTTTCGGGTTGTTTCCGCAATCGGAGCCATTTGGCTCGGAAGTTTAATGTATTGGGGTTTCCGCGGACCCGCTCTGATCGCCGCATTAATCGTTTACATCATTGCTAGGAAGAAAGGCTTTCAAGTCTCGCGCTGGATACCGATCCTGGCCGCAGCAGCTCTTCTAGTAATCCTGCCGGTCCTGCGTGCCGGACGGGAAATTCCTTTAAACGAGCGCTTGGCCAATATTTCTTTGAACGATTTCAATATTCTTGACGCGCCGGCAGAAATGGGTATGAGCATTCGCCCGCTCGTCGAAACCGTAGATTTGGTTGGGCCAAAAGATTTTCGTCTCGGTAAAACTTACTGGATAGCGATCAAAGGTATCGTCCCTAATCTGGCCTTGCGCTGGGAAGCATCGGCCTCGGAATCGGAATCCGATTTACCTCCGAATCACTGGATTACCGCGATGGTCGATCCATGGGCTTACAAAAATTATGGGGGCTTGGGCTTTTCCGCTGTCGCGGAACCATACATGAACTTCGGCATCTCCGGGGTGCTGATCTACTTCTTTCTGCTCTCCGTTTTTCTTACTTACCTCGAACGGTTGTCCATTCGTACTGCTTACTCGCTTGCCACATGGGCGTTGATTCTTGGTCCTTTGCTTTGGACCACAAGAAACGATTTCTCAAACTTCTTCCGCCCCGCCTCTTGGGGATTATTAACTCTGGCGGCTGTGAAACTATTCTCTGAAGCCTATTCCAAATTTCTTAAGAAACCGGACCCGCGCCTTTCAAAGGTCAATCCCAAGCTAGTGCGAGTCAAACACGTTTAACTGCGACTACAATCGTCTCTTAATCACCAGCGAAGAGCACTATTCTCTCTCAGATTCAGGCGCTATTTACTCCAGTAGTTTCGCAAAATATGCAACGTGGTGCCGTTACCTGGAGGCATTCGATGAAGTAGTCGTCACCGCTCGGATCTGCTCCAGCAAAGGCCTTGAAAATGAACAGCAACGCGCTGATGGACCGCGCGTTTCCTTCCGAGCGCTGCCGGATCACACTGGGCCCTGGCAATATTTACTCGCTCGTCGCCGCGCCCGAATAATCGCGCGGCAGGCCATCACCGATTGCAACGCCTACCTGCTCCGCATTCCTGGACTCGTAAGCCAGATGGTCTGGCGCGAAATTGTACGCGCGAAAAAACCTTATGCATTGGAAGTTGTGGGCGATCCATGGGACCTGTTCAGCCCGGGAACTTGGCCGCATATTTCCCGTCCTATTTTTCGCCGCATCGCCGCTCAGCAATTGAAACGCATTTGCTCCGGTGCCATGGCGGTCAACTACGTAACCTCTGAAACGCTGCAAACGCTCTATCCACCATCGAAAAGCGCTTACGCTGTCGGGTTTTCCGACGTCAGCTTGGAAAACGCAGACGTCTCTGCAATGACGATCCAAGGCAGGTACCGGCGCCTCCACGAATCGCGCTGGCAAGACGCAAAAAGCTGCGACCCTATCCGCATCGGTTTCATCGGCAGTTTTGCGCGTATGTACAAGGGCCCTGACACCCTCCTTCACGCCGCCGCTTTGTGCCAAAGCCATCTCAATTTTCAACTCATCCTGGTCGGCGCAGGCCGCTATCTTCCTGAAATGAAAACTCTCGCGGCCAAGCTCAGCATCGCAGATCGCGTTGAGTTCCGTGGCGAACTTTTGTCCGGACGCTCAATTTTTGAGTTTCTGGATTCTATCGATTTATTCGTCGCGCCTTCTCGCGCGGAAGGTTTGCCGCGCGCTCTTGTCGAAGCCATGTCCCGGGGATGTCCGTGTATCGCGAGCGCGGTGGGAGGAATTCCTGAGCTTCTTGAAGCCAGCGATTTGGTGCCCCCTGGTTCTTCTGAAAAGCTGGCGAAATTGATCTTGCAGGTTGCAACCGATTCGAATCGCCTGCTCGCGATGAGCGCACGCAACCTGGCCAAGGCAACTGAATTTAATCCTCAGACGCTAAACGAATCGCGCCGCGCATTTCTCGAAGAGGTAAAGCGCCGGTCCTCTTTATAAACTGCTTTGGATTTTTGCAGCAGTCACGGCTCATCTACAATCCAGCGGCATGACCCATGCCACGTTCCGACGCGCCGTTGTCAGCATTTTGCAGAGGAGCGGACTGCTTCGCCCCCGCTCGCACCAACGCCCGCAACGCAAACTGGTTATTGAATTGCGCCGTCGTGAAATCCGTAATCAGCCCTGCGCGGATCGCACCATAAATTTCCCGTATCCCATTCTCCAGTGTCTTCCAGCAGTCAAATCCTAGCCGCTCGCGAATTTTGTCGAACGTCACCCGGTAATTCCGGCGATCCTCGGTCTGCAGCGTCTCAATTTCCACCTGAGGAATCACTTGCGCCACCACACGTCCCAATTCCCCGATCTGCAAATTCAACGCCGCCGCCCCCACGTTAAAAACTTCGCCGCTCACCGATTCCGCCGCAGCCTCCAGGCTTGTGACGCACGCCCGCGCCGCGTCCTGCACATGCAACAGCGGCCGCCACTGATCACCGTTTATAACCGTGACGCTCCCCATAAATACCCCGCGCGCCACGAATAAATTGGCCACCAGGTCGAACCGCATCCTCGGCGAAAGCCCAAACAAGGTGCTGAATCGCAGAATTGTCGGCGCAAACGTTGCTGTCTTCGCCCCGAGAAGAATCCCCTCCGAATCAATCTTCGTCTCCGAATACACCGACAGAGGATTCACTGCCGATTCTTCATTAGCAAAAAAATCCGATGCCCCATAAACGCTACACGACGACGCAAAAATAAATCGTCGCACGCCGCATTCCCGCGCCACATTCGCAAGCATGCGCGTCGCCGCCCGGTTCACCTCCACCGCCAACTCTTTATTTTCCTCGCACGCCGGATCGCCAACAATTCCAGCCAGGTGAATTACCGCATCGCAACCTCGCATGCACCGCACCACCACGCCCACATCCCTCACGTCCCCGCGCACCACTTCCAAATTCGGGTGATATCTCACTCCATCCAGCGCCTGCTCCCCGAACATGAACGAGTCCAGCACGCGCACCCGCCGCCCCATCTCCAGCAATTGCCGCACCAGCACCGACCCCAAGAATCCCGCGCCGCCCAACACGAGAACCCGGCGATTCGCTTCTCCATCCACGGTCGTTTTAGCTCTCATTTATTAGGCAGCCCCCCGTGGCCCATCTGGCATTGTCGAATCCGTGCGCCCGCCGAATCACTTCACAAACTTTGTCGACGCTTTCATCCGTCAACGACGAATAAATCGGCAGACTCACCACCCCATCCGAAACCATATCCGTTACCGGCAAAGCTCGTCCATCCCACATCGCTTTATAAAGTTTTTGCCGGTGCACCGGCGGCGAAAAATATTTTCGCGCTCCAATATTTTCAACATGCAACAGCTCCACGAGCCAACCCCGCGAATGCCCAAATTCCTTTTCGTCCACAATCACGGAAAAGTCTTTAAACGTCGAGCGTCCGCTTTCCGAAACCTCCTGAAATTGAAGTCCCGCAACATCCCCAAGCTTCCGCTCGTACCTCAATCGAATCTCATTCCTCCGCTCGATCCGCGCATCCAATCCATTCAATCCATGCAGCGCCATCGCCGCGTTTATTTCGCTCATGCGCGCATTCACTCCCAGAATTTCCGGATCGTAATTGCCCGCGTCTCCGTAATTCCGCGCCGCCCTTAATCTTTCAGCCAATCCGGCATCGCACGTCGCAATCAATCCACCTTCGCCGGCAACCACCAGTTTCGTCGGCGAAAAACTGAACACTTCCGCGGTTCCGAATCCTCCTATGCGCTTTCCACCGATGCTGCTCCCAAGCGCATGCGCCGCATCGAAAACCAACGGGATCTGCAATTCCCCCGCAATGTCTTCCAATTCCTTGACCGCCGCCGGATTCCCAAACAAATGCACCGCCAGAATCGCCGCCGTTCGAATCGACACTTGCGCCCGCACCGCTTGTGGCGCGACGCAAAATGTCTTTGCATCGCAATCCGCGAATACCGGCGTCAATCCATTCCACACCAACGCATGCGCGGTAGCGTGAAACGTAAAACTCGGCAGAATTACTTCCCCTCGCAAATCCAACGCCTTCAAAACCAGCAGCAATCCCGCCGTGCAACTCGAAACCGCCACGCAATGTGCAACGCCTAAATATTCCGCCACTGCTTCTTCAAATTTCCTTACGTACGCACCATTCGTAAGTTGCTTGCTCGCTATAATCCTGCGCACCTCTTCCAGAAACTCTTCTCCCGGCACTCCTTCCGGATCCACAATGGGCAGAAATTTACGAAATGCCGGTGTACGCGCTCCGATTTCCATCCGCACGCGGTCCCCAATGCTCATCAATTTTCCTTATCTGGCCGCTTCTTCTGCTCGCCATGCACTTTTGCGGGCACCCCAAAAACTACGGTGCCCTCCGCCACGTTAGCTAACACCACCGCGCCCGCGCCCACATAGCTATATTTCTCCACTGTAAGATTCGGAGCGATCACCGCCCCCGATCCCACGTACGCAAATTCTTTGATGCGCACCCCCCCCGTTAACGTGGCATTGGGAAATATATGGCAGCTTCTCTCCAGGTAATTGTCATGATCCACCGACGCCGAAGTATTCACGCACACATTGTCCTCAATCGTCGTGCCAGGATTTATCGTCGCTCCCGCGAGAATAGTCACTCCTTCGCCCATCTTTACAAAACGCGAAACGTGTGCACTCGGATGCAGCACATTCACAGGCGTAAGTCCCGCGCGCCGCACCCGCTGGAATTTGTCAAAACGCGCGTAGTTATCGCCAATCGCAATTGCTACCCTCCCGCAATCCAATCCCTTCGCGGCCTCCGCCACGCCAGCTTCAAGCGAGAACACCTTCACGCCCAAAACTTCTGTACCCCACTTTCTCTCGTCTTCATCCAGAATCCCCGCCACTTCCCATTCGTCGCCCGCCATCAATGCATCCACAGTAACTTTTCCGTGTCCGCCGGCACCCCACACCAACACCCTTTTATTTCCCATGCAGCGACTACCCTAAATCCTGGACGCGCACTCGCCCGTCCTTGCCATACACACCTTCACCTTGAAATAAAACCGGTATCGTGCGCGCCATAATCTTGCAATCCAGCCACAGCGAATAATGCTCCACATAAAAAATATCCAGCTCCACTCGCTCCGCCCACGTCAGTAAATTTCGCCCCTGCACCTGCGCCAGTCCCGTCAAACCCGGCCGCATCGCCAGCCGCCGCGCTTGTTCCGTGGAATACTTCGACGCTATTTCACAAAATGCCGGCCGTGGCCCCACGATACTCATCTCCCCGCGAAGTACATTCCACAATTGCGGTAATTCATCGATGCTCCAGCGTCGCAAAAAATGTCCTATGCGCGTGATTCGAGGATCGCTCGACGACGTCTCAAAGCGATCGCCGCTTTCTCTCGCCCCCTCCACCATCGTCCGCAATTTCCATTGATCGAAGCCTTTCCCTCGTAATCCAGCCGCTCGCAAACGAAAAAACACCGCGCCCGGGGAATTCAGCTTAATCGCGATCGAGCTGACCATCAGGAGCGGAAGGACAATAGTCAAACCAACAATCGACAACCCCACGTCCATAATTCTCTTACCGATCAATTGCAACTCAGTCCTCATAGGCCCGCCTAAGCACGCCCGAGTTTGCAGTAGGTATCGAAGCCGCCAATCCTAATATCAACGAAAACACCAGCGCGTTCGCAGGAATATACAAATTAAAATCCGTCAAACTGTGCAGCAGTATCGCCGCGATGCTCCCCAGGCAACCCAATGCCATCGCTCGCTCGAAACTCTTTTCCGATGACGCGGCCTTCCGCGCAACGCGCACCAGCAATGCTCCCGTCGATCCAAAAAATAACGCCGCCGCCGGAATCCCTAAATCACTCGCCAATTCCAGGTAATCGTTATGCGCGTGGTTCACAAATCTTCCCAGAAACGTGCTCTGCACTCTCGTAAACGCCACCGGAAAAGTTCCCAGCCCGCTTCCCAGCAATGGATGCCCGCCAATCAGTCGCGCCGTATCTTTCCATAACGACCATCTACTCTCGTCTGCACTTGCGTATTCCTCGCTGATGGTTCCAAAGCGCCCCAGCGCCGCTCCCGCTCCCATCCATAAAACCAAAATAATCCCGCAGGCCATGATCCCCGCAGCGAACCACAATCCCGCTTTTCGCTGGAACCCGGAAAATGCCGCCATCACCGCTAGCGATGCTACCGCCGAAATAATTCCCATGCGCGAGAGCGAAAAAAGCAGTCCCGCCACCATCACCGTAGCCGCGAGCAACCACAATCCAATCCGCGAAAGTTTTCTACCTCCCAGCACCCTCTTGATCCGCGCATTTCGCCCCGGCACAACTTTCCGCGGCAACTTGGCATTCTCGTACAACACCAGCGCCACCCCGAACGGAATCACCATCTCCAGAAGTCCCGCGAAGTGATTTCGGTTAATGTACGTTCCGGTCGCCTCTTCGAGGTTGTATTTCTTCACATACCCAAAAATCTTTTGCCAACCAGTCAGATACTGCACCAACCCGTAAAGCGCTTCGAACGTTCCCAGCGCCACCAGCCACGTCACCAGGCGTCGTCTGCTTGCGCGATCCCGTTCCAGCATGCGCGCGAAAAAAAATACCGCTGCGCAGCAAACCACCAGGATCAAATGGTTCCGCGTGTTGTAAGGAGCGATGCTTAAACTGGAAAAGGAATGATCGTCACTTCCGGGTAGAGTCGCCCTCCACGCCCCATTATCCGGCCGCAGCAACCGTAATAACGCCCCAGGCAATGGAACCAGTTGAAATATCACCAAAGCGATCAACGCCGCGGGGACCGCTGCGCCTCGCAAAGAACCCGCCCACTCAAAATCTTTACTTCCGAGCACGGCCAAAACCGCGCCCAGCAACACAATTTCTACCACCGCAAAAGAAATCGCTTCCGTACCGCCAAACGCCAACACCGCCGCCGTAACGCAAAAAATGAGCGAAGCCTCGGCAATCTTCAGCACTCGCCCACTCTCCCGCCCTGGAAAATCATGCCCCTCTACTTTTCGGCTTCCTCTTTTTCCTGGTGATAACCCGAATAGTAGTAATCGTTCCTTACGTCCGCAAAATTAATCGTCGCTCCGATCACGTGCGAGCCCGCATCCACCGCCGACAAATACGCGCGTTGCACCAGTTCGCGCGGTGTCGTCCCGCCTCCGACCACCAAAATCACGCCATCCACCAGCGTTGCCAGGATGCGGCTGTCCGACAGATTCAGCAGCGGCGGCGAATCTAGCACCACGAATTTATATTCCTTCGACGCCTCGCGAATTAAGCTGCGCATATATTCCGAAGAAAGCAGGTCCGCGGGGTTCGGCGGCACCGGCCCGCAGAAAAGCACGGAGACACCAATAGGCGCGGCTTGCCATACCAGGCTGCGCCAGTCGCAATCTCCGGTCAGATAATTCACCAGTCCAGTCGATCTCGACACCTGAAAAAATTTCTGTAAGCTCGGCCTTCGCAGGTCCGCGTCAATCAACAAAACCGAGTCGCCCAGTTGCGCCAGCGAGGCCGCCAAATTCGCCGCCACAGTAGTCTTTCCTTCACCCTGCTGCGCGCTGGTCACCAGCAGCGTTGCGGGCGGACGCTTCGCCGTCGACAACAGCACCGATGTTCGTAGTCCGTGAAACGCCTCTGCCAGCGCCCCATGCTGATGACCACCGCCGTCCTGCACTTCGATGCGGTTCCATGGTGGTGCCAATTGTGTGCCGTTCTTTGATCCGTTGTTTCCATTGCGGCCGTTGTGTCCGTTTCCTCCGTTGACCTTCTCAGCATCGAGCATCGGCGCATTAGTCTGGAATCCATGCATTCGCCTTGGATTGGCGGATAGTTCCATGGCCGGCACTGCGCCAAGTGACGGTATCTGCAAAAAGCGTTCAATGTCCTCGGAGCTTTTCAGCGTGTTATCCAGATGCTCCTGCAAGAAAGCCGCGGCGATCCCTAGGCACATCCCCACAATCAACGTGATCGATAAATCCAGCAGGATGCGAGGCCGGGCAAATTTCTTCGGCGGGTATGCCGGATCAACCACACGAATATTGGTCGCCTTCAAACTGCTCGACACTCCCGTCTCTTTCAGTTTTTCCAGCAGCCCAACATACAACTGCTTATTCGTATCCGCCTCGCGCTTCAAAATATTGTATTGCACCGATTTTCCAGCGATATCGTTGGCTTGCCGCTCCTGCTCCGTAAACGCATTTTGCAGCATCTCTTCGTGACTCACCGCAGCTTTATAATCGTTCGCGATGCCGCCTGCCGCTCGCGCGCGCTCCGCTTCCAGCATCGCCTTGCTTTCGTCGATCTGGCTCTGCAATTCCTTCACCCGCGGGTAGCTCGGATTAAAATTTGCGCTCAGCCGCGACTGTTCTCGCTGCAAATCGGCCAGCCTCGCCGTCAAATCCTGTATCAACTTATTATCGAAAACTCCGGGCAACTCCGCGTAATTCCTCTCTTCCAACAATCGGTATAAAGACTCTTTCGCGTAACGGTCCGCCTGCGCCTTCGTCAGCTCCTGCTGCAGCTCTCGCAGTCGCTGCACCACGATATTTTCACTGGTACCTTTTTCCGTCTCCAGAAAAAGCAATCCATTTCCTCGCCCATATTTCTGTAGCTCATCTTCCGACTTCTCGAGCTTGGCCTTCATTCCCAGCAATTGTTGCGATAGCCAGTCCGAAGCCTTTTGCGCCGCTTGCCATCGCGCTTCCAGATTTGCATCGATGTATGCCGACGTCAGCGTGTTCACCACCTGCGCGGCAATATTCGGATCGTTCGATTCGAACGTCACCTCGATTAGCCGGCTGCGCTTTACTGGCTCGACCGTCAGGCGTTCTTCAAAATTTTTTAGTACTTCTTCTGGAACGGTCTTGTCCGCGGCCAAGCTTATCCCAAACTCCGCCCTCACCGGCTCCGGCGCCGCCTTCTCACGCGCAATTTGCCAACTCCCGCTGCGCCGCATAAACTCCGGCAACTTCTCCAGCCCCACCTGTGTAATCACTCGCCGCGCCAGATTTTCGCTTTTTAAAATTCGGTTCTGCGTTTCTATGTACGCATCCGAAACGCCTTCAATTTGAAACAACTCCTGCAGCGTCGGCACATCCGGGTTTTCTTTCTGAATTTCAATCAGCGCTCCCGCCTCATATACCGGTTTCCCGTGGAACGTCGCAAACAGTCCAATCATACAAACCACTAGCAACGCCACCAGCACCGTCGCATAACGCTTCTGAATTACCCGCCAGTATTCCAGCAGATCCGGAACCGCCTCACGGTCTTCCACTGGATAAGCGCTCGCTCCATGATTAACGCGCTCCAGCGCGTTCTGTCGCGGTTCGTAAAGTTGCAGTCTGTTTTGTTCGTCCATATTTTTACGGGTGAAAAATAGCTAGCCCGGTGGCGGTATTGACGATGGCATCCGTACTTCTAAAAAACACCGTCTTCCCCGTACTGTTCGGCACAAACACAATATCTGCAGCCTGCAAGTTCATGTCCGGCGCTTTTCCATCCAGAATCTTTCCCAGCTCTACCGGTATTTCAGAGCGTTTGCCGCTGCCCTCATCGGTCCTGATTATGCGCGTGTGGCCCTTCGACGACGTGCTCGACAATCCTTCCGCCAGCGCGATCACCTTCAGCAGCGACATTTGCTCGTTCCCTTTCACCGTGAAGCCCCCGGGCTTTCTCACCGCTCCCACCACGTATACAATTCCCGCCCGCGTCACCTTAACGATATCGCCAGCATAGATCGGCACATTTAATCCCGGGTCGCGTGAATTCAGCAGATGCCGCAAATTGATCGCTAGCGTGTCGCCTTGTTGCCCGTGTGTGGTGCCCGCATCATTTCCGGCAGTCGACGCCGGCGCATTATTTTTCAGCGCGCCATCCTTACCGCTGTCATCTCGGCCCGCCCCGTTTTTGATTCCCTCTGCATCCTTGCTGCTCGTCTCTCCACTTCTCGCTTGCGTTGTCTGTGCACCGCCGTCTTGACCACGGTTATATCCCGCGTTCCTCATCACCAACACTTCGTCGCCCGCATCAGGCGCCAGTCCTTGCGCCATGGAAAGCATCTCCAGCAGCGTCTTCGATCCGCGCACCTGAAAGACTCCCGGCTTGTTCACCTCCCCAATCACCGAAACCGGATGACTCTCAATTGCCGTGACCATCACGCTTACGTGCGGATCCTTCAAAAACTCCCGCAACCTCGCCGCCAGCGTATTCTCCAGTTCCCGCGCGGTCAATCGTACAACGTGGATGCCCCCCAGCAGCGGCAGCGACACCTCGCCATTTTCTGAAACCCGCACCGTGCGATTCAGTTCTGGCGCTTCGAAAATATTTATATCCAACAAGTCCTGCGGCCCGATGCGGTAATCTCCCGTCTGCCGTTCTCGCGTTTCGGCAAATTGCTCCCGCAACTTTTCCAGCTTCCGGTTGTAATCCTCAGTGGATTCCGCCGTCACTGCACTTTCCTCCACGCCCTGTGATTTCGGCGATGCTTGATAATCCTGCGCGCGCAACTCGACAGAAGGCAGCACGGCGCCGCCAAGAAAAATGCCGAGCGCAAACAGCCTCGTAATTCTAATCAATCTGAATTGCCTCGCCCTCACAGCTGGTCCTTTTATGCGCCGCTGACAACGCCAACGGTCCAGGGCTAGCCTTTTCATAATTTCCCTCTTAATTCAATGGACCGCCCTTGGGCTTGGGCGGTTTTCCCCGTTTATTAGTCAAATCCTACACCAGCCCCCCATGTATTTCAGCGTTTTCCGAGCACGCGAATGGCAGGTCGCAGAACCATCGCGCCCCGAGGCTCCAGCCCTGGTCCATGGTTAACCAACGTTCCCACCATTTCTATAGATGCCGGTTTTAGCGTAAACTGTCCCCTATTAATCCGCCGGTGGGCGTAGCTCAGCTGGTAGAGCGTCGGTCTGTGGCACCGAATGTCGCGGGTTCGATCCCCGTCGCCCACCCCAACTTGACTCTTAGGCTTATCCCTCAAATTTCATATTATCGGTGTTCCGGCACGCCCCCGTATTTTCGCCCATGACGAAATACACATCAGTCCGTCAAACTGCAAAAGTCTCTCCGGTTCGGAAATGCGGTCAATCGCAGCAGTACCCGGTGAACGCGCGGTGAACGCGCTCATAATTCGCTGGGTGTTGAATCGCTTTCCCCCGAAAATCTTGAACGAATAAATGAATTCGGCCTGAGACCGGGAACCAGCACGGAAATGCAAGAAGAGACACTGAATCTGGACGGTGCGAAAACGGGTGAACTTTGTCCTTTCTTCGACCTGAAGCCATTTGTCGAGCTTGCGGTTGAAACAGTGGCAACACCCAGTTTCTCGCGCTCAAGTATGGAACGCTAAGGTTTATTAGGTTTTACGCGGCAAAAGACCTGCCCAGGTAGGCAGGTTTGGCCTATTCTTCTGCGAGAGTCAATCCCGACCTCGTCAACGTGTTAAGTGCCTAACAACAACGAAGATGGCAGGGCGTGTGCTTTTGAGCACTTGGGAGGTAATTTCGACCTTGGCCTGGTGAGGCTACGCGGCGTCGGGCTGGGGAACATGCTGTTTCCCTGGGCGCGATATGTTGTAGCCGCGAAAAAACTGAACTTGCGGACGATAGCGCCTACATGGCCCCAGGTTAGTGAATGGTCTTGGATTTTCAATGAGACTGATAAGCGCTGGTATGGCGATCTCTTTCGCGCTATGCCCGATGAGATCACGGACCACCGCGGCTTTGGAACCTCGCCACTCTTAATCGTCGGCCCGAGGAGGAGGCGTCGAAATTTGCGCGAGACGGTCGATCCGTCATTTTATTCTGGGGGATAAAAGGTTATTTCCACGATGTACTGAGAGAACGCGCAACGGTGCGAGAAGCCCTTCTACAGATGACGAAACTCAAGCTAATTCGTCCTCTGACCGAAGGTTACCGCCCTGCCATCGCGGTTCATGTTCGTCTGGGCGACTTTAAGGCACCCGTAACCGTAGCCCCTGGCACGAGAGTGTACAACACACGTATCTCCCTAGATTGGTACTTGCGTGTGATCCAGAGTCTCCGATCTCACCTTGGAGAACTGCAGGTTGATGTCTTTTCGTGAGCGTCAGGTCTGAACCGTGTAGACGAAGAGAGAGTAATTAAGGATGCTGCCGGATGTGGGCACCTCGCTAAGTGTCCACGAGGGATAAGTGGACACATCCGAGCAGATGACCATTGAGGGTCGCCAGCCAGGTAAAAAAGAGGCAGAACAGGTCGGTCGAAGAAAAGCGACGCATCGTCGAAGAGGCGTTGGTAGCCGGGGCGTCGGCAGCACGTGTGGCGCGGCGGTTTTTTACTGGCGCAAGAAGTATCACGAAGGGCAGCTTGGTAAGGGCCCGTCCAGCAAGCTCGTGCCTGTAACTTTGTCGGATAGTACGTGCGGTAAATCTGCGTCTTGGTCATCCGCGGTCAGGTCGCTGGAGATCAAGCTCAGCAAAGGAACGGTTCGCGTAGCAGGGAATGTGGACGTGGTGATGTTGCGTACGGCCATCGAGAGTTTGCTGGGATGATCGGGC
>Ga0193729_1000884_pt1 | contig 15608 bp, 11 predicted proteins | sample U1c2metaG_FD_143036 | JGI IMG/M metagenome (GOLD analysis project Ga0193729, IMG submission 143036) | Soil microbial communities from a riparian zone of the East river system, Colorado, United States - U1c2 | ecosystem: Environmental > Terrestrial > Soil > Riparian zone | place: USA: East River...
GTTCTTTGTGCTCCGATGCTCGTCAGTCTGGTGGCGATGAACTATCACTTTGTGAGCGACGTAATTGCCGGCAGCGTTTTGGGCGGGATTGTCGCGACTTACGCGGCGCATTTAGCCCGAATCGCGTGATGCAGCGATTTGACTTTAGAATGCTAATTTTTTTCCGACCCAACAAGGGATCCGGCACATTGCTCTGAAAACGGGACGGCCGATGACGTGATTTTCTTAAAGCGTTTCGCGCGTGGCAATCAAGCGAATCCTGATTTTACGCTGGCGAACGGCAACTACAGGCTCGACGTAGGCGAGGAGGCTTACTACGCTTCCGCTTCAGGATGAAGAAATGCTTTGGTAAGATACTCCTACCAGTAATCGCGTGCTTTCTTACCGGGGATGCATTGGGCAGCGCCTCAGAACCCGTGCGTCTCTTCGTAAAGGAGGTTCCGCTCAAAATTCTAGGCAAAGAGGTAACTGTCATTGCTATCGAACAGGGCGATGGCAGGCAGGGATATTCTCCAGAAAAGGACGACGGATTTCACGTGGAAGTCGTGAACCAGCTTAAGGTACCAACGAGCCTTCATTGGCACGGGCTAATTTTACCAAACCTTATGGACGGTGTTCCTTTCGTGACCCAGAATCCGATCGCCCCCGGCAAATCGTTCCGTTATGACTTTCCGCTCAAACAAAGCGGCACTTACTGGATGCATTCGCATTATGGTCTTCAGGAGCAGCTCTACAACTCGGCGCCACTGATTATTTGGACGCCCGAAGAGCGGGCAAAGGCAGACCGGCAGGTTGTCGTCATGCTCTCAGACTTTTCGTTCACGTCCCCTGAAGAAATCTTAAAGGGGCTTAAAGGCGGAATGCAGACGTCCAGCATGAAGAAGAACCGGCCAAGCAAAGAAAGGGAGACGAGTAATTCAGGGAAACTGGCCGTAGGCATGAGCGACTCTTCGCCAGCCGAGGTCATCGCTCAAAAATGGGACGATCAAAAGCAAAGGCTTGTTCGAACAGTCCTCCGGGCGCCTGAGGCGGAAATTGACGTAAGGTACGATGCCCTCCTTGCGAACCGCCGCACGCTTGATGATCCGGAAATTATTTCCGTCCGTGCTGGGGAATCCGTCTTGCTCCGGCTCATTGCCGCGTCCTCTAGTCAAAATTTTTACGTCGACACCGGGGCCTTGGAAGCCGAGATCCTGGCGGTTGATGGAAAAGCGGTACGGCCGATTAAAGGCAGCTTTTTTCAGCTCGGCGTCGCCCAGCGGCTTGACCTGAAAGTAACCATTCCAAAGGAAGGTGGCGCGTATCCGATCCTCGCGCAGGGTGAAGGGACGAAACTGGTTTGCGGAGTTGTCTTGCTCACAACGGGAGCATCTGTTCCGCAGCTCTACCGTAACGCTTCTGTCTCGACGGCAGCGCTCGACAACACTCAGGAAAAGAGGCTTCGGGCTCTCAATCCGCTTCCGGACCGTACCATTGACCGCACCCTGCCTGCAACGCTTGGCGGAAACATGGAGACCTATGTTTGGACGATCAACGGTGCCGCCTATCCCAATCGCAAATCCCTCGACATTCGAAGCGGCGAACGCATCGGAATTGCCTTCACCATCTCAACCAGCATGGGCCACCCGATGCATTTGCATGGGCATGACTTCCAAGTCGTGGAAATCGACGGCGAAAAGGTATCTGGCGCCTTGCGCGATACCCTCATGGTTCCACCAGGTTCAAAAATCACCGTCGCCTTTGATGCTGACAATCCCGGAATCTGGCCATTGCATTGCCACCTACTCTATCACTTGGACAGCGGCATGTTTACGGTAGTTAAATATGATGGCGCTGATACGAAGTTCTGGCAACCGACAGCGCAGGCCAAGGCGTTTGCGCCTTCGAACTAGCACGGTGTGAATTCGGCTGGTCCGACCGTAGAACACCGTCGCTATAGCGCCGCATCACGGAAGCAAAGATCACACTTATTTCAAAAGAAAGACGATTAGCACCTCTTTAAGGCTGACCTATCAACTCGCCACTCCGCTTTCGGATGAAAAAGCCAGTTCTAGCTCTCGCCGTCCTAGGATCAGTAATTGGCGTTTCGTTGACAGCATTTGCCTACGACGACCGTCGAGATCACGACTGGAATGATGACTATTGGCATCATCATCATTACGGCTACTGGCATGGCGAGCGAGGTTACTGGCGTTACCACCATCAAGAGCATGAATTCATCCGAGTCGGTCCGGATTGGGGCGGCCTTCGAACCAGATTCGCGGACAAAGGCATCACTTTTAACGTGCAATATGCCGCCGAGGTTTGGGGCAATGCGACTGGAGGCGAGAGCAGTGGGACAGTTTATACCGGCCTTATGAGCTTGCAAGGGAACGTTGACCTTCAAAAGCTGCTTGGATGGCAGGGAGCCAGCGTCTCTACGCGATGGTACTGGCTGACCGGCCAGGACATCTCTGCCAAGCATGTGGGTAACATCTTTACCGTTAGCACTATTGCAGGATTCCCCACACTCAGGTCGAATGAACTATGGTTTCAGCAAAACTTCCTGAATAACCTGATTTCGATCCGCGTGGGACAGTTGGCGGCGGATTCCCAGTTTGATCTCTCCACCTATTCCGTTGTCTTTCTCAATGGAACATTCAGTTGGTCGTCCTATCTCTCCACGAACATTCCAAATGGAGGCCCTGGGTACCCTATGGGTGCGCCCGGTGTACAACTGGCGCTTACGCCTTTGAACTGGCTGACCTACCAAGGGGCTGTCTTTCAGGGCAATGTTTTCCCTCAAGACGTCAACCAGCATGGGTTCCGATGGGATCTGAGTGCCTCCAATGGCTATTTCTCGATCCACGAACTGAACTTCCGCATGATCCAGGGCGCCGAATCCAGCGGTCTGCCTGGTGAATTCAAGATCGGCGGCTGGTTCGATACGGCGCCCGATCCAGATGCCAGTAACACACAACCTTGGAACTACGGCTTGTATTTCATCGTAGACCAGATGCTTTACCGGGTTCCTCAGCCTGGTCCCGCGCCCGCGGTAAGTAATAATCGCAAGCAAACTGCCGCACCATCTCAAACAGATAAGGGGTTAGGCATCTTCACACACATCGGCTTAGCTCCACGGAACTCCAGCGTGATTAACTTTTATGTCGATGGCGGGCTAAATTATAAGGGCCTTATTCCAACGCGCGATAACGACGTGCTTGGCGTGGCGTTTGCCTACGGGCATCTGAACAACAATCCTCAAGGCAATGACGGGAGCTCAAATCCTGGCTACGAAATCGTATTGGAGGCAACATATCAAATGGAGCTCAGCCAATGGCTCAGTCTCCAACCGGATGTTCAATATGTGATCCACCCGTCAGGCACCGATACCGCGAACGCTCTGGTTCTGGGAGCCCAAGCGACCGTTTCCTTCTGAAGCCACCGCCGCGATTTCTTAAAGTGCCGTACGCAGGTTGGTCCTAACCGTCAAAGAACGGTCAAGGGCCCCTGTTGTAGCCACGGCACTGTGTGTCGCTGTGTTTTGGGGAGCGCCTCGATGCAGCTTTCAAAATTGCGAGTCGGTTTCTTGCGGTCCGCTTACTTGCGAGTCGGTTTGGTACAATCCCAGCGTCCCGACCGTCGCTTCGTCAATCGCTCCAGTGATTTCCAACCCGTAATCGCGCTGGAAATTCGCAAGAGCCGCTCGCGTGTCGAAGCTTAACGAACCTGTTATTTGCCCGAAATAATAGCCTGCATCTTGCAAGGCGACCTGGACGTTCGCGATCACTTCGTCGGGGAGCAGATTACCGTAGGTGTAGATTGGCCCGTCGTAATCGTAATAGCTGTTGAGCGGATCGTAACCAAGGGCCGGATACCAGTAGCTTCCGTCCAGGAAATAGTATGCGTTGGTAACGAATACGATCGTGTCGCAATGATTATGCCACCAGTCGCGATCATGCCATTCGTGCCGATGACGATGGAACGCATCCAAAAAGTTCGAATGACCATTTTTGTTGCGCCAATTTGTTCTCTCCCGGTCTTTTGGTGTTTCGCGCGTCTCTGACTGAGGTTGCGCCGCTGGGTCGCGACGCGCCGTTGAGAGTTTAGAGTTGCCAGTGTTGCATTCTTATTTCTGAAGTCGCGCCGTTCACGCATTGCCGCCACCGTGCGCAATTCTGTTTGACGTGTCGCTGGATTAACCCTGATCGCTTCCCGCTCGGTGTTCCGTCGAATCCGCTGCGCGTTAATCGTTGCGACAGCAGGATTCAAAGACCGCGCAACGACTGGATAATTCGGCAGAAGATTCGGAGACTGGCCGCCAGTGCGAGGCGCGTTTGTGTTGAACGTTCGAGGAGTGAAGCCAGACGGTCTCGGAGCGACATGCCGTGCAATCGCTGTGTTCGCAACCGGCCTGGCCACTGGTGCGGCGCGGCTGGGTGCTACGCGCACGGAACCAGTTTGCACAGTTGCGTTGGTTACCTGCCCAGCAGCTGTGTGAATGCTTACTGCGAGCGCCGCGATCAAGCAGAGGGCCAAAAATTTGAAATATTTCATAAAGTGCTCCGACTATTGAACATCACAAAAGTTTCTTCGTTGCAAGCTTTGACTGAAACGCGTTCAAGTTATTCAGGCATTGGACTGATTATTTGCTCGCCAAGAATCAGTCTCGGATTGCGAGTTGCAATCGGCAATCTGAAATTTACGCTCTGAAATCTTCCGGGGTCTTAGCTCAGTTGGTAGAGCGCCTCGATGGCATCAATGGCCGTGTGAAATTCTCAAATAATTCTGACTCGCTCTGACGTGCTCAATCATAGGTAAATCGCCGAAATTGCTTTATCTCAACGTGTGCTCACATACGCTGAAAAATTTCCACGAGTGGATAAAACAGTGGATAAAGCTAGAGCGTCTCAATTTAAGTGAGCGGACTGAACAATTCGCTCGCCAAAAGGCCCGGCCCGCTTCATAGGATCGCGCTAGAATCGTTTTTGATTGCCGGATGGTCAATAGCGCGACCATATTCCATCAACGAATCCTGCTCACGCTTAAAGATTGCTTGTATTGCCTTCCGTTTTCATGCAACCAACGCCAACGATCCCTCCAAAGCTCCTCGATCCGGGCTCGTGGTCGGGCGCGCTCTCTGTGCATATAATCGGCGCACTAGTCGGCGGACTTTTGTTAGTAGCCGCGATTGGCGCGCTGAGTAGTCTCTTCTTCCCGTTAAAGTGGTGGTGGAGAAAACGAGAACTGCGCAAACTGATTCGAAACCGAATGGAATTCATATTGGTTTACCAACCCCACGAAAACTTTAGCAAAACCATAGTGTTCCTTGATAACGGACAGATCGCAGCCCCCGGCAGAAATCAGAACGAGGATACTTGGCGAATTAGACGGGGCTGCTTGGAATTCCTTACTGATGACAGGAAAGTCTATAGCCGCTTCAGGTTCGATAAGACCAGAGGCCAGTTGGCGTGCACCAACGACCCGGATCTGAGTTCACTATTTAACCAGTATTTATTCCCTCAGTATTGATCCCTCTGCGCGGCGCGGCGAAGAGCACTTCAAATCGCGCGGAGCATGGAGTGCACTAGAATCGTTTTTGATTGCCGGATGGCAGATGATCCGGCCATCATGGCATCAATGATTCCTGCACACGTTTACGGACTCCGGCGCACCGCAAAGGCACATGGCGTTCACTGACCAGAATTGTTTTAGTGGTGTCCGATGCGCGCAATGCTGTTAGAAATCGTAACGCTGCTGGGTGTGATCGGCGCAGTCACAAAGTTGCTTGATGTTTGGCTTCGGCCCATCGAAAAAACGCGCCTCCGCAGACGCATTAAGAATCTCTCCTTCGCATTGAAGCAATCCGATCCGCTCGTAGTGATTAAGTCGCCGCTTCAGATGGCTTCTATCGTTCTTGAACGAATTTATGGCCAGCGTCTCCTCTCATGGAAAGCATTTTGGCGAGCGACCGTGTTCAGTATGGCCCTGATGCTGTTTGGCCTAGCGGTTTCCGGGATTGTATCTGGAGTGCCCTTTGGAATTCGCGAGCCACCTTGGTCAATTTTTAATCAGACCTTCGAATCTATAGAGCAAGTGGCGAAAGAACAGGCGAAGAAAAAGACCGACAAGCCTGAAGTGGATGAAAGATTACGACGGTGGTATGCAAAGCTGCTCGAATTCCGAACGTCACGGAGCCAAACAATCTATTCGATCGCCTTCTTTGCTCTGGTAATTGTCTCCGCCATCTTATCGAATTTTATATGCGTTGCTTTAAGTAGGAAAACGTTATGTGATATGGTGCATGCAACGACGCTTTTTACATTGTTCTCACTCTCTCTGATAAACTTTCTATTCTCATTTTTGTTGTACGTCGTCTGTATTTCGATAATTTGCATTGCGTACCTTCCGTTTCTTTGGATTGTTCCTGCCCTGTTAATTCTCTGTGCGATATTTGTGTCTTGGCTGCTCGCGGTTTCGATCACATTTCCGTTGATTGTAGCTGCGCTAAAATTCAGCCCGCAATGGATTGAAATCGTGTCCGTAGTAGCGACGCTTCCAGGCATATTGGTGCTTCTAGCTTCGTCAATCCCATTGGCCATGTTTCCTTTCCGACGCGTCATTCGACGTGTAATCATCGAATTGTTATCACGAGCAGCCGAAAGCAATAAAGGCGTTCTAGGATTTTCCGCTGCTGCATTCGCGGCGCTTGGCGTTCTTGTAATCCTGATCCCTAAACTGCTTTTTGGATCACTAGGTTTGTCATGATCGAACAGAGCCCTGCACACGTTTACGAAGTACGCCCGCGCAATGATCATCGCGGCGTTGATTTGATTTCCGATGCGCTGCCATTCGGTCGGCTGTGGTATGGCGAATCGAATGCGGTGGAGAACGCGGTCGGCTACGCGCTGCACTACAGCCGCTCACATGGTGCTGTGATTCGCGTTTACGATGCGGCTGGCAATGTGATCGAAACGCGCGAGCACAAGGGCGATTTCCAAGAATCGTGAGCGAGCGGTTACTGGTTATTCAGAGCTTTTTGCGGTGCTGGTTGCTCACTTCAAGCTGAGCTGCTGACACGCAGCCCCAAACTCCAACCGCGCTTCTTGAGATTGTCAGCGATGATTTCCCAATACTTTCACGGATTTCTTGCCGCTCGGGGTCGTCATCGTCTCGCTCCGACGCCATGAGGTCGGGTCACGCACGGCGTCAACAACCTCGCGGATAGTGTCGACCACCAGTTGAGGCTGCTCCTTGTGTATCGCGTGGCCACTATGCGTATTAGTGATGTGCTTTGCGTTGGGCACAAGCGTCGCAAGCTGGTCCTGCGCCTTTTTCTGCGCGGCATCAGTGACGTAACCGAAATCTGGTGGAACATCTTTCGGTAGCTTGCCTGCCTTGATCAATGGCGGGATTTGAGGACCCCAAGGCCGGTCCGCAGACAATACTACCAGAGGCATTGAAGGCAGTGGCGGAGCGGCGCGAACCTGATCGAAGCTGCGGTCTGGGTCGATCCATTCCACAGCTGGATACAACGCCAGGTCTTCGCGCATATCACCGTTGATCAGCTTTCGCTGTATCGTCCATTGTTCCGGTGTCAATGCATCCTGGAGCCCTTCGCTGAGAGCGTCGACGAGGACGAGACCAGCTACATCTTTCGGGTAGGTCCTCGCATAAAGCTTGACGACCAAACCGCCATAAGAGTGTCCGACTAGCACGTAAGGACCCGTCTCACCCGCAGCGCTTAGCAGAGCATGCAAATCGGCAACCGCATCCTTCGCTGTAGTCGGCTGCGGCACCGGGTCGCTGCGGCTAGGCTTCTCACCAACCGGGGTGCCGGGACGATCGTACGCGCATACTCGTGTGAACTTGGCAACCTGAGGAAACACTGCAGGCGCGGATTTATCGGCAACGCTCCAATCATCAGCGGACGCCATGCGGCCACCCACCAACACAACCGCAGGCGACCCCGTACCCTGACACTTCAGATAGATCTTGCGCCCGCCGCCGATGTCGACCAGGCCGCCAGAGTTGCTGCCTCCCGCAGCGGCAGCGACCACCACCTGAAAGAAGTTAATAAGAGTTACAACAAGGAATAAGACGCATGCCCGGAAGGAAATAGCGGTCTTAATCGCTAGGTATAAGCGGCTGTTGTTACCGAGTGCTGTCGATTTTGATCTGCTTTGGTCGATGGACCTACTCGCGCCGGAATTCATAGGCCTGACCGTCCACCAAGGAAAGCCGCAGCAAATTGAGCTTTCCATCTTTGTCCATTTGAAACTGCGCGAATCCTCTCGTCATGTAATCCAAATCGACTATAGGTCCGAACAGCCCAGTCGGCAAGAGGCTGGCGACGAAAATGTCGCCGTCCCGAGGCACAAGCTTGAACTTTGCGCCGCTTGTCAAAAACTCCATGACCAGTGCATCGCCTTGCAGCGTGACCTTGGCCTCGCCGAAGCTTGGATTGACGAACTTGCCGGCGAGCGGTGCGAACGGTCGAGGATTCGCAGGCTTGGTAAACAACTTGGCCGTCGCCTCAAAATTGGTTTTAGCGTTTTTAAGACTCTCCGCCACGTTGTCATGTTTCGCGTTGCCAAGAATCCGATCCAATACCCATGCCCCTAACGAATTGGGGGCCGTCACATTCGTTTCGTTGGTAAGGATGATGATGCCGATATTCTTATCTGGGACTAGGCCGACAAAAGAGCCGAAGCTAAGCGCATCTCCATCATGCCAGAGGATGTTGCCATTCGGCGTTAGCCAGTTATACCAACCAAGGGCATAGGATATCTTGTCGTTGAGTGCCACCTTTGGCATACGCGTATAGGCAAGATTCTCGGACGACACGATGCGGCGTTCATCGAAGGAGCCATTGTTAAGCTGCATGCGGACCCAGCGCGCCATGTCCTCGACGTTGGAGTTGATGTCGCCGGTGCCGGCTAGGGAGTAAGGGAAAATACGGGTGAAAGGCACCTCGACCGTGCCTTCCGGTGTCCAGCGATGTCCGTTAGCGTGATTAGCTGCCGCTTCGATAGCTTCGGCTGTGTAGGTCGAATCCTTCATGCCCAGGGGATCGAGCAGTTCTTTCTGAAGCACCACATTCCAATCCGGAGCGCCCGCGGCTGTTGCCACGATGCGGCTCGCCAACAGATGCGTGATGTTGGTATAGGCGAATGTCGTGCGGAAACTCGACACCGGTTCGACATAGCGGAGCGAGCGAATCAGCGCCGCCTCTTTGTAGTCGAGCATGACGAGAATGTCGTTGACCAATGGCGGGAGTCCGGAGCGCTGGGCAAGTAAGTCAAATACACGGAACTCGCGTGTAACCCAGGGATCTTTCAACTGGAACTCCGGATAGAGATCGACAACGCGGTCGTCCCACCGCAATTTGCCCCGATCCACCATGATGGCCTCGGTTACACCGAGAAACGCCTTGGCGTTCGAGCCAATCTGAAAGATTGTGTGGGTATCGACGGGCAGTCGGTTGCTCTTGCTTCGTACGCCGAAGCCCTTGGCGTACACGAGCCTGTCATTGGCAACGATTCCAACGGCTACGCCTGGAATGTCGAATCCCTTCATTCCGTTAACAACGTAAGCTTCGATATCCGGAATCAGCTCCTGAACCCGGCCCTCCATAGTCGCTTCGGTCTTGGATGGTTCCGCCCCTTTCGCGGTATTCGGGAGATTGACAGTGAGCGTGACGACGATTGTCAGAGACGAAAGAAAGACCACCAAAACACGGATTTTTTGAAAGTTCATGCGACGCACTCTGCGTCTTTTGCTGTCCACATAGCAATCACAAAATGATAAGAACAAGTGCGTGATGCGCACGATATTCACCGTCGCCGTTGCGTTTGTTTGCGTCACGGCAAGGAGCCCTGCTAGTCACCGTTGAATCGCCTTGTGAATGTCTTGCGACTTCTCCCCCGGGGCTCGACCACGCCCTGTCCTACCGAAGCCCGTGGTTTTCAATGAAGCTCTCTGAGTAACTGCCCCCTTACCCCCGTGGGACAAAAAAGAGAATTACTTGCCATGCGGGGCCATGCCTACCACCCCATAGTAACATGAAGCATGCTTACGCATGCTTATCCGCCCCCCAACGTACAGCAACCCCCGTACATAAGCAGCAGCACAGCGAAGTAGTTCGCTGCAGGTACCTCAGTTAATGGCATGTAAGATGGCTGCATCCAGATAGAGGTAGGTCCACGTGGTAGGATCGGTAGGAGTCGGTGGCCTAGGGTGGAGGGTTGTCCAACCAGGAATAAAGGGTCTGGTCATTGGTGTAAATCCACAATCGGGGAATACTGTTTGTTCGAAGCTGATTGGAAGCGCATTCGAACCACTGGTTCCTGAGTAGGGTGTACGGACAGGTTTAACCTGTCTATTCTGTCTGAGCATGGAGAGTCGTTTATCTGAGTAGCGTAAGAAATACCCTCCCCAATCCATATTAAAAGTGAAAGGGGAAACTGGACATCCTTTCTTATTAACAAGGTTTTTCGAAGCACTTGTTGGATTGGTATTTGAAGGAAAACTGTTGAAGACGGATATAAAGCCAAATTCCCGTCCATCCAGACAGCCAACAATTGAAGCTTGAGTGCCGTTACCCAGGTCTCCTGCATGTTCGCCTTCACCAATAAAGTAATTTGGTGCAATGTCTCCTGCACTTCTCGAAAAGATATCTGATAAAAACACCACCTTCGTTCCTTTAAAGACAGAACCAGGGTAGAGCTTTTCATTCAATGAGACATCGAGGTATTGCGAACCTTGAAAATGTTCAGCCGCTTGAGCGACCGTATCTGAGCTAAGATAATTTTGAGGCTGCCTTTGCGGATCCTTAAAAACATTGTACGTAAAATAGAGCTGTCGATTCGAGCCCATAAATTCCGCAATCGATAAGACATCAGGTTCTCCTCCCAAATTACCGACCTCATCGATAATGATTGCTTCACAGCCGATCGAATTGAACCACTGCATCATTTTACTATAGACGGTCGATAAGGATTCGCGGAAAATCCGAGGGTTTTGTGATGTGTTTGGATTCTCTGGAGCATAAACGCCACGGCTATCCATAAAAATTTCCGGATCCATAAATCTGGAATCTCTCTTATATAGATAGCCAATTATTTTTCCCCCTGTGAGGGCTGGATTGATTTGGCCGAAGTAATGTGCATTTAAATTCAAAGTGTCATCATGATATGAGCCCATAGAGGCATAGTTAGGAGGGATATTGGGCCGAATAACCCCATTAACCACGTTCGCTGGGATGACAAGACCTTCAAAATGAGCTCTACCAGCTGATGGATCCTTGATGAATGGATATTCAAGGCCTATGACTGGGTCTTTGGGGTTTGGTTGATCTGGTTCAAGCACACCACGAATAGTAAAGACTAAATTATGAACGTTAACGAGATAATTACCTAAAGCAGCATCATACTGAAATATGGGATTGTAGTAATTAACCGGGTAAGGACAATTGACCATGTTTTGCAGTCCACCAATTTTTGCTAGACCCAGACCGGACACCACGTTCCTGTAGTCGTAGAAATTATGGTAGTACCAATTCACATAAGGTTGTCCGAGTCTTACGCTGTCTCCAAATGATTCATTAGCAGATCCGTTTTTGAGGGCTGTTTGCAAATTATCAAAGGTGTCGATCAATCGGCAGCTTCCCGGTCGGGTATAGATATTTCTTTCAACATGGGTTGCTGTCCCAAAAACGGCATAGAACCATGCAGCACAGGCGGCACACAACTCATTGTACGTAGAGGTAGGTGATATCGAATGATTAACAGTGACAGTGATACCAGGAGGAAGGTTAATCCATCCAGTGGCAGGATCAGCCAGCGATTGCAGGCTTGATGTATCTAAAGTCAATAGAAAGCTGTTGAAAAGATCATTATAACTTCCATGGGGTCCCTTATCGACAAAGCTGCTTTTCAGGCCGAGGTTAGCTCCTGCATTGAGTAACCCTATTCCATTACGATAAGTTCCATTGAGAATAGATAAGGCGCCAGTTGCACCTTCTATTCTCACGTTCGATCCAGGAGTCACATAACTAAAGATTCCCTCGTCGATCTCAGGGTTTCCGGTATAGATCGTGGTCCAAGTATCGTCTGGTATCCCGATCGTTGCGTAGTAAGCAGTATTAGTGATCCGGATTTTTCTCAGCGGAGTTGTCTTCCTAAATGTTCCATTCAAAAATTGGCTTGTTATTTCCTCTGCAATCTTCGGTCCTACATAATTTAGAGCCCCTGTACGCTGACTCGTCGATAAATTCGCGAACGTATTGGCAGAGGCATAATATTTAAACAAGTTAACCGGATCATTCCAGTCTAGTCCGCTTGTATCTATTGGTGGATGCTCCAGTTTTTTGAAAATGGCTAGACCTGCCAAAGTCGTTTGTCCGGAATAGTGATAATTATAGTACTTAAATGCGCTGATCGTTTGATCATCGATTAGCTTTAAGGTGTCGCCATTAATAAGTGATAAAATCGGGTCAAAAGAGCCCTCGAACGGAGGATTATAACCGTTTACCAATTCGTTGGGGCCTTTATAGAAATAAGAATTAGCGGTAGGAACACCAGGTACGGGAGGAAGCGGAACTGGACGAGAATCAAACACATCGGGCTTCAATCTGGGAAATCTATCCGTTCCATAAGTAGTGCAGATTTTCACAGGATAGACGGAAGTATCAATGTAGATGTACTGATCTTGTAGTGCCGAAGAAGGTCCGCCTGCATAAAACCCACTCATTGCTCCAATCATCGTATTACGCCACCACCCATGAAATTTAGAATTGTTAAAGTTATAAGTAGAATTCGCATTGTTGAGCGCCAGCGCTGCGCCGCCAACACTGGTGTTGAAGTTGCCGGTCGTAAGCGGGTCGCACCCTTCTGCTGGAATAGGATGGCACGGTTCTGGTGTCGGCCGCGGATATGGCGTCGGCCGCGGACGCGGCGTCGGAGTAGGTCTTGGTTCTGGCGTCGGGCTGACAGCTTGCACCTGTGGCGAGAGTCCCAGTGACGCAAGGACGACGAGCGCGAGCGTCAGGTAAGTAACTCGGTTAATCGTTCTCATGTGTCTTAGTTTTTTGTGTGAACGAGCCCTTGGTTCACGGTTACCCTGCGGAAAGGGGGGGCAGGAAACTCTAGGGGGAAGATGCCCGACGGCATAACGCAGCGGCACTCTATCAGCTCCCGACTGACGCTGCGAATGAAAGTTTGCGAATCGCCCCTTGCAATTCCACAAATGCAGTCAGTTTTTCATCCGCCCTCACAACGAAACGCTTTCCGTCGTCGCGATGCGCGTCTGCGACCCAAATTGTGCGGCCCTCGGAAATCCACTGCTGACACGCAGCCCCAACTCCAACCGGCTTTGCTGAGATTGTCAGCGATGATTTCCCAGTGCTTCATGCGGTGCCTTGCGGCATCACCGGGTACATCTACGGCTGACCGTCGCTTGCTCTATCTGTCAACATTTGCAAACGGATCGTAATAAAGTTGACCGTATCGCGGCGGCACGATGTTGTTTGAGTTTAGGCCGCGCCGGGCTGCTGCCTGTTTCGCTCCATCTTATGTTTTCAAGTTTAGCGCGTACCGGGCTGCCTTCTCTTGCGGCGTCTGCGCTTCTTCCATAGCTGCGGCATGTAACTGAAGATGTTTGTCTCCCATTTCGACTGTCAACCCATCGACGCCGCCCACGCCGACGATGTGTGGCCCGTTTGCGGTGTTTTGCCGAGAAACTCCTTCCGCTGGCTGCGCTGGCCGGGAAACTTCAAGTGCCTTCCGCTTTTCTGCTTCGACCTTCTGCTTTTCCACTTCAGCCCGCTTATTAGATTCTTGAATCTCTTGATTTGTCCGCTGAATGGACGCCGCCAGCTCAGCGGCGTATGCAGCCGCTTTTTGTGGATCACAACAGTTAAACCGTTGTTGATCTGCTTTGGTTATTTCCTCGCACGGAATCTTTGAGCTTCCGCCGGAGAACTTGATCGTGATTCCGTCGGGTTCGACGTGAATCACGCTGGCATTCTTGTATTCTTTGCCGTTGATAGTTTTGAAATCATCGGCAAGTGCGAGCGACGCAGACAGCGCGGCCAGGATTGCAATAATCGTTTTCTGGGGGTTCATGTGCGTGGATTCTGTCTTTTTGCTCTCCACACCGCAAGGACAAAATGTTACGTGAACAGACGGAATGACGCGCTGGATGTTCACGATTGCAGTTGCTTTTCTTTGCAGCGCGGCAGCGGCAGAACAGCCGCCAGTCACGGTAGTTTCACCCTGCGAATGTCAAAACAATCACGGCAAAGGTCACTGGACAGTAAAGAACGATACATCGCTTCCACTCACAGGTCCGAGCGCAATTCAGGTTGTCAGGCTATCGGACGTGTACGCTTGGCCGGTGGATCGGCATTGAACTGAATTGGCAATCAGAGCGTACGGAACGCGAGAATAATTGGTCCTCTCTGACTGGCCGCGTAGTTGCAATCTGCAATCTGAAATTTACAATCTACAATTCTCTCGCGGGGTCTTAGCTCAGTTGGTAGAGCGCCTCAATGGCATTGAGGAGGTCACGGGTTCGAATCCCGTAGGCTCCACTTTTGCTCTTCTGCGTACTGCCGCAGTTGTCGCCCAGCTCTGTGAGTTCGTGCTAATAACCTGGCCATCGAATGGTAACAAACGTGTAACTTTTCCCATGCACCGCACAGCGTGAATCGCTGCGATTCTACGGGCATGAAAGCGACATCTAATTCTACAGCAAATGATATTGGGAAGAACGAAGATCGTTCTGAAGCAACGAACAAGGAAGTTACACCTCAAAAAAGCGCTGTCAGTCGCCGTTTCTTCTTAGGTAAATCGCTCGCAGTAGGAGCGGGAACCGTGGGAGCGGGACTGTTGGCGAAGGCGTCCCTGGCGTTACCGCGGCCTACCCCAACTCCTCGGCCGATTGTGGGTCTGACAGCGGGGGATGCCGCTCTGCTTCGATTCGCAGCGGCGGCAGAAATACTCGAGGCTGACTTTTGGATCCAATACAACGAACTCGGTGGCGCGCAGGATGACGAAGTCCCCGGTGGCAGTGGCAATGAAGCCTACACGGACGCCTTGGAGGTTATTGAGGATGAAATGCAAGACTACATCCATGACAACACCGATGATGAAATCACTCACCACACCTTTCTCAACGCGTACCTCGTCTCCCACCGAGCTGTTCCTGCCAATCTCGATCAGTTTCGCACTTTGATGGGCAGCACTGCGACGGGAGTCAATCCGGACTTGGTTGGACATCGGCTCACGAACCTGACGCAACTTACCGTCGACACCAGTTGGTGGACCCGCTATCGCGATGATAGCCACAATCCGGATCTTGATCCAAGCCACGTCTTTCCGCAGGCTGTGCCGACTTTAGGTGTGAATCAGCATACGGCGATTCCCAGGACTGATGACGACACAAAAGATCCCAATTTCCTACAGGCGATCGCGAACACGGCGGCTTTTCATTTTCCAACTATTGAACAAGGTGGCAACAGCCTTTACCCGTCGATGGCACTCAGAGCTACCGGCGTGGAGGCCCTGCGAATCTTGCTCAGCATCGGACCGACGGAAACAATGCACTTTCAAACATGGTCGGATGTT
>Ga0193729_1000885_pt1 | contig 15604 bp, 12 predicted proteins | sample U1c2metaG_FD_143036 | JGI IMG/M metagenome (GOLD analysis project Ga0193729, IMG submission 143036) | Soil microbial communities from a riparian zone of the East river system, Colorado, United States - U1c2 | ecosystem: Environmental > Terrestrial > Soil > Riparian zone | place: USA: East River...
ACCGGAAAGTCGGCAGTCACGCAATCGCATCGAGCACTCGCAACCATGGCGTGGTTGCAGACAGCGATCTTCGGTTCTACACTAGCCTGGAATACAAAAAGAACCGCCTTGATTGGCGGGCCGCCACTGGTTGGCGGGGATGATTACAGAGTGTTGATGCGAGGCTGAGGATTCGGGCTCGACGTGCTATGCGCGTTGCACCCATCCAAGGAGGGCCTTCGATGATTGTTGGAAGCAGTCGATACATTAAGGCCGGCCGCCTCGAATGCCGTTGCCCTTTCGGCACTCGGCCCACGTGCGGCTAGTGCGCTTCACATTCAAGATTTCCATCGTCGTTTGGGAGAATCTGCATGAAATCAATGTTGCTTGTCGGGATTGGATGCGTTCTTTTTATGTCGGCGCATGTGGCCAGAGCCCAGAGCAGCCCAGCAGATACTGGCAACGCAAACGAACTCCAAGAGGTGATCGTTACCGGAACGAGGCGTCTGGACCGCACGGTGGCCGAGTCGTCCGCACCGATCGACGTGATCGCCGGCACGGAGCTCGCGAATTACCCGGCGGCAAGCATGCTCGATACGCTGTCCAATCTCGTGCCGTCCTTCATCGTAGGACAGAACTCCATTTCCGACGCATCCAGCTTCGTTCGCTCCCCGTCCTTGCGCGGCCTGCCCGCGGACGAGATGCTGGTGATGCTCAACGGCAAACGCATGAACCGCTCGGCACTCGTGCAGGTGTACCAGGGCGGCGAGACAGAACTGGCCTTCGGCTCGCAAGGCCCGGACCTCAATTCGATCCCGTCCATCGCGGTCAAGTCGCTCGAGATTTTGCGCGACGGCGCCTCTGCGCAGTACGGCTCCGATGCGATCGCCGGAGTGCTCAACTATCAGTTTAAAAACAGTCCCAGCGGCATCCAGATAGATGGGCGCTACGGAAAATACTTCCCCACCGGCTTCGGAAGCGACGGTGGCGATGGCCAGATCGCCGCAAACATCGGTCTGCCGCTGGGCAGCGAGGGCTTCGTCAGCTTGAGTGCCGAGTGGGCCAGGAATCAACAGACCGTTCGTAATCCCACACGTCCGTCGGCCCTGGCCTTCGCTGAAACCTTTCCAGCGTTGGCACCGCAGTTGCCGCACTACCCCGGTCCTGTACAGGAGTGGGGAACGCCGCCGCAGGACAGCGTCAAGGCATTTTTGAATTCCGGGATCAAACTCGACAACGGCGATCAGGTATATTTTTTCGCCAACTACGCCAATATTCAGACGAATGAGAGTTTCAACTATCGCTTGCCGCGGACCGTCACCGACGCCGACGGCAATGTGTGGTCGCCTAATCCAGCGTTCAATAATATTTACCTGGATCCCTGCACGTCCGCACTCACCGGCTGTCCGGCCGGCGGGTATATCCAGAACGGCCGCACCTTCAACTTCCAATCCATTTATCCTGCCGGCTTTACGCCCCGCTTTTACGGCGTCACGCAGCAGTTCTTCGGTGCCGTGGGCTACAAGGGCACCAATCGCTGGGGTATCAATTACGATTTGTCCGGCACGACGGCCCAGAACTCCCTGGCGGTGTCCTTGCGCAATTCACTCAATTCGTCATTGGGCCCGCTATCTCCCACCAGTTTCTACGACGGTAAGTTCATTCAAAAAGAAAACAACTTCAACCTGGACTTAAGTTATCCCTGGGCGGTGAGTTGGCTCGCCAGCCCGATCTCCATCGCCGGTGGTATGGAATGGCGCGACGAAAATTATCAGCAGCTCTTGGGCGACCAAGCCTCGATTGCAGCTGGGCCCTATTCCGCGCAGCCACTCTATAACTGCGCAGCCGGAGCCTGCACGGCTGCGCTCGATGCCACGGGGCATCAGATCGTAGCCACGCAAGCGACGACCTCAAATGGTTATGGCGGAATATCCGCTCCGGTTGATGCCTCGCAAGTCAGCTACGCCGGCTATCTGGATGTCGAGGCGGATGTGGTGAAGGATCTCACGCTCGGCCTCGCGGGACGCTTCGAGCATTACCCCTCCTTCGGCAATACCACGCTCGGAAAATTTCAGGCTCGCTGGAAAGCGCTCGACTGGCTCGCCTTGCGCGGCACCGCGAGCACCGGGTTTCATGCACCCACGCCCGGGCAATCGAATGTCGAGACGTTGAGCACCACCTTCTTGCCGGGCAGCACGACGCAGGTCCAGATCGGCACTTACCCGGTCACGAGCGTGGACGCCAAGTACTACGGCGCTGTGCCGCTGAAACCCGAGGAATCGACCAACTTGAGCGCCGGCATCGTGCTCACCCCGCTGCCGAAACTGCTCGTCACCATCGATGGATACCAAATTTCGGTTCGCAACCGCATCGGCATCTCGCAGCAGTTCAATGTGACCAACGCGGATATCATCGCTCTCCCGGCGCTCGCCTATGTCGGCGCCGGCGGCACCGTGCAGTACTTTACCAACGGATTCAACACCAAGACTAAAGGCATAGATGTGGTGGCAACCTATCCGCTGTCGCTGGGCATTGCGGGAACCTTGGACACGGCCCTTGCGTATAACTACAACAAGACCGACGTGACGAAATTCGATCCGAACGTCATCAGCGCGGCGCGCATCATCGATATCCAGCACTATGCCCCGAACCATCGGGCAAACCTCAATTTGAGCTATGGCTGGGGACCGATACGCGCCGTGGCGCATGAGAATTACTACGGTACGTTTCGGGACCAGAACGACTATCCTGGCCAACTATTCTCCCCCTCGTTCACGACGGATTTTGAGCTCGGGTATCAAGTGCTCAAAAATCTCACCGCGGCCATCGGGGGACGCAATATTTTCAATGCCTTTCCCGACAAGATTGCCAACACCGCAGCCTCGCCAATCTATCGGACGACCGGCGGAGAGGCGGACGGTGAATTATATCCGCGCACGGGCGGTCCGTTCGGCTTCAACGGTGCGTTTTGGTACGTGCGTTTGAGTGCGGCGTTCTAGCCTCAGTTCATCACATCGATACGCGCCGCGAGGTCCACACTTCGCGGCGCGGCCAGGTCTCCGAAGCGCGCATCGATACTTGCAATCCTTTCGAGACGTAGCGTACGGTATGTTTCAATGGAAAGGAGACCCATGCCATGAACTCAAATCAAAGAATTCCTAGATTTCTGGCCTTTTGCTCTGTCGCGGTCCTCTTTGTGGCTTGCGTAAACCAGATGGAGCCTGCCAAGAATGCGCTCGATAACATCAATACCACTTTGAATTCAGTATCGGCCGATGCGCAAAAGTACGTGCCTGACCAATTCACCCAAGCCCAGGGCAAAGTGGCGGGATTGACCGCCTCTTTTGAGAAGAAGGACTACGCGGCGGTAGTGGCACGCGCGCCTGCTGTATTGGCCGAGGTCAACGGATTGGCCGGCGCCATAGCAGCCAAGAAGGATGAGATGGTGAAGGCGTTGGGCAAGGACTGGAGAAGCCTGGCCGCTTCCGTTCCCCAATCACTCACCGCCGTGCAAACTCGCATCGACGCCCTCTCGAAAACCAAGCGTGTTCCGAAAGACATTGACCTCAATGCAGCAAAGTCCGGACTTGCAGATGCCACATCGGCGTGGGACAAGGCTCAAGCGGCTTTCAAATCAGGCAACCCTGAGGATGCGGTGACGGCAGGCAAGGATGCTCAAACCAAGCTTGCATCGGCCGCAGCAGCACTGAAACTGACTTTGCCCTGAACCCGACATCAACGGCCAGGCACCGCCGGAGGGCCGTCCGGGTTCCTAACGTGATGGCGGGCTTCGGCCGAGCGCTTGCTCCGCTTGGCGCAGCCAATCCTCTCGATCGCGGCTCGGCGGCAAGGCCAGGCTCAATTCCTGCGCATGCCGATAGGCGTCTTGAGCGCCGTGAGCGTCGCCGGTCTTGGCCAGCGCCTCTGCCAGTGCCAGTACATTCGGCGGATACTCGGGCCGCAATGCCACCGCACGCCGCGCGGACTCCAACCCTGCCTCCGAGTCGCCGGGTCCGAGGGGCCATGCCGGTGCTTTGACGAGCACCAGCGCCTTCACGCGCGCAGGACCCGCCTGGTCATATTCGGGATCGGCTGTTTCCGCCGCGCCGAGCGCCGCGAGCATCGACCTCAGCGCCTCATTGGCCTGCAAGGGATGCGCTCGCGCCTTCAGGCCGAGCGCGATCGCATCATAATAAAGACAAGCGGCTGCCTGAGGCGCGCGCTCGAGGCAGGCTTGCGCATCGCGAAGCGCATCGGCGGCGAGTTGATTGCGGGTTGTCGAATCGGTCTCGATGTCGCTGCGTCGTGCATCCGCCGCGACCGCCGCCGCCAGTTGCTCGACCGTCATTGACGGAGACGGTGCGAGCGGCCGGCCAGGCGGGGCCTTGCATCCGGCGATTGCCAACGCTGCGACCGCAACGCCGAGGCAGCGCTTCACGGCTTGACGGTGTCGCCCGGCAGCTGCGGCAACACGAATCCTTTGAGGCGCAGCGAGGCCAGCGTCTCGGCATTCGCAGAATTCATTTTGATCAGCGCCGTCTGGAATGCCTTGGCTCGCGGCTCGGGCAGGCGCGCGTCGACGACCGCGATAACGGCCACCGGCAGCGGCGCCGATTGCGTGAGCGTCTTGATCTGTGCGGCGAACGGCAGCGTCGACAGCGACGCTGCCTGCGTCTGATCGAGCAGCGCGACCACCGGCTCGCCCGACGCGACCCGCCGTAAGGCGCTCAATATTTGCCCGGTCGCCTCGATCTTGACGTCGGCCGGCAGAGCCCATGCCGCAAGAGCAGAATGCTTCACGAACTCCGGCGCATAACCCGCAACGCTCAAGATCGTGTAACCCGTCATCGAGGCTGCACCCATTACCGCGCCGCCCGCCTTCCCCACCAGGGTCCAACGCTCCTGGGTACCGACGCCGACCACGTCTGCCTGCGCGAGCGGCGCCAGGTGCAACGCCGCCGCGTGCTGTACATAAAATGCATAGGGTACGAAAGCCAGCACCGAATCCTTGTCACCCAGTTTCGCCAGGCCGCCCTGTTCGGACGGGTCATAAATGGCGCTGAGACTGTCGGATTTCCAACCTGCGGATGCCGCGGCAGCCTTGGCAAACTGGTCCACGAAGGGCTGCGCATCGCCGGATCCGCCGGGGTAGCCTGGTGCGCAGAAAACCAGGGTCGCCATTGCAGCCAACATGAGTGTGCTCATGGCGACAGGCTATCATTACCCCACGATGAGTGACTATAAGACCATGCTCGTTTCACCCCGGATGCTGCAGCTGTTCTTGCGGATATTGCAGGCACGGCACGTGACTGTCGGAATTTTCCTGCTCCTGACGCTTGCCGGCATCTACGGCGCCCTGCGTATACCGACCGACACCTCGATCAACCGCTTGATCGTGGCCACTGATCCGGTGGCGCAAGCCACCCGCGAGTTTGAGCGCTTGTATCCGCAAGGCGAAGAGGCCCTCATCGTGCTCGCGGCGCCCGACCCCTTGAGTCCTGCCGTGCTGCAGAGTGCCGATCAATTGGAGCGCGAGCTCGACAAGATTCCCAAGATCACCGCCCACAGTCTGCTCACGCTGTATTTTCGATCGAGTCCGCCCGCCGGCATCGGACCTCAGGAGGCGGCGAAATTGCGCGCCTTTGCCGCGGGCACCTCCCTGGTCCGGCGCGCCGGACTGATTGGGGATCACTACCTCGGCATCGCGCTCGAACTGCAGGTGAATTCACCTGCCGAACGGGACCAAGCTTTGGCCGCCATCGATGCCAAGGTGTTGCCGCTCGATGCGACCGGCCACCCATTCACCGCGGTCCGCCGCGTCGGCTCGCCGTGGCTCGATGCATGGCTGGAGCGGCAAACCGGCGCATCCACCAAAAAGTTCATGCCGTTGTTCGGCATTTTTCTAATGACCCTGGTGTTTGCCGTGTATCGCTCGTGGCGCACACTGGCGGCCATCATTCTCACCCTCGGCGCCGTGGTCGCGATTGCGGTCGGATTGGGCGAGGTGTTCGGATTTTCCAATAGCGTGGTGTCGACGTTGGTGCCCTTGACGGTGATGGTCACTACCACGGCCACCCTGGTCTACATTCATTCCAGATACATGGAGCCGGATGAGTCTGCGACTCTTCGCGATCATCATGCTCGCGCGCTCGCCAACAAATTCCTGCCGTGCACGGCGTCGATGTTCGCCACCGCAGTCGGATTTGCGGCGCTCGCCGTGTCCGACATCCGCCCCGTGCGAGAAATGGGGTTGTGGACCGCCTGCGGATTGGTCGCCGCGTGGGTGGGCTGCTTCACGTTGTTTCCCGCGCTGCAGTCGCTGTTGCGCGCTCCGCGACGCACTGGCGTCGCGTCGGATGACAAGTGGTTCGCAAGATTCGTCGATGTGCTGGTGCCCGCGACGCGCCGCTTCCGTTGGTTCCTTGTCGCCGGCGCCGTGCTGATCATGCTGTGCGGAGCAGCTTCGCTCTTCGGTATTCCCGGCAAGCTCAAGCCGCTGCGGCTCGAGACGGATGCTCTGACGTATGTGAATCCTCGCGAGCCCGTGGCGCAGGACACCCGCCAATTCGAACAAACCAACGGCTTGGACATCCAGGATTTGTGGCTGCAGACGCAGCCAGGCCAAGCCTTGGATCCACAATTTCTGCGCAGCGTGAATTTGCTGGCACTGCGGCTCGAACAGCACCCGGGAGTCAATGCCGTCGACGGACCCACCACCGTGCTGCGCTGGGCGCGATACGTCCAAACCGGCTCGGATGAGCTGCCCACGGCGCCCGAAGCGTGGCCCAAGCTCGCCGCTGACCTCGAGCAGATTCTGCTGAATGAACCGAGTTCGCGTGGCTACGTCGACGTGGCCAATCTGTCGAGCGTGCGACTGAGCATTCGCGCTCGGGGCGAGACCTTCGGCCCCTCCGGCGCGATGCGCAAATTCATTCTCCAGGCGTGGAACGAGGCGCGGGCGAGTGATCCGAATTTCAGAACCGTGCGCGGCCAAATGGCGGGCAACGGCGTGCTGTCCGGCATCATCACCGAGCGATTGCTGCCCACGCTGACCCAAAGCTTCGCGATTACCGCCAGCGTTATTTTCCTGGCCTTTCTCGTCGTGTTTCGCAGCCCCTCGGCGCGGCTCATGACGATGATTCCCTCATTTTTCGCCATTCTGTCGGTATTCATCGTCATGCGCGTGGCGGGCATTCCGCTCAACATTGCCACGATTCTCATCGGCTCGACCGTGCTGGGAGCGACCGAAAACGATCAGGTGCATTTTTTCTATCATCTTCAGGAAGGCCGCTCGAGCGGCACCACGGAAGGTGCGCTGAAGCACGCGATGCTCACCGCGGGTCGTCCGATTCTGTTCGCGACGCTGATCAATACCAGCGGCTTTCTAGCGCTCACGCTTTCGGATCTTCCGCCGATGCGCCAGTTCGGCGTGGTGTCGGCTTCGGCGTTCGTGCTGGCACTGATAGCCGACTTCACCGCACTGCCGGGTGCGCTTTGGATCCTGTCGGGGATGCAACGCATCGCTGATCGCGTCATGGCGCGCTGAGCCAGGCCGTGATTTGATTGACGGCGGGCGTGTTCCATCCCAACCCGAGATGATTGACCCCGATGACTGCCGAGCCCCCGAAATTGGTGATGCCGGTCGAATCGTTGCAGCTTGCGATGAATAGGACCCCGTCCGAAGGACCCGTATGCTCGTTGTGCAACAGAGCGATGTTGTTCATGTTGCCGCAGAGATTGTAGACCTTGGCGCTGCTGGATGTGCCGGCCGTGCGCACCGTGTCGACCAACGAGGGGCCCATGTATGCAACGATGCCATTGCCATGCGTGTAGAAACCCAGTCCGCCGTAGTAGGTGGTGTACCAGTCCTGTTCAGTACTCGGTAAGGAATAGACCGAGTCCCAGCGCTTGAGCATCTGTGCCGAGCCGGGAAAGTAGGCCGAGGAATACGTCCATTGCGGACCGTTTTGCCAAACGCCGTAACACACCAACTTGTCATGGGGGGTGGGGCCATCAATGGTTCCACCACAGGCCGGGTAGACCGGAAGGCTGAAATACCAGCCATGTCGAAACGACAGATCGATGCCGTTGTTGGGGCCGCCTGCCATGATCAGGCGGCGGATGTCACTCTGATAGGCCGTACCCCATGATTGCTTGACCGAAGAGACGTACATGCGGGCGTTGAACGCGCCCTTGGACCAGGAAACAACGTCGACGCTCAGCGCACCGGTACGGGACTTGATTACCTGGATAGCATCCTCGATTTGCTCGGCCCAAAAGTAACCGTCCCCATTCTTGTGTGGATACCCGATGGCAAAAACTTTAAAGCCGCTTGCGACGAGCGACTGCATGAGACCGGTTGTGGGACAACTCGCCTGCCCGCAACCGTAGGCGCCTTCGTCATTCGGATTGGCCCAAGCGAGATCCGCATCTTGATTGGCGCCGTGCACGAGCAAAACGGGTGTAGTTTTTGGATTGGTATTCCAGCTGGGCGCGTAATACAGCAGAAAGCGCGCGGAATTCGGCGTCGCAATGCCGTTGAAGAAAGTGACACGCTGCCCACTCTGATTGCCACGGCCGTCGGGTGGAAAGGTCTCCTGAGTAAAAGCCGTTCCGGGATCACGCCAGCGCTCCACTTGCACCCAGCCGTTCGATATCGACGTGGTGTAGGTGGCCTCGAGCACGGGCGAGGTCGCGTAAGATGGGATCGGAGCAGCCCATAGCAAAGCGGCGCTGAGGACGAATCCGCTCAGCGATCGCACCAGCCTGGAGTTACGTCTCGTTGCACACGCGGATGCTCTTGGAATGTCTTTCGTACCCATGGCTCGCTCCCCCTGTTGTGTCTTCTGCTTCATGACATCGGCCAATGATCCCTTTTTCTTTGGGTCGCGGCTCCAGTGCAGACAAGGTATCCTAGACATGTTTCCTGCCGGTCGTCGATGACCGGGGCGATCACGATCGTAGGACAAATTCGCTCACGCCTGTGCTTCAATCAGACCGCCGCGATGCGCACCCCACCTCAGCCTTGGCGGTACCCATGAAGGTCATCCGCCCGCTGGTGCGGCTCGCCGCAAAGTCCGGGATGTCGCTCCCGAATATTTTGCGTGGGCTAGACCTTCCGGCAAACATCCTCGATGGATCACGTGCAGCTTCCATCAGTCTCGCGGACTACTTTCGCATCCTCGAGCGCCTGGCGATCAGCGCCCGCGATGAGACTTGGGGCCTCTCGGCTCGCCCCCTCCTGCCCGGCGCCACCGGCCTGGTGTTGTCGAATCTATCGAGCTGCGCCACGCTCCTCGAAGCCATGAAAGCGGTGGCTCACGCCTATAACCTGCTGCACGGCGGAGCGTACAACCGTGTCGAACTGCGCAGGGACCGGCTCGCCTATATCATCGACGACCGCGGCTTTCCCTACGCCCCACGCATGGATCCCTCGCAGACGAGATTCGCGATGGTGAGCGTATTGATTTTTTTGCACGCCTTGCTCGTGCTCATATCCGACGATGGATTGCACCGCAGGCTCAGGAAAGTGCATATCAAAGGCACCCGGCTCGCCGGCGCCCCGGGTTACTTAGAGTTTTGGGCGGCACCTATTCGCTGGAAATCCAGCACCTACGCACTCGACTACGAACTGGAAGCAGGTTCAGCTCCGGTCGCGTGCGGAGGTCCTGTGCCCTCCTCCCAGGCGATCTATCGCAAGATTATTGATCTGATTGAACACAACCAGAGCGTCGGCGTACGGCACCGCAGTGTGCGCGAGCGCGTGGTCGACGCGTTTGAGGATAACGTCTTCACACAACGAGCGGTGGCCAAGCGGCTCGGACTTGGTGTGGCCACCTTGAGACGGCGGCTGGAGATGGAAGGGTCGCCTACATTTCGCGTGCTGAACGAGCGGGCACTCGAGCGCGCAGCGCGCTCTCTCCTGGAGCAGCGACATCACCCGAGTGACGTCGCCGAAGAACTGGGTTTTTCCGATCTGCGCAGCTTCGCCCGGGCGTTCAAGCGGTGGACCGGTGTAACACCGACGGTCTACGCCAAGCGCAGTCGATACGAGCGCGTTCGGTACAAAGTGCCAACTCCACAACACACCTCAAAGGTTTCGAGGATAAGCACGTAAGTGGTTGATTAGATGGTTTGACGGCTGGCCACTTTGACGCCCATGTTGTGCAGTTGTTTTCTGGGGAATAACGTTTTCTGGGGAATAACACAGCACGGCGCGCTTTTTAAGGATCAGGGGTTGGCTGCGCGCGGGGCGGCAACGAGCTGCGAAAAGGTGGCCGTGCCGATGGCATAGTCGCTCCACTCTTTGTAATCGAAATGCCACCACTCCTCAGGGTACACGGCAAATCCCTGCGCCTCCATTTCGCCGCGCAGCAGTTCCCGAAACCAGCGTTGCCGGCTGGTGCCGCCGACATAGTCGGCGTAGGAACGCGGCGACATTTCATCGTAGCGCCCGGTCATCTCAACCGTCTTGCCTGACTTCAAGTCATAGAGCGTCAAGTCCACCGCGCAACCGCGGTTGTGGCGCGACCCCTGGGACGGATCGGCGACGAAAACATGTGCCGATTCGGGAGTTGCATCCCAGAACATCTTGGTTACGAACCACGGACGGTAACCGTCATGAATCAGCAGTCCATAACCTCTCGACGCCAGCGCACGCTGCACGCGGCCCAAGGCCTCCGCTGCGGGGCGCTGCAGGTACGCCGCGGACCGCTCATAGAGGGGGAAACCAATGAAGTTATTTGAGCTCGCATAGCGGATGTCGAATTTGATGGCTGGGTCAACCGTCGCCAGATCAACCAGGTCAAACGCCCGCTTCGCTGCAGGCTCCGTCGGCGGCTTGGCGGCCAGTGCCGAATCCCGCAGCTGACCTGTATCGGCTTTGACGCCGGCGCGAATCTTGGCCACAACCTCCTGGCCTATGTCCTTGAATTGCAATCGGGAGGCCCCGACGACGACCGCAGCAGTTCGAAGATCTCCATCCAGCTGAAATTCCACCGGGATGCTCGGATGGCCCTTGCCGTCATTGACGGAAAAGCGCGTCGTCGACTGCCGCTGCAGCGGGCTGCCCTGCAGCCCCAATCCTTGCACAAATAATTCGCCGCCGGATTCGTAAACTGTCAGTTGTGCATCGCCCGAACGATACTCGCCAATGAGTCTCTTGAGTTCGCCCGGCACATCGGGCGGCAAGCGCTCGACCGCGGCGCGAATGACCGGGATTGCATCGGCTCGCGAGGCAGTTGGCGCGAGGCCTGGCAATAAAAATATCAGCAACAGGATCGTCTGACGACAGTTCAATGTTAGCCTCCCTGGCCAGGATCATAACATCGGCGTTCAGCCGAGGACGGTACCCTTGAAAACCCTGCAAGGCTGGTCTCATCGCAAGCCGATTGCGACGGCAATCGGCGAGCTCGACGGTGAATCTGGCGCACCTACCCTGCGGCGTGTGCTCGGCCCGCTCGACTTGGTGCTCGTCGGCATCGGCGTCATCGTCGGCGGCGGAATCTTTGTCGTTACGGGAAACGCTGCCGCGCAGTTTGCCGGACCGGCGATCGTGCTGTCCTTCCTGCTGGCAGGCGTTGGCTGCGCCCTCACCGGCATGTGCTATGCCGAACTTGCCGCCATGATTCCGGCAGCAGGAAGCGCGTATGCGTTCACGTACACCGCGCTTGGCGAGGCGGCGGCCTGGATCATCGGCTGGAATTTGCTTTTGGAATACGTATTTGCCGCGTCGTATGTTTCAGTGGGTTGGTCCGGCTATCTGGTGTCGCTGCTGACGCAATGGGGTGTGCCGGTACCCTCCTCATTGACGAGCGCACCGTTTGTCATCGGACCCCACGGTTTGACGACCACCGGCAGCGTAATCAATGGACCCGCCTTTCTCTTCGCCATCGCCATCGCCTTCGTTGCGATTCGCGGGGTGCGGTTGTCGAGCATCGTCAATGGCGTCATCGTCGCGCTCAAAGTGGGGGCGCTGGCGCTGGTGGTGGCCTTTGGCAGCGCTCACGTGCATCCGCATAACTGGACGCCATTTATTCCGCCCAACGAAGGCTTTGGCCGGTACGGCTTGAGCGGCGTTCTGCGCGCGGCGGCCGTGGTGTTCGTCTCCTACTTGGGATTCGATGCGATTGCGACGCTCGCGCAAGACACCCGCAATCCGCAGCGGAATATGCCCATCGGCATCCTCGGATCCCTGGCGGCGGTGAGCCTGTTGTACATCGCCGTATCGCTGGTGCTCACCGGCCTCGTGCCGTATCAACAACTCGACAGCGCGAGTCCGCTGTCGGTCGCGCTGCGCGGCGGCGGCCCTTCTCTCGCCTGGCTTTTGCCGGTCGTTGATCTGGCGGCGGTGATCGGATTGGGTTCTGTGGTATTGGTCGTCATGCTGGCACAACCCCGCGTGCTCATGGCGATGGGCCGCGACGGCCTGGTGCCGCCGGCCTTTGCGCGCGTGCATGCACGCTTTCACACGCCTTACTGGGGCACGTTGATTTGCGGACTGTCGGTCGCGGCGCTGGCCGGTTTGTTTCCGCTCTCGATCCTGGTGCAACTGGTATCGGTTGGAACGTTGTTGGTGTTCATCGCGGTTGCGCTTTCCGTCATCGTTCTGCGGCGTACGGATCCGCAGCGCCAGCGACCGTTTCGAACCCCCTTCGTGCCCGCGGTTCCCATGCTGGGCGCACTGCTCTGCGCCTATATGCTGACCGGAATTCCTCTGCGCACCTGGGCGGTGTACGGAATCTGGCTTGTCCTCGGGATTTCCATTTATCTCGCCTACGGCCGACGCTCAGGTCTACGTCTGCGTGGGCATGCGGCGACCATGTGGTGAACGGCATCATCCAACTGTCATCATTTCCAACCGCGCCCCCGGAATAGAGCGCGTTCCTCCCGAGTCTTTACTAACGGGATTCTCTGGGAGGGAAATGCGATGAAGCTGAGACTCACTGCTGTTTTGATTTCCGCAATCACCGTGCAGGCGCCGCTGTGGGCGGCGCCGCCGCAGCCGGCCACCGAAGCACCGGCAGGCTTTGATACCCCAACGCTGGTGAAGGCTCCCGGCTCGATGAGTTCGAGCAACGGGATACTCGAGCCGAGCGGCGATCACTTCGCGCTCGACCAACAGGTCTATGAAACGCAGCACGATGTAACCACCGGTCTAGGTCCGGTATTCAACGGCCGGGCATGCGCGGAATGCCATCAGAATCCGGTGAGCGGCGGTTCGAGCCAATTCACCGAACTGCGGGTGGGACACCTCGATGCCGGCGGCAACTTCGTCAATCCGACGGTGCCGATCAACGACGGGGCCGCCACCATCACCGGCCGATCTCTTATCAACGATCGGGCCGTGCTGCCCGAGGCGCAGGAACACATCCCGCTGACGGAAAACATCCGGGCGCTGCGGGCTGCCCTGAACACGCTGGGCGACGGCTTTGTCGAAGCGATCGATGACAGCACATTACTTGCGATAGCCGCCGCGCAGCCCCGGATCAGCGACGGCCGGATTCATGGCGAGGCCAATCGCGAATCGGCCGTTTCGGTTGGAAGGATCAGCACAGCAGTCTGCTCTCCTTCATCGGCGATGCGTACTTGAACGAAATGGGCGTCACGAACCGGCTGCGGCCCAAGGATGAAACCACCATCGGCAAGGTCACTCCGGATCCGGAAGACGTTCCTGACGAATTGGGGTTGGCCGACATCGATCACTTTGCGCAGTTCATCCGCGGCACCAAAGTGCCGCCGCGCGATGCCGCTTTGGCGGCAACGCAGGCCGCCCAGTCGGGGGACCGCATATTCGATCACATCGGCTGCGCAGCCTGCCATGTCGCGAGCATCACCACCGCGAAACCCGGTACCCTCATCGACGGCGGGACATTTGCCGTGCCCGTGGCGCTGGGAAACAAGATCATTCACCCGTACAGCGATTTCCTCCTGCATGACATCGGCACCGGCGATGGCATCGTGCAGGCCGGTCCCGCGGACACGGCGAACAAGTTGCGTACCGCCCCGCTGTGGGGTTTGCGCATGCGCCCCCGCTACATGCATGACCTGAAATCCCTGACGCTGCAGAACGCCATCGAGCGTCACGAAGGTGAGGCCGAACATGTCGTGCGGCGATTCCGCGATCTGACCGAAGCGCAGAAGAAGGACCTGCTGACTTTCCTCGAGTCCCTATGAGGCTTTAAGCCGGCGGATACTGGCAGGCGGCGCCGTGCGCGCCGCTTGCCAGGTCATGGCGGGCTATGCAGCGCAGTCGATGCGATCTGCGCGCGCCGCGAAACCGCGACGGCGGACTGCAGGGTTTCCAGATCCGAGATGCCGGGGACGATGCGCCGACCCACCAGAACACCCGGCGTTCCACGCAGACCCAAGCCGCGCGCCTCCGCATCATTTCGCCTCAGCAGGCCGTCGATGGCAGCCTCATGCGTGGCCAGATCTTTTTTCAGCTGGCCCATGTCAATTCCTGCCCCTTTCAACGCCGCGTCCACCTGCCTGTTTTCGCCAAGGCGGGGGGCGCTCATGAGCGCATCGTGCGCCTGCAGATACTTGCCTTGATAGTTTGCGGCCAAGGCCGATTGCGCCGCATAAACGGATACTCCTCCAAAGATGGGCCACTCTTTATAGAGGACGGCCGCCGCGTGATCCTTATCGATGAATGGATGAAAAGCCGGGGCTAACGCCTTGCAGAAGGGGCAGTTGTAGTCGAAGTACTCAACCACGGTGACATCGGCGGCGGCAGACCCAAGCAGGGGCACACCGGGTTCACGCAGTATGTGCTTCTGTGCCTCTGCCGTAATCGAGGGCGGGCTCTGCGCGCCGACGACAGTCGGGAAACCCAAAACGAGCGCCTGCCCCGCGAGCAGCGCAACCAAGCAACACCTTAGAAATCTACCCTGCATGGATCGCCCCACTGGTTGTCTCGAGCAACAGCTTACGTAAATGCTACCTTTTCTGAGTGGCGAGTGCTGGCGCTGAGCGCAATGTTGCCACGGCGCTGCCCACGATGCTTCCCTGGTTGCTCTTTTGCAGCAGCACAGCGACGCGGGACGCATCCGCAGGAAATGACACCGCTGGCAATCGCAGCACGCTCGCCTTGCCGTCCCAGGTCGCCACCCGACGGAACTCCCTCACGATATTGAATTCGGTGAGTGTGCGCCCGGAATTCTCGCCGCGTCCGATCGCCGTGGAGGCTTCGGGAAGATAAGCAACCAGATTGACGTCGTAACTACGCAGCCCAGCGCGTTCCGGCAAGCTGATGATAAGTTCACTGGGCGATACTTCAACGGCAACCGGGACCTCTTCTTGCCGATTCGCCATTGCCGCGAGGATTCGCCGACGGTCGGAGCCGACATAACTGGCGAGGCCATCGATCACGACCTGCGGAGTGAAGGCCGAAGACAAACTGAGGGTGTCCACGTAGCGCGCCTGGCGCGCGGCGGCCAGAGGAATTTCATAACGGTCGCGCCACCCAATGCTGTCCCAATAGTCGACATGAAACGCGAGCGCAACGACATTGGGCAGTCTTGCAAGCTCGCCCAGCAGCGCGTCCGCCGGCGGACACGAACTGCAGCCCTGAGAGGTAAACAGTTCCACCACCACCGGCTTATCGGGCGGCGCTGTCTGCGCC
>Ga0193729_1000887_pt1 | contig 15582 bp, 15 predicted proteins | sample U1c2metaG_FD_143036 | JGI IMG/M metagenome (GOLD analysis project Ga0193729, IMG submission 143036) | Soil microbial communities from a riparian zone of the East river system, Colorado, United States - U1c2 | ecosystem: Environmental > Terrestrial > Soil > Riparian zone | place: USA: East River...
TCCTTGCGGGGCCGGTGCAGCACGTCGACGTAGTCGAGCTCCTTTGCGAACCGCTCCGCGAGCTGGCCCGTCCCGTCCGGCGAGTTGTCGTCGATCACGAGCACGCGTACGCCGTGCTCCCCGAGTGCGCGCAGCATCGGCTCGAGGTTCTCGCGCTCGTTGTAGGTCGGCAGGCAGACGGTGACGCGCGGGTCGGGCACGCTCAGGGGTTCGCAAGCGGAATCGTCATTGTCCCGGCCACCAGCAGCCCCGCGGAGAGTACGAGAACCGGAAGACGAACGATGCGGCGGCGCGCGAGCAGGCCGGCCCCCCAGTAGACAGGCAGGGCGAGCAGGCCGAAGCGTGCGTCGGACAGGAACGTCCCGCTCGCGAGAGGGACGAGGACGACCGCTGCGCTTGCCAGGAGCCACGGCCACGAGATTCCGAGTCGTCCCGCCGCCGCGATCAGCGCGAGATAGATGAGGCAGAACGCCACGTCCCGCCAGAGCCAGGGCCCTTGTCCGCGTTGGTGGAGTTGGTGGACCGCGCGGACGACTCCATCGAGCTTGAACGACCGTCCCCAGGCGTGCTCAGCTCCGTTCCATGCCGAAACGTTGTGAAGAGCCCAGCCGAGGTAGAGCGGGAATGCAGCGACCGAGGCGATGGGTGCGAAGGCTGCTCCGATCGCCCGGCCGCTGGCCGCCCGGCCCGACGTTCGGCCTCGGGCAACTGCGATCGCCGCGAGCGGGAACGCGAAGAAGAGAGCTTCCGGTCGTCCCAGCGCCGCGGCGGCGCCGGCGACGGCGCTCAACGTCCAGCGGCCTTCGAGAGCGAGCAGCAAGGCAAGCGCGAGGGCGGCGAGGACCAGGCTCTCCGGATAGGTCATCGAGAACACGAAGCTCATCGGGAAGAACGCAGCGAACATCGCGCTCGTCCTCGCCACCTCGGAAGGCACGACGCGCTTGCTGAGCTCGTAGAAGGCGACGATTCCGATCACGAACGCCACGTTTGCGACCAGGATCCCGGTCGTCAGGAAGGAGAGACCGAGCCCTTGGAGCGCGCGTAGCACGATGGGGAAGAGCGGGAAGAAGGCGGGATCACTCTGGCGTCCCGGGATCAGGAGGTAGCCCTGCTCTGCGATCGTCCGGTACCAGACGCCGTCCCAGTAGCTGAGGATGCTCAGCGTGTGGGCGGTGGATGCGCCGTGAACCGGGACCTTTCCGTGCGGCCAGTGCAGTCGATGGTCTGCGGCTGCTGCGCCGAGCACGAGGGCTCGCGACAGCAGCGCAGCCCCGAGAATCCCGCGCCGTTCATGTAGCCATGCACTCACACGTCTGCCTTGACGATCAGGCGCAGCCGCCGGGAAAGGCGCAACGCGGGCCTGGCGAGATCCCGCCGTTCGGCGGGTGACAGATAGGCCCAGCCGGTTCTTTGCCCGGCGATCCGGATTGCCACCGGGACGGACGTCCGCGGCTCGACGATCAGGAGGAGGCCGCGGCCCGGGCATCCGAAGAACAGGCGGAGCATCGGCGTCCCGTGCAGGAACACACGTCTGACGCAGACCGGTACCCGCTTGTCGAGAAAGCGCCCGATACGGCGCTGCAGCGTTCGCGGGCACCCCGCCCGCACCGCGCGGATCGCCGGGAGCGGTCCGTCCTCCTCGCGCAGCGCCGAGCCCAGTCGAAAGGAAGCGAACCGCGTATCGACGAGGCGCCGGCGGCCCGTTATCAACAGCGAGGCGTTCAGGCGGCGACTCCCATCGAGAGGACCGACCGTCGCGTTGACGCAGTAGCTCGAAACCGCTCGCCCGCGGACGAACGCGACGCTCTCGACTGCGTCTTGCCGGGTCAGCCAGCGCAGCGTCTCTGCCGCGATCAGTTGGGCGCGCGAGGGGCGCGGCAGCGTTACCGCCTGCAGGCCGAAGGCCACACTTGCGAGCAGGGCAGCGAGACCGGCGGCCGTAGCGCCCGACGCAACCGCCATGCGCACCCAGCCGGTCCGGGAGCGCGCCGGCTCGATGGGCGACTCACTCGCGGCCACGGTGTCGTCGACCGGGTTGTAACGGTCGCGCGTTAAGCCCTCTTTGCCCGCGCTTTAAGCATGCGTGAAGCTGCGATGGCCTCGCGCCTATGATCGAGGCGATGGCGAAGACGTTGCCCCGGAACGCGGATGTGGCGGAGCAGCTCGACCTGCTGTCCGACATTCTCGAGCTGGAGGGGGAGGCCGCTTACCGGTTGCTGGCCTATCGGCGCGCCGCCGCGCTCGTCCGGGAGCAGTCGGGCCTTGTCGCCGAGCTGGCCCTCGAGGGCAAGGCCAAGGACCTGCCCGGGATCGGCAAGACGATCGAGGGCAAGATCGTCGAGATCGTCAACGAGGGCGAGATCCGGGCGCTGACCAAGCACAAGGCCCAGGTGCCTCCCGAGGTGATCGAGTTCACGCGGCTCCCCGGTCTCGGGCCGAAGACGGCGCGGAAGATCTGGCAGGAGCTGGGCGTGACCACGCTTGCCGACCTGAAGGCGGCCGCGGAGGCCGAACGCCTGCGGGTGCTCCCCGGGATCGGCGCGAAGCTCGAGGAGCGGATCGTCAAGGAGCTCTCGGGCAAGCGAAAGGCGCCGGAGGAGGTGAGGCCGCTGCTCGGCCAGGGGCTACCGGCGGTCCAGGCGGTCGTCGCCGTGCTCCGCGAGCATCCAACGGCGCTGGAGGTCTCCGAGGCCGGTAGCGTCAGGCGGCGCAAGGAGACCTTTCGCGATCTCGATCTGATCGCGACCGCGAGCGAACCGCGCGAGCTGACGGACTACTTCACGAAGCTTCAGTGGGTCGAGAAGGTCGTTGCAAAGGGGGAATCGAAGGCGACCGTGGTCTCGAACGACGGGCTGCGCTTCGATCTCCGCGTCGTCCCTTCGGGTCTCTACGGGAACTTGCTCCAGCACTTCACTGGGTCCAAGCATCACAACGTCGCCCTGCGTGAGGGTGCCGTCCGGCGCGGTTTGTCGATCTCGGAGAACGGCGTCAAGGACGTCGAGTCGGGCGAGGTCTTCAAGACGGGGAGCGAGGAGGCGCTGTACGAGTTCCTCGGCTACCAGTACATCCCGCCGGAGTTGCGCGAGAACCTGGGCGAGCTCGAGGCGGCGCGCAAGGGCGAGCTGCCGGAGCTCGTCGAGCTGTCCGACCTGCGCGGTGATCTGCACGCGCACTCGACCTGGTCGAGCGACGGCAAGAACTCGGTCGAGGAGATGGCCGCCGAGGCGAAGAGCCGCGGCTACTCGTACCTGGCGATGACCGACCACTCGCACTACCTGCGCGACGGGAGGCTCGAGGCTCAGGACCGGGAGATCGACTCGCTCAACGAGCGGCTCGGCCGCTTCCGGATCCTGAAGGGGATCGAGGTGAACATCCGCGCCGACGGCTCGCTCGACGTCGACGACGAGACGCTGGCCGGGCGTGACTGGGTCGTGGCCTCCCTGCACACGGCGTTCGACCGCTCGCCGACGGAGCGCGTGTTGGCGGCGATGGAGAACCCGCACGTCGACTGCATCGGGCATCTGACCGCGCGGAAGATCAACCGCCGTGGGCCGGCCGACATCGACCTCGGCCGCGTGTTCGAGACTGCGCTCGCCACGAAGACGTTCCTGGAGATCAACTCCCAGCCCGACCGGCTCGACCTTCGTGACGCCCACGCGCGGGCGGCCGGGGAGGCGGGCGTGCTGCTCTCGATTTCCAGCGATGCGCATTCGACGAGGGCGCTCGCGTATCCGGAGCTCGGCGTCGGCCAGGCTCGGCGCGCCTGGCTCACGAAGGAGCAGGTGCTGAATACGCGGACGTGGCCGCAGATCAAGAAGCTGCTCGGGTGAGCGACGACGGTCCGGGGCGCCTCGGTGGTGCTCCCGTTCGCGCGGTGATCTTCGACTTGTGGGACACGCTGGTCGACTTCGACGTGGCCGCCGGACGGGCGTTCCAGGATCGTGTGGCCGAGCGGCTCGGTCGCGACCCGGAAGAGTTCGCCGCGCTCTGGCTGGAAGGCCGTGCAGTGCGCGAAAGCGGGACTTTGCGGAATTATCTGCTCGGGATCGGGGTCGCGGAGGAGCTGGTCGACGAGCTCGTTGAGTGGCGACGTGAGTTCACTCGCGCGTTGCTCTCGCCGCGGCCGGGGGCGGTCGAGACGCTTGCGGCGCTGCATGCTCGTGGCCACCGCCTCGGGCTGATCACGGTCTGCAGCGAGGACGTCCCGGACGTGTGGAGCGAGACGGTTTTCGCAGACGTCTTCGACGCCACCGTCTTCTCGTGCTCAGTGGGCTTGCGGAAGCCGGATCCGCGGATCTACCGGATCGCCTGCGAGGAACTCGGGGTTGAGCCCGAGGATGCGGTGTTCGTCGGCGACGGCGCTAACGATGAGCTCGCCGGCGCGGTGAGGGTGGGGATGCGGGCCGTCCTCATCCACCGTGCGGGAGAGGACCCGCTGTGGGACGAGGTTCGAGAGTGGAGAGGTCCGCGCATCACCGCAATCCCGCAGGTCCTGTCGCTTCTGGACGAGTAGCGCTACCCGCTCGCGGGCGCGGCGGTTGCGCAGTTCGTCGGGGTCTGACCCCACGAACTGCCACAACGCGACAGGTGTGGACGAAGAGTCACACTTTCGTTACACGGAACTAGCGGGCGAGGGCTTCGGCGGCGGCATCATGGAGGGCGACGCGGTAGCGCCAGAACGCGCGGCCGGTGGCCAGCAGCCGCTCCCTGAGCGGACCTGAGAGCTCCGGCAGCGTGCCCCAGCGGGCTGCCTGAATTTCGTCCGTGTCCTGCGGCGCGAGAACGTCGTCGCCGGTGGTGGCGAGGAAGATGTGCGTCCGCCAGGGAACGTCGTACGGCACGTAGACGAAGTGAGCCGTGGCGTCGACCAGATACCGCTGGAGCTCGACCCGAAGCCCCGTCTCCTCCAAAGCTTCTCGCTGGACGCCGGCCACGAAGTCCTCGCCCGGTTTGACGCCCCCGCCCGGCGGCCGCCAGATACCCGGGTCAAAATCGTGCTTGCGAATCAGCGCCAGCCGCTCGCCGTTGAAGATGAACAGGGTCACGTCGTGTGCGCGGTCGGGGTTGTACGTGGCCAATGAGTGCTCGCGCTCCGAGATTTCGCCCTTCCACTCGAGCGTGGCCGGCTCGCCGTATCGGGCGCGCAATGGAGCCAGGACGGCCTCGTCGACATGCACGAAGCCGATGCTACGGTCCGAAAACCATGCCCCGCGTTCGCCGACTGCGCCGCGAGGCTCCAACGCTCGAGCTGCTGGCCGCGACGCTGCCGCAACTGAGGCTCGGCCTCTCGGACGGCGCCGCGAGAACTCTCGCCTACGAGGTCTTCGAGAAGCTCGGGTACGGGGCCGTCGCGGTCACGGATACGACTCGCGTGCTCGCCTTCGTGGGCGCCGGCGCCGATCACCACGCGCCGGGCGATGCCCCGATCCGCCCCGTCTTCGAGGCGCTCGCCGAGAACGAGACACGCATCGCGCCGCTCGCATTTCGGGTCGCCTGCGGCCACTCGGCCTGCCCGCTCGGCGCGGCGGCGATCGTCCCCCTCCGCCTGAGCGACGGACCGGTAGGCGCACTCATCGCCTACGCAACCGACGGCGCGCCGCTCGCCGACGACGACGTCGACCTGCTCACCTCGCTCGGCGACCAGCTCTCGGCCCAGCTGCAACTCTCCGAGCTCGCCGGCTCAGCCCGGGCCGCTGCATCCGCCGAGCTGAAGGCGCTGCAGGCCGAGATCGAGCCACACTTCCTCTTCAACTGCCTGAACACGATCGCCAGCTTCATTCGCACCGACCCCGACCGGGCTCGCGAGCTGGTTCTCGCCTTCGCGGACTACTGTCGCTGGACGCTCGCACGCCCGGGCGAGTTCATCTCCCTCGCCGAGGAGCTCAAGCACGTTCAGAGCTACCTCGCGCTCGAACAGGCCCGCTTCGGCCCGCAGCTCGAGGTGGCGATTGACGCGACACCCGAGGCGCTCGAGGTGAGGCTGCCGCCGTTTCTCGTCCAGCCGCTCGTGGAGAACGCAGTCAAGCACGGCAAGACCGAACGCCCGCTTCGGCTGGTGATCAGAGCCCGCGTCCGCCGCGGGAGACTGCGCGTCACCGTCCGAGACAACGGTCGCGGGATTGCTCGCGAAGCGCTCGACCGCGTTCTCGAACCCGGGGTCGGCGAAGGCCACGGCGCCGGCCTGGGCCTGGCGAACGTCCACAGCCGCCTGACCGCGTTCTACGGCGAGGGGGTTCGGCTCAAGTCAGGCGGCTTCGGAACCGTTGTCAGGCTGGACGTGCCCGCCGGATGATCCGCGCGCTGGTCGTGGACGACGAAGAACCGGCCCGCGGCGAGTTGCGCTATCTGCTGTCTGCGCATCCCGAGGTCGACGTCGTCGGCGAAGCGGCGAGCGCCGGTGAGGCCCTCGCACTCGCCGAGAAGGTTCGCTATGACGTCGTCTTCCTCGACGTCGAGCTACCCGGGATGACCGGACTCGAGGTGGCACGACTCGTCCTCGAGCGCTCGGAGCACCCGGAGGTCGTATTCGTCACCGCGCACCAGCGTTATGCGGTGGACGCCTTCGCCGTCGAGGCGTTCGACTACCTCGTCAAGCCCGTGGAGCCCGAGCGCCTGGCGCGGGTGGTCGAGCGTCTGTCGCAGGCTCGGAAGCGCCAGCGTCCTGAGGTCGAGAAGATCGCCGTCGTCAGCGCGGGCGGCGCGCAGACGCTCCTCGACTACGACGCCGTCTACTGGATCGAGGCCGACGGCGACTACAGCCGTGTGCACACCTTCGACCGCCCGTACCTTTCGACTTCGTCGCTGCGTGAGCTGGCCGAGCTGCTGTCCTCGTCCCGCTTCGCGCGAATTCACCGCAGCCATCTCGTCAACCTGGGGAAGGTGGCTGAGGTCCGGCGGGCGGGACCCGACCGGCTCCGCCTCGTGCTAGACGATAAGACGCGGACGGAGCTCGACGTCGCACGCCGGCAGACGCGCGCGCTGCGCGAACAGCTTCGTCTCTAGAGTTGGCGGAGGAGCTCGACTAGCTCAGCCGGGCTCTCGACGACGAGGTCTGCGGCCTCGACCAGCGCCGGTGGCCCTTCGGCGGATGCGACCGCGATCCGCACCGAGAGGTCCAGCCCGTCCAGCCCGCGGAATGCATCGAGGTCGGTCGTGTCGTCTCCCGCGTAGAGCGCACGCCGCAGCCCTCTTCGCTCGAGCAGGGCGCGAACCGCGGTTCCCTTGTCCGCGTCGACCGGAGGCCTGACCTCGAGCATCTTCCGGCCGAACTGGGTCTCGAGCCCGAGCGCGGTTGCGCGTGCCGCGACGCGTTGCAGCTCCGCAAACGCCGCCTCCTCGTCCTCCGACTGCCGGTAGTGGAAGACCACGGCCAGTCCCTTGTCCTCGACCGGCCAGTCGACGCTCTCGGCGAACTCGCGCAACGGCTCACGCCACGGCTCGGCCTCGGCTGCAAGCTCGAGGCCGTGGACGCCGACATAGACCGGGCCGTCGACTCCGACCACGCGAGCGGCGTCCTCGCCGGCCCGGCCGCTGATGCAGGCGACGAGGGCGTACCGCGCGACCAGCCGGCGCAGCTCGGCCCGAGTCTCTTCCGGGACGGTTGCGAGCTCCGGCCGCGCGACGATCGGAGCGAGGGTTCCGTCGACGTCGAGCATGATCGCCGCTTCACCGGGACTCTCGGCCAACGACGCGAGTAGGTCCTCGCCAGCCACGGCCATACGATACGAAGAGTGGTGCGCCTGCTCGCGATCGGCCTCGTCGCCGGTGTCTTCAGTGCGCTCTTCGGCGTCGGCGGTGGGATCGTCATCGTGCCGTTGCTGGTCGCGGTCGCCGGTCTCGACGCACGCCGCGCGACCGGAACGTCGCTCGCGGCAATCGGCATCACCGCCGCTGCGGGAGCTGTCGCCTACGGGTTCCACGGCGACGTCAAACCCGGCGCCGCCGCACTGATCGGCTTGCCGGCGGCCTTTGGCGCCGTTGCCGGCGTGACGCTGCAGCAGCGGCTTCAGACCCGGACTTTGACGTTCGGTTTTGCGCTCTTCCTGACGGCGGTCGGAATCCGCCTGCTCGTCTGATGGAGATCCTGGCCGCGGTCCTCGGCTTCGTCGGCGGCGTCCTCTCCGGCCTGTTCGGCGTCGGCGGCGGGATTCTCTTCGTGCCGGCGCTCGTGCTCGTGCTCGGCCTCACCCAGGTGCATGCCGAGGCGACCTCATTGCTCGCGATCCTGCCGACGGTGATTGCGGGAGCATGGCAGCAGCACCGCTACGGAAACGTCGACTGGCGAGCTGCGCTGCTCATCGGGCTCGGCTCGATCGCGGGCGTCGAAGGGGGCGTCCAGCTCGCGAAGGCTCTCCCGGAAGACGTCCTGCGAAGGCTCTTCGCCGTCTTCATGCTTGTCGTCGCCGCCAATCTCGCATGGCGAGCCTGGCGGAGTGAGGCCTATCCTTCTAGAGATGACGAGGCCTGAGGACGTCTGGATTCCGCTCGTCGACGAGCCGATCGGCACGGTCGTCGCGCAGATCCAGGACGAGCATCCCGAGATCGGCGAGCTCGTGGACACCCCCCAGCGGTTGCTCGCGTTCAAGACGTTCGCCTATATCCGGGTCGGGCTCCTGCTCGGCGAGCTGCTGGTCGAGAACGACATCGACCCCGCCAACGGCTCGGACACGTGGATCGAGCAGCTACTCGGCAACCCGGCCTACAAGGAACGTGTCGTGCAGGAGGTCCGGTCGGTCGCCGAACAGGTCGCCCGGGACACCGCCGATGAGCCGCCGCTCGGCCCTGACGAGCCAGCGCGCAAGCGTTTCCGCGAGTTCGCCCGCCGCCAACGCGGGCAATAATGTGACGTAGCGATGCGGTTTCCGCTCGTCCTCGCTCTCTCTTCGGTGCTGCTACTTGCCGGCTCCGCCGGCGCGTCGTCACACGGGTCGCAGGCCGGCGCGACCGCGACTGCGTACGGGGTCAAGATCGTCTCCGCGCAGGGCAGTGCGATCTCGACCTCGGTCTCCGCACCACCCGACGCGGTCGGTTACGGCTCGGGGTTCGCCTACCCGAGCGATGGCTCCGTCCTCACGACAGGCCCGCTGTCGGTCTCCGCCTCGACCGACGTCGCGACCAACGCGCGTTCGACGGCCGCGAGCTCGGTCAGCTCGTTGTCGCTCTTCGGCGGCGAGGTGACTGCATCGACCGTCACCGGGAACGCGCAGGCGTCGACGAGCGGGCAGAGCGCGACCGGCAGCCTCAGCGGTGCAGCGGTCACCGGGCTCACCGTCGGCGGCGTCGCTCAGGCAGCGAGCCCGAACGGTCGAGTGACCCTCGGCGACTGGGGGTATGCGATCACGCTGGAGCAGGCCGAGGTTCGCTCGGCAACCGGGAAGACGCCCAGCTATCGCGGGTTCGTGACGGGCCTCGACATCCACCTGACGGCCGACCACGGCGGCCTCGCGGCCGGCAGCGAGATCCTCGTCGGTTATGTGGAGTCGTGGGTGCAGGCGGGAACCCCTCCTCCCGTGATCCCGACTACGCCAGGCAAGCCGACGAAGAAGAAGGCGGCGAAGGCGGCGCCGAAGCAACGCCAGGCGCCAAGCCTCCCCTCACTGCGTCCGATCCCGGTCGGACTACAGCCGGAGCTGACCGCCGGCCGCTACGTCTTCCCCGTGTACGGGCTGGACTCGTCGTTCACCGACACTTTCGGGAGTTTTCGCGGTGACGTGCCGGGGGGCTGGCATCACGGCGACGACATCTTCGCCCCGCTCGGCGCCCCGCTTCTCGCGGTCGCGCACGGCACCGTGTTCTCCGTCGGCTGGAACAAGGTCGGCGGCTGGCGTCTCTGGCTGCGCGACGACCAAGGCTGGGAGTACTACTACGCGCATCTCTCCGCGTACTCGCCGCTGGCTGTGAACGGCGCAGTCGTGAACGCGGGCGACGTGATCGGCTTCGTCGGCAACACAGGCGACGCCGAAGGAACCCCGTACCACCTCCATTTCGAGGTGCATCCTGTCGCCTATCTCGGGCTCGGCTACGACGGTGCGGTCGACCCGACCCCGTACCTCAACGCCTGGCAGCAGCAGAAGAGTCTCTACCTCGCACAGGTGGCCGGCTACGTGCGCGGCATCGCGGGCCCGGCGCCGAAGCCGGGGGCGATCCTCCTCCAGTCGACCGACATCTCCCAGGCGAACGGCCTCGATCCCGCCTCGCTCAGGCGCGCGTTGCTCGCACCGCTCGCAGCCGGCGAAGGCGGCCGACTCGGGACGGTCGGCACCAGGTTCGGCGGCTAGGAACCCTCCTAGGGTTACGAGCCCGAGTTGCCCTGGTAGCCGAACTCGTCGTCTTCGCCGAGGACGGCCCCTTTCAGCCACCTCCGGGTGTCAGCTCCGGTGATCGGGTTGAACAGCAGGACGCCCAGCGCGATTCCGGTCACGAAGAACAGGCTGCGGCCTTTGTGGCTCTGTCCGTGCTGGATTCGATCGGCCGCGCTGCGGAGATCTTCGATCGCCGACCGCAGGTTCTCCCGCATGTCCTTGTCCGAGGCGACGCGGACGGCCTTGCCGCTGACACCGCGCGGCCCCATCAGCTCGTCGTAGACGCCGCGGGCTGCAAAGAAGGCGCTCTTCAGCTCTTCGCGAAACTCCTCGTCCTTGATCGCACGCTCGACGTACGGCCTCACGTCGGAGACTCGGTCCCTTGTCTTCGCCATACCAGCGTTCCTTTCGTTCGTTTCCGCGGTCCTGTACCCCGTGGAAACTAACCGCTAAACAGGGGACGCTGCTTGGCGTTCGGTTGCGACCAGGCCCGTGCGTTGAGCGAGGGCGACGCCGTCGAAGGCCGCGGCGAGCACGTCGTCGAGCGTATCCGCGAGTACGAAATCGAGCTCCTGACGGGTCTCCTTGGGGAGCTCCTCGAGATCCGGCTCGTTCTCGTGAGGGATGATGACTCGCTTGATCCCGGCGCGCTGGGCCGCGAGGGTCTTGTCCCGTACGCCGCCGATCGGCAGCACCTGCCCCGTCAGAGTGATCTCTCCGGTCATCGCCACGTCCTCGGAGACCGGGATCCCGCGCACCAGAGAGACGATTGCAGTCGCCATCGTGATGCCCGCGGACGGCCCGTCCTTCGGGATTGCGCCGGCCGGAATGTGCAGGTGGATGTCATGGTCGGCGAACCAGGTGGGATCGAGCCCGAGCTGCACCGCGTGCGAGCGGACCCAGGAATGGGCGGCAGTCGCCGACTCCTGCATGACGTCGCCGAGCTGGCCGGTGACGGTCAGGCGGCCCTTGCCCGGATAGGCCGTTGCCTCGATGAAGAGGATGTCCCCGCCGACGGCGGTGACGGCCAGCCCCGTGGCGACGCCGGGGTCGGAGGTGCGCTTGCGCACCTCGCCGGAGAAGCGTCGTGGCCCGAGCCACTTGCGCACCTTCTTCTCGTCGACTTGGATCTTGGTCTTCCTGCCTTCGGCGACCTCGCGGGCGGCCTTGCGGCAGAGGTCGGCGATCCGGCGCTCGAGGTTGCGGACACCGGCCTCGCGTGTGTATTCGCGCGCGACCAGCTTCAGCGCGTTGTCGGTGATCGCCACCTGCTTCGGCTTGAGCCCGTGTGCCTCGAGTTGCTTCGGGACGAGGTACTTGCGTGCGATCCCGAACTTCTCCTCGTCCGTGTAGCCCGAGAGCGGGATCACGTCCATCCGGTCGAGCAAGGCGATCGGGATCGTCTCGAGCTGGTTTGCGGTGCAGATGAAGAGCACCTTCGAGAGGTCGTAGGGCAGGTCGAGGTAGTGGTCGCGGAAGGTCTTGTTCTGCTCGGGATCGAGCACCTCGAGCATCGCGCTCGCGGGATCCCCTCGGAAGTCGGCCCCCATCTTGTCGATCTCGTCGATCAACATCACCGGGTTGGTCGACTCGGCATCGCGGATCGCGCGGATGATCGTCCCGGGCATCGCCCCGATATAGGTTCGGCGGTGGCCGCGGATCTCGGCCTCGTCGCGGACTCCGCCGACGGAGATGCGCGTGAACTTGCGTTCGAGGGTCCGCGCGATCGACTGCCCGAGCGAGGTCTTGCCGACGCCCGGCGGGCCGACGAAGCAGAGGATCTGGCCGGAGGCGTCGTTGCGGAGCTTCGAGACGGCGAGGTGCTCGATGATCCGCTCCTTCACCTTCTCGAGGTCGTAGTGGTCCTCGTCCAGGATCTCGCGCGCGCGCTCGAGATCGAGGTTGTCCTGAGTCGTCTTGTTCCACGGCAGCGTCGCGATCCAGTCGAGGTACGTGCGGATGACTCCGTACTCGGCCGCAGCAGAGGGGAGCTTCTCGAGCCGGGCCAGCTCGCGGTCGACTGCCTTCCTCACTTCCTCCGGGAGCTCGAGCTCGGCGAGCTGCTCGCGCAGCTCGTTCACCTCGGCCTGTTCGGCGTCACCCTCTCCCAGCTCCTCCTGGATCGCCTTGAGTTGCTGCCGCAAGAAGTACTCGCGCTGGCCCTTCTCCATCTCCGACTGGACCTGCGACTGGATCTTCGAGCCGAGCTCGACGACCTCCAGCTCGCGACTCAGGATCACGGAGATCTCTCGCAGCCGTACCCCGACGTCGGTCAGCTCGAGCAGATGTTGCTTCTCGTCGGTCTTGATCCGCAGTGTCGATGCGACCAGGTACGAGAGCGCGCTCGGCTCGTCGACGTTCGCGGCCGCGATCTCGAGCTCGTCCGGGAGGTACGGCACGGAGGCGATCACGCGTGCGAAGAGGTTCTGCACGTTCCGGGTCAGCGCCTCGACCTCCGGCGACTCATCGACCTCGTCCGGCACCTCGGCGAACTGGCCGATCAGGTACGGGTCGTCCTGGATTCGGTCTTCGAGCCGGATCCGGCGGACGCCCTGGACGAGGATCCTCAGGGTTCCGTCGGGGACGCGGATCATCTTGTGGATCACCGCAGCGGTGCCGACCTCGTAGAGGTCGTCCCAGCCCGGCTGCTCGGGCTCGTTGTTCCTGGCGGTCACGAGCGCGAGCAGGCGGTTGCCGTCGACGGTGTCCTCGACCAGCTTGATCGAGCGCTCCTGGCCGATCGCGAGCGGCGTCATGGACTGCGGGAAGACGACCGTTTCCTTGAGCGGCAGGACCGGTAGCTCGGACGGAACCTCGAGCTCCTCGACCCGCTCCTCGGTCAAGAGATCCGTCATGCGTTCCTCGCGATCTGGATCGAAACCTTCTCCTGAGCCTGCTCCCGCTCGGCGATCGGGAGCGTCACGGTCAGGAGGCCTCGCTTGTACTCGGCGCGGGCGCCCGCGGGATCGACCTGCTGGGCGAACTGGATTCGCCTCTGGAACGGCCCGTGCTCGATCTCCATGTGGAAGTAACGGCCGTGATACCCGGGCGACCGCGTGCCGGCGACGACCAGCGTCTGGTCGTCGGCGAAGATCCGCAAACTTTCCGAGTCGGCGCCGGCGAGCTCGATCACCACTCTGAACTCCGGAGGGTCGTCGGTTCGCACGACGTCCACCTGTGGCCTGAATCCGCGGCGAAGGCCCGAGAAGCGCGGTACCTGCCAGAGCTCGTCGATCAGCTCCTGGATCTCGCCCTGCAGATGGTCGAGCTGGTCTTTCTTTCGCGGCACGGTCACTAAGGGTAGAACGGCGAGTGCATGAGCGTCGATTCCCGATTGGCTCGGTTAGCAATCGCTAGCTTGTGAGTCGAGGAGGGCGGATGGAGCGTTGGACGCATTTCGTGCTGCGGTTTCGCTGGCCGATCCTGGCCGGCTGGCTAGGCGTGTTGCTCGTCGGCGGCTTCGCCTTCATGCACCTGAGCTCGCTGCTCTCGAACGAATTCTCGGTGCCGGGCACCGATTCCGAGCACGCGCGAACGATTCTCGAGCGGCACTTCGGCGACCGGAGCGACGGCGCGTTCACCGTCGTCTTCCGGCTCCGCGACGGGGTCGATCGCACCGCCTACGTTCGCCTGCAGGGCGTTCTCGACCACGCGGCTCGAACCGTTCCGGATTCGACGCCGCGCCGGCTCGTCCCGGCCGGCCGTCACGTCCTCTACGGCGATGTCGTCTCGACTCTCCGCCTCGCGAAGGCGAAGGCCTATACGGATGACCTCTACCGGGCGCTTCCCCACGGCGGCGGAGTCCAGTCCTACGTGACCGGACAGGCCGCGATCCAGCACGATCTCGATCCCATTTTTTCCAAGGACCTGCGCAAGGGCGAAATGATCGCCCTGCCGATCGCCGTGCTCGTCCTGCTCGCAGTCTTCGGTCTCTCAGTCGCCGTGACGATGCCGTTCATCTTCGCCGCCTGCACGGTGATGGCGACGCTGGCGGGCGTCTACGTGTACGCGCATTACCTGACCACGGCGACGTACGTCACGAATCTGGTCTTCTTGATCGGCCTCGGCATCGCGATCGACTATTCGCTGCTCGTCACCTATCGCTTCCGCGAGGAACTGACGCGCGGCGACAACGTGGAGGCGGCGATCGTGCGCACGATGCAGACCGCCGGCCGGGCCGTGATCTTCTCGGGCGCGACGGTCGCGATCGGACTTGCGCTGCTCTTGTTCATCCCGCTCCCCTTCGTTCGCTCGATCGGTGTGGGCGGCTTCCTGATCCCGCTCGCCTCGATAGCCGCCGCCCTGACGCTGCAGCCGGCGCTGCTCTCGATCTACGGCCGTCGCGGCGTGGCCCGGATTCGCGTCTTGCCGGAGCGGTTCGGCCGGCGCGACCCCGACAACGGGTTCTGGCACCGTTTGGCGGGCGCGATCATGCGCCGGCCGCTCGCGTTCCTGGCGGTGGGAGCCGCGCTGCTGATTGCGGCCGCGATCCCCGTCTCCCAGCTGAAGCTGACACCCGGGTCTGCCTCCGGGATCCCTCAGTTCCCGCAGTCGGTGCGCGGGTTCGACGTCCTCAAGCATTCGATCGGCCCCGGAGCAACCTCGCCGACGCAGGTCGTCGTCGACTCCGGGAGGCCGGGAGGCGTACGCGCGCCGGACGTTCAGGCCGCGATCGGGCGCCTGGCCGAGCGGATCAGGAGCGACCGGGAAACGGCCTCGCTGCAGGTCGCGCCGCAGCCGCCGTTCGTCGACTCAAGCGGCCGCTACGAGGAGCTGGTCGTCGCCGGGCGCGACGAGTACGGCTCCGAAGCGGCACAAAGCTTCGTCCACCGTTTGCGCGGCCAACTCATTCCAGCGGCGGGGTTTTCGAGCGACGTCCGCGTGCTTGCCGGCGGCGGCCCGCCTCAGGGAGTCGACTTCCTCGACCAGGCGTACCGGTACTTCCCCTGGCTCGTTGCCGGGGTGCTCGTCCTCACCTATTTCCTCTTGATGCGGGCTTTCCGCTCGGTGCTGCTGCCGCTGAAGGCCGTGCTCTTGAACCTGCTCTCGGTCGCCGCGAGTTACGGGATGCTCGTCGTCGTCTTCAAGTGGGGCGTGGGGAGCAGCGTGCTCGGGCTGTACCAAATCGACCAGGTCGAGGGCTGGATTCCGATCTTCCTGTTCGCGATGCTGTTCGGGCTCTCGATGGACTACGAAGTCTTCATGGTCACGCGCATGCGCGAGGAGTGGGACAACGGCCGTGACAATCGGGAGGCGGTCGCCTACGGGCTCGAACGCACCG
>Ga0193729_1000888_pt1 | contig 15576 bp, 13 predicted proteins | sample U1c2metaG_FD_143036 | JGI IMG/M metagenome (GOLD analysis project Ga0193729, IMG submission 143036) | Soil microbial communities from a riparian zone of the East river system, Colorado, United States - U1c2 | ecosystem: Environmental > Terrestrial > Soil > Riparian zone | place: USA: East River...
AGAAAGATGTCAAAACTCCCGCGCTCCGCGCATTTGGCCGTGATCTGACTGACCTGGCGAAAAAGGACGAGCTTGATCCAGTAATCGGGCGGCGCAATGAAATCGAGCGGGTCATTCAAGTGCTTTGCCGTCGAACGAAGAACAATCCGGTCTTGATCGGTGAAGCCGGCGTCGGCAAGACCGCAATCGCGGAAGGTCTCGCCCAGGAGATTGCGAATGGCAATGTACCGGAACTATTACGCGACAAACGGGTGATCACGCTCGATCTCGCCTTGATGGTTGCCGGAACGAAATACCGCGGCCAGTTCGAAGAGCGGATCAAAGCGGTGATGGATGAGATTCGGCGCTCGAAGAACGTGATTCTATTCATTGACGAGCTGCACACCATCGTCGGGGCGGGCTCGGCCGAGGGCGCGATGGACGCTTCCAACATTATCAAGCCCGCCTTGAGCCGCGGCGAGTTGCAGTGCGTCGGCGCGACGACAATGAACGAGTATCGCAAGTACATTGAAAAGGACGCCGCGCTCGAGCGCCGCTTCCAGACGGTGAAGGTGGATGCCCCGACCATCGATGAGGCGATCGAGATTTTGAAAGGGTTGCGCCCGAAATACGAAGCGCATCACAAAGCCAAGCTGACCGACGAGGCGCTCGAAACTGCGGTCAAATTTTCCGAGCGCTACATCACCGGGCGTTTTCTACCCGATAAAGCCATCGACGTCATGGACGAAGCCGGAGCGCGCGCGCGCATCAACGCGATGACGCGTCCGCCTGACGTAAAGGAAATCGAAAAAGAAATCGAAGAGATCCGGGTTGAAAAGGAAGCGGCGATCAAAGCGCAGGATTTCGAAAAAGCCGCCGCGCTGCGCGACAAGGAAAAGCAAACGAAGGAAAAACTCGACGCCATTTTGAACAAATGGCGCGAGGAGCGCGAAGAAAAGCAAGTGCTCGTCACGGGGGACGACATGATGCACATTATCTCGAAGGTCACCGGCGTGCCGCTCCAGCGCATGGAGCAGCAAGAAATGCAGAAGTTGCTCGCGATGGAGTCGGAGCTAAAACTGCGCGTCATTGGTCAGGACGAAGCGGTCACCGCCATCAGCAAAGCGTTGCGCCGTTCCCGCGCCGACCTGAAAGATCCGAAACGCCCGATCGGTTCGTTTGTCTTTCTTGGCCCGACCGGCGTCGGCAAAACTTATCTGGCGCGCACGCTGGCGGAGTTCATGTTCGGCGATTCCGACGCGCTCATTCAGATCGACATGTCCGAATACATGGAAAAATTCACGGCCTCCCGACTGATCGGGTCGCCGCCGGGGTATGTCGGTTACGAAGAGGGCGGCCAACTTTCCGAAGCGGTGCGGCGCCGGCCCTATTCGGTTGTTCTCTTCGACGAAATCGAAAAAGCGCATCCGGACGTGATGCACCTGCTGCTCCAGATTCTCGAAGATGGGAAGATTACCGATTCGTTAGGCCGCAAAATCGATTTTCGCAATACGATCATCATCATGACCTCGAACGTCGGCGCCGAATTGCTTAAAAAACAGACGGTGATGGGCTTTGGCGCGCCGCGCGAGGGGCACGATTACGATTCGATGCGCGACAAGATTCTCGACGAAACCAAACGCGTCTTTAAACCCGAGTTTCTCAATCGGCTGGACGAGATCATTGTCTTCCACTCGCTCGAGAAATCGCATCTGATGCGCATTGTCGACCTTGAGGTCGCGAAGGTGAAGACCCGAGTCAAGGCGAAAGAGATCGAGATCGTGCTCGATACCACGGCACATGAGTTCGTGATTGAAAAAGGTTACGACCCAACTTATGGCGCGCGTCCGATGCGCCGCGCGGTTGAACGGTATCTCGAAGATCCGCTCGCGGAAGAATTGCTCAGAGGCAACGTCAAAGCGGGCGACCGCGTCGAAGTCACAGCGGCTGACGGAAAACTGACCTTCCATGTGGTCGAGCCGCACGGCGCAGCCGCAAGCGCGAGCTGACTGCTACTGATTGGCGATAAGTGATCGGTGAATGGTGGAGAAGCCTCGCGATTCACTCATGACTGATCACCTTTGAAAATTACGCCCGCGGATGCGCGTCCGCATACGCCTTTTTCAGCCGCTCGACGGTAACGTGCGTATAAATTTGCGTGGTCGAAAGGCTGGCGTGGCCGAGCAACGCTTGGACGCTGCGCAGATCGGCGCCGCGATCGAGCAGGTGCGTGGCGAAACTATGGCGCAGCTTGTGTGGACTGATCGAAATCGGAATCGAGGTGTGGCGTAAATAGCGTTTCAAAATCAGCCAGACCGAACGGGCCGAGATTCGCCTGCGTAACTTGTTTATGAACAGCGGACCGGAATGCACGTTCGCGGCCGCGCGATAACGCGAGATCGCTTCGAGCGCGGGAAAACCCACCGGACAAACGCGCTCCTTCCGGCCTTTGCCCAGGACGCGCACCGACTCGGTGTAAAGATCGACATCGGCAACATCGAGCGCCGTCAGTTCGCTCAAGCGCAAGCCGCTGCTATAGAAAAGTTCCATGATCGCGACATCGCGCGGCGGCATCCAGATTGGCGCTGCCCGTTTTTTTGCGACCTTCATCGGCGCGGCGAGCAATTCTTCGATCTGCTGCCGCGTGAGCACGAGCGGAAGTTTCTTGTCGATCTTCGGTAATTGCAGTTCGCGGACCGGATCGCGTCGCAACCCTTTTCGTTCGGTGAGAAACCGGTAAAACGTGCGCAACGCGGAAAATTGCAGCCGGATATATGACCGTGCCTGCTCGCGTTTCATGATGGCGAAGAGATAGTTCCTAAAATCCTCGGCGGTGCATTTCTTCCACGGTGTTTTGTTCGCGGCGCGAAAAGCTTCCAGCGATTGCCGGTAAGCTTTTAGCGTGCGCGGAGAGGCGTTTCGCTCGACGGCGAGGTAGCGCAAGAATTCTTCGGCAATCGGATCTCGCGAGTGTTCTGCAGACAATCGATTATTCCGGCTTCTCGATTACGAACCGAGTGTTCGCAGCATCCGCCCGCCCGCTGTATTGACTCTTGAAAATTGGCGGCGCATTCGTCGAAATCTCTTCGTAACCTTTCAAAACGAACTCCGGATAGACGCCGTTGCTGGCCGGCTCGTAAACTTTGTCGCCGCTGAAGTAACCATAGAGTTTGTATTCGTAATTGTTGTCGCTGCCGAAACTCAAACGCTCACGATCGGGGGCGAGTTTTTGTTTTTCATTTAGCATCACGAGCTGGGCCGTGCTCCAGGGCTGGCCCGGCCGTCGCACATAGCCCCAGAACTTGAAGTCCGGTTTAAAATAACGCCGGCCAATAAAATAATCTCCCGGCGGTTCGGCGGCGATGTGCTGCGCCATCGCGATCTTCGTCTGCTGAATTCCTTCCGGCACCGTTTCGCAACCAGTGAAGAAAAGGGCACCGAGAAGAACCTCGATCGAAAACAAAAATCGAACCGCGCCCTTCATTCGTTAGATGAGCATCTTTTTATCGCAGTTTTGTGTAGGGCGCAAACGTTGAGCGTGAATGTTGGGATACGGTAGGGTGACGCTCTGTGGAGCCGTCGAATTCATCGACGCGTGTCTTTCGTCGGCTCGATGGAGTCTCACCGTACCCGTCTGGCCTTCGGACTTTGAGCGATTGCGGCGTTGCCGCGTTAAACCGTTGCATCGTTTCATCTCGCCCGTAAACTTGCGACGAATGCTTCGCCCAAAAACCAAAACGCGGCCGCTAAGCGTTTGAATTCAACCGGAGCAGCCGCGCCGTTCTCTTGACCATGGTTCGATTATTCAATGCGCTCGGTGCGCCGCTCCTCGCGTTTTTCCAATATCTGGGCGAACTCGTGTTGTTGGCGGCCGACACTTTCCGCTCGATCTTTACGCACAAGCTGCGCTGGAAATTATTTCTCAATCAAATTGTCGAGATCGGACTGCTTTCCCAACTTGTCGTCGTAATCACGGGCGGATTCACCGGCGCGGTTTTCACAGCGCAAACATTTTTCCAATTCAATAAACTGGGAATGGGATCGGCCGTGGGTGCGGTGGTTTCGGTCTCGATCTGCCGCGAGCTCGGGCCAGTCCTGAGTGCGCTCATGGTGGCGGGACGCGTCGGCGCGGCGATGTCTGCCGAAATCGGGACGATGAAAGTGACCGAGCAGATCGACGCGTTGCGCGCGCTCGCCGTTTATCCGACCGACTACCTTGTGGTGCCGCGCGCACTCGCCATGATGATTTCGATGCCGCTGCTGGTGGCCGAGTGCATCGCCGTCGGCATCGCTGCTGGCTATCTCATCGCAATTTTCCTACTCGAGATTAACGGCACGTACTACATGGCGAACATGGTGCGCTGGACCCGGAATCGGGACATCATCATGGGTCTCTCGAAAGCGTTCTGTTTCGGGATACTCATCGTTTTCATTAGCTGTCACAAAGGATTGACCGCGCGCGAAGGCGCAGTGGGTGTCGGCCGCGCTACGACTGAGGCGGTGGTGAATGCATCCCTCGCGGTCCTGATCTGCAATTTCTTCCTCACCATGTTGTTCAACATCATTTACCCGGCCGGCTATCAATAAGCGGATGGTGGAGTAATGGAGTAATGATCGAAGCGCCGGCATCTTCCGCAGTGTCCATCGGTCCTCAACCCTCATCGATCAACGCTTCACCAATGATCGCGGTGCGGTCATTAGTGAAGAGAATCGGCCAGCAAGAAATCTTGTGCGGGGTCGATCTCGAAGTCGCGCGCGGTGAAACCCTCGCGATTATCGGCCGCAGCGGCGGCGGCAAGAGTGTGTTGCTCAAACATCTTATCGGTTTGATGCAGCCGGATGCGGGAGAAATTTGGATTGAAGACCAAAACATTATTGGCATGACCGAATGGCAACTCGCGACCATTCGTCAAAAAGTTGGAATTCTTTTTCAGGGCAGCGCTTTGTTCGATTCGATGACCGTCGAGGAGAACATCGCTTTTCCGTTGCGCGAGGCCGGCGAGCGCGATCCGAAAGTGCTGCGCACGAAAGTACATGAAATGCTCGAAGTGATGGAACTGCAAGGCGAAGAAAAGAAAATGCCGGTCAATTTAAGTGGCGGAATGAAGAAGCGCGTCGGCCTCGCGCGTTCGATCATTCGGCGGCCATCATGTATTCTCTACGACGAACCGACTTCCGGGCTCGATCCGGTCGTTTCCGATTCAATCAACCGGCTGATCCGGCGATTGCAAAAACGTTTTGGCGTGACGAGCATTGTCGTTACCCATGACATGAAAAATGCGTTTCACGTGGCTGATCGCGTCGCCTATCTGCACGAGGGCCGGATTTATTTTCATGGAACGCCGCGGGAGCTCGAACAAACCGACAACGCCCTCATCCAGGATTTTTTGCTCGGACGTTCGGACGAACAGTTGAGAGTTGAGAGTTGAGAGCTAGGAGCTAAGAGTTGAGGGTTAAAACCAATGAATCGGCATGAGCGAGGTTTGGAATTCAAAGTCGGCGCCTTCGTTTTTGTGGGGTTGGCCATGTTGGGCGCGTTAGTCGTGCAATTCGGCAGGCTGGGGGAGGGTTTCAAGACTTACTACAGCCTCACCGTTGGCTTCAACGATGCGAGCGGACTCCTGAAAGGTTCCGATGTCTTGCTCGCGGGCGCGAGAATCGGAAAGGTCGCGGGAGGCCCGCGGCTTGCTCGCGAAGGCAGCGGCGTGGACGTACCGTTGAAGATTTATGATTACGTTAAAGTTCCCGCGGAAAGCAAGTTCACGGTGGGAAGCTCTGGTTTGCTCGGAGATCGATTCGTAAATGTGACAATGCCGCCCGGACAGCCGAAGACGTATATTCCACCTAACACCTACATCAGAGGCGCGCGCGAAACTGGACTCGACGATCTCACGCGTGAAGGTGGCCAGGTTCTGAATGATCTGCACACGACAGTGAACCGCTTAAATGAGGAAACGTTGTCGGCGGCGAACATGCAGAATTTGAAAGCGAGCATGGATCACCTGAATCAAGCGACGGGTGCCTTGGCCGAGTCTTCGAAAAAACTCGATGGCGTCATCGAGAAAACCGATTCGACGATGAGCTCGGCCAAGAAAGCGGCGGACGATTTGCAAGTCGCGATCGGTGATGCGCGCAAAGCGTTTAAAGCTGCCACGGAGGGGAAGGGATTGGTCGCCGCGCTTCTCACCAATCCAGAACTGACGAATGATTTGCGCGCGCTCATCAGCAACTTGCGCGCGCACGGCGTTTTGTTTTACCGCGACAGCGCAGCCAAGATCGACATCAACGCCCGGGAGCAAAATAGTCCACCGCGCAAACCTGGGAAACGGCAATGACGCCGCTGCTTACCGTTAATCTGCTCCGCGTTTTGTTTGTGACATTCTGCGCCGCGATTGGCGCCATCGCCTCCGCCGAACTGGAAGAGAACATCTGGCCGGGACTCGTCCTCGGCCTGATCCTCGGTCTGGTCGTCGTATTGATCGATCGTTTGCTCAAAGGCTTTTCGCTGCGCGTATTTTCCTCGGCGACCTTTGGCCTGCTGCTCGGCTTGCTCTTCGCGAACCTGCTGATGGCCTCGGATGTTTTGCATTATCAATCGGAAACGACGCAATGGGCCGCGCGCCTGATTGTTTACGCCACCTTCGCTTATCTCGGCATGATGCTGGCCATGCGCAGCAACCGCGACGAGTTTTCGCTCGTTATTCCCTACGTCCGCTTCGCCCGCGAAACAACTCAGCACGAGCCACTCATCCTCGACACCAATGTGATTATCGATGGTCGCATCGCCGATCTCTGCGCGAGCGGGTTTCTCAGCCGAACACTCATCGTGCCGCGATTTGTTCTTGATGAACTGCAAACACTGGCGGATTCGCGCGACCCGGCGAAGCGCGAGCGCGGTCGCCGCGGCCTGGATCTTCTAAACCAATTCCACCATTCTCGGGAGATGGAATTGACCATTCACGAAAGCAGCAGCGACGATCGCGAGACAGCGGTCGATGCGCGATTGGTGCACACAGCGAAGCTGTTACAGGCGCGTTTGCTCACGAACGACAACGCGCTTTGTCAGGTGGCGCGACTCCAGCAAGTGCCGGCGCTCAATCTGAACGATCTGGCGCGTGCGCTGCGTCCGATGGTGGTGGTCGGCGATGAAATCCAATTGAGTTTAGTGAAAGAAGGCCGCGAACAACATCAAGCCGTCGGTTATCTCGCCGATGGCACCATGATTGTCGTGAATCACGCGCGGCCGCATCTCGGTAAGACGACGACGGTAGTTGTTTCAAGCGCTTTACAAACCACCGCTGGCCGGCTGATTTTTGCCGAGCTCAAGGAAAGCTCAAACGCTTACTCGACTGCTGAAGCCGTGAGGGGGACGCGATGATCGAATCCTCCCACCGTTGTTCGAAAGTCCGCGGCCGGCCGCGTTCGCCGAAATTCGCGATTCGCTCTTCGAAATTCTCTTTTCACATTCATTCTCGCGATCACGTGCGTTTCTGCGCTCACGACTGCGGCAGACGAACTGGGAATGACAAAAATCGTCTTCCGCAACATGCGTCCGGATATCACGCCGGACTCATTCGGGGCCCAGCCGAAGACGCTCTACTGGGTGGGCGACAAATACTGGAGAATCGAGGAAGCGCCCGACCCTGCGGAGGGCATTCACACCCTGAGGATTACCGGGGAGCCGGATGCCTGGGTGATCAACTTGCTCGATAACACAGCGCGTCACATCATCGACCCAGGACCAACATTCTTCGCACGCCTACCGATCATTCTGACGCTCAAGGCAAACGGCCAAGCGGATCCCGACAAGGAATTCCAGGACCTCGAGTTCGGAAATGAGGTGCGCTTTTTTCGCCTGCATAAAGCCCGCGACCTCGGCCTGTGCAGGGTCGAGGAGAAGGATTGCAACGCGTTCGCAATAAAAAGCGGCGCGTGGGAAGCTGCTTTGTCGCTCGATCCGGACACTGGCAAGCCTGTCGAAATCGAGGTGACAAAGGACGGGAAACCCGATTTTTCCATCCGTTATCTTTCTTACGAAACCGATCTGCCCTTCGACCCTTCTCTCTTCGAGCCGCCGCAAGGCCTCAAGATCACCGAATCGAAGTGATCGTAACCATCGCAGATGGCGATGAATTCGTCCGCGCCGCGCGAGTGATTGTCAACCTTGGCGGCAGCCATGCCGACAAAACTGAAAAATGTTCGCCTTTAAATACGAATATTCATCTAATCCTCGTTAGGCCATGAGATTTGCGTCACGATCTACATTGTGTTTGATCGCATTGTTGACCTTTCAGGGCCATGTCCGTGTCTCGGGCGAGCCTCTTCCGCCACCGCAAATCGTCCGCGTGGTTTCAAGAAATTTCCAGTTTGAAGCGGAAAGTGACCCACAGACCAAGGAAACGGTCGTTTATCGATTAGACCATGGACCGCAAGGCGGAAGCATGCGTGGGGCAATGCTATGGAAGTTTCCAAAGTGGTTTCGCAGGTTTGAGCTTTCTAATGACGGCGAACTCATCGTTGCCCAGTCAGATTCGTTAAACGTGTTGCCGCCCGATACTGCGCGAGATCACTACGTGCTGTTATCTTTTATCAGCCGAGGAAAACTGATTCGAGAAATCCCTTTGGAGCAGCTGCTCGGCTCGCGTTCTAAATTGCGTCCGACCAGCGATGGAGTTTTGTGGGGTCATTTAGATCACCAGGATAAGACTGGCTCGCTTATCTTAGTAGATACAGTTATCGGCTTCCTAATTTTCGACATCCACAGCGCAAAATGTATTTTCCCGCCAAACAATTCGATTGATCCACCCGCAGCCCGCTGATCACGTTCGGGCCAATCATCCTGCTAAGTGATGCAGTTTACGCGCGAATGTTTTCGCAGCTGATGTTGCTATTTTCAATTTGTCGCAGCAAACGGCATCGCACCTCTCCTTCGCTCAACCCCTCGATGCGAATCAGCTTTTGGCGCGACTTGTGACCGTTCGATCGTGATCTGGCGTTCGGAAATCTTCAGTTCTTCGGCTAGGAAACTACGCAGAGCCGCGTTCGCTTTCCCTTCGACAGCCGGCGCGCGCAACTTGACCTTGATCGCGCCGCCATGCTCGCGCACCACTTTGTTCTGCTTCGCATCAGGAACAATGTGAACCCGGGAGAGTCGCCATCGATCAACTGTAGCGGCGGTCTGTGACTGTCGCACTAATTGAAGTGGTCGGAACAGCCTGCATTATGCGCCTATTTGTGCCTACGATATGGCGATGATCACTCTTCGCGCTTATGCAAATCCAGTGGAAGCCGCGTTGGCTAAGTTGCTGCTGGATGACCATCAAATTTTTTGTAGTCTCGCCGATGAAAACGCGAACCTGTATGGCGGCGGTCCGTTCGCGATGCCGATTCGCTTGCTGGTTAATGAAGATCAAGCCGAGCTTGCGCTTCGAATTCTCGATGGCGATCTAGAAGCAATCGAAGACATCGACGCCACTGGGAGCGCTGCGGCGCCTCCATCAGAAATTGCGGCACCCGGGCAGATGCTTGACGATAATCCCTGGGAGTTGCTTGCGGTCGCGTTCTGTTTTGTCATTCCCGGAGTTTGTGTGCTGCAGACGAAATATCCAACCGTAGTCGGCGCGGGGCGGCGAGCTGGCGCTGGAGTTGCCGCAGTGTCGATCATTCATTTTCTTGGATGGGTGGCCGTCGCCTTCGGTATGTCACTTCTCGCTGTGTATCTTTACCTCAGGCGCTCGTCCTTCCTAGCGAGACAGTCGTGATTTGACATCGAAGCCGAACGGGCGGCGTTCGAAAAGTTCCTAACTCAGCACAGGCCGACCGCGGCGCGGATGCGCTTCATGACTTGATTCGCCACTTCGTTCCCGCGCTTGGCGCCGCTGGCGAGGACGTTGGATTCGCTCCGCCGCGAAAACAAAGCTCGGTTTCACACAGTCCGCCAGATAACCTGCGGTCGTCGTGACGGTGCGCGCCTATTTGAATCTGGTTCTGCTGCTCGCGCTGGCGGGACGGCTTGCCGGCGAAACGCGACGCGGCGACGAAATCGCGTCGCTAAAAACGGCGCGTGTCAACGGCGTCGAGCTTCACTATCTCGATGAAGGATCTGGCCCACCGCTGATCCTGATTCATGGCGGCCTCGGTGATTACCGGGAGTGGGGCGCACAAATGGCACGTTTCTCCGCGCGCAATCGCGTCATCGCGTACAGCCGCCGCTACAATTATCCGAACCACAACGAGCCAATTTCGCCCGATCATTCGGCGATCATCGAAGCGGATGACCTCGCCGCTTTGATCGACCTGTTGAAGCTGGAGCGAGTTGACATTGTTGGTTATTCCTATGGCGCATTCACCGCGCTCTGTTACGCCACTCGCCATCCCGAGCGCGTCCGTAACCTTGTGCTGGTGGAACCGCCGGTCTTGAAATGGCTGCGCGATATTCCCGGCGGAAATGTCGAACTCGATCGCTTCATGAACGCGATCTGGCAGCCAGCGGCTGCAGCGTTTCGAAACAATGATCCAGAGGCGGCGCTGCGAATCACCTGCGACTACTTCAGCGGGAAAGGTTCCTACGACGCCATGCCACCCGACGGGCGGCGCGCGTTAACGGATAATCTCCGCGAATGGAAAGCGCTGACCACTTCGCGCGACGCGTTTCCGCCGCTCGACCGCGACGCGGTGCGCAAATTGAACATGTCGATCTTGCTGTTGAGCGGCGAAAAAACGTTGCCACCTCTTCGTTTGATCAATGAGGAGTTGATTCGCCTTTTGCCGAACGCTGAGCGCGTCGCGGTTCCGAACGCCACGCACGACATGTGGATCGAAAAGCCGGCGGTTTGCGGCGAAGCCGTCAGGAGCTTTTTAGATCGACATTAACCCAAGCCGACCGCGGCGCGGATGCGCTGCATGACTTGATCAGCGACTTCGTTCGCGCGCTTGGCGCCGCGGGCGAGGACGTTGTCGATGTACGATTTATCGGCTAAAACTTCTTCCCGACGTTTGCGCATTGGCGCGAAATAATCCCACAATTTCTCGAAAAGCTGTTTTTTGAAATCGCCGTAGCCGGTGCCGCCTTTTTGAAATCTTTCCCGCATCTCTTCGGTTTCATTTTTCGAAGCGAAGAGCGAGTAAAGCTGAAAGATTGTCGAGGTTGACGGGTCTTTGGGCGTTTCCACCGGTGTCGAATCAGTCACGATGCTCATGACACGTTTTCGCGTTTCGTTCTCATCACCGAAGATGTCGATGGTGTTGCCGTAGCTCTTGCTCATCTTCTGGCCGTCGATGCCGGGCACAGTTTCTGTCGCCGCCTGAATGCGCGGCTCCGGTAACTTGAAAATCTCGCCGAAGGCTTCGTTCATCTTCCCGGCTAGATCGCGGGTCATTTCGAGGTGTTGTTTTTGATCTTTGCCGACCGGCACGATGTCGCTGTCGTAAATTAAAACATCCGCTGCCATCAGGACCGGGTAGTTAAAAAGCCCGGCGGAAGCGGGCACCCCGCGGGCGAGTTTATCTTTGTAGGAATGCGAGCGCTCGAGCAGACCCATCGGCGCGACGGTCGATAAAATCCACGCCAGCTCGGTCACTTGCGGCACATCCGATTGCATGAAAAGCGCTCCGCGCTCCGGATCGAGCCCGCAAGCGAGAAAGTCGAGCGCAACCCGACGCGAATTTTCGCGCAGCGCCTTCGGATCGCGCAAGCTGGTGAGCGCGTGATAATCAGCGATGAAATAGAACGCTTCCCCTTCCGCTTGCAGCGCGATCGCCGGCCGCATCATGCCGAAATAATTGCCGATGTGCAGAAGGCCGCTCGGTTGAATGCCGGAAAGAATGCGCATCAGATTTCGGGATTCAGATCACTGACAAGATTACCGAGACAAACACGCTCCATCAGCTTAGCCGCCGTTCGCCGGATTGCGATTCGGGTAGGGCGGGACAGGCGGGAGTTCGTAACCCTTGGTTTTTAGCTCGGCCTGGATTTCTTCGATGGCTCGGTCGAGCTGCTGATCTTCGCCGTGAAATTCTTTGGCAGGATCGTTATCCACCGTGATGTCTGGATCGACGCCGTGACCTTCGATGATCCAATCTTTGCCTTGCTTAGAATAGGGCGCAAACTCCGGTTTAAAGAATTGGCCGCCGTCCGTGAACGGAAGCGATTCGCGAATTCCGATAACGCCGCCCCACGTGCGTTTGCCGATCAATTTGCCTAACCCGAGTGTTTTGAATCGATAAGGAAAAATGTCGCCGTCGGACGCGGAGAATTCGTCAATGAGCCCAACCATCGGGCCAAGGAATGTCTGTGCCGGATCGGTCTGCGGCACACCGTTGCGCGCGATGCCCACCATAACCAGTGCTCGCCGGAGCCGCTCGATGACCAGGGGCGAGACGAAGCCGCCGCCGTTGCCGCGGACATCGACGATGAGCGCCTTTTTGCGGATCTGCGGAAAGTAGAGCTTGGTGAATTCGTTCAGGCCCGGGCGTCCCATGTCGGGGAGGTGAATGTAACCGACCTGGCCGCCAGTTTTTTTGCTGACTTCGTCGATGTTCTTGTGGACCCACGCGGTGTAATAAAGCGGTGACTCATCGCCCGTCGGCACGACCGTGATGTCGCGCGCGCCATCATCGCTCGGCTTGGAATTGACACGCAGAATAACTTGTTTATCGGCGGTGCCGATGAGCGCGTCGTAAAGGTTCGGCAACGTGGAAACGGGGGTTCCATTGATAGCGAGGATGTAATCGCCAGGCTTGAGGTTCAGACCGATGGCGGTAAGCGGCGAGCGCGTATGTTTGTCCCAATTTTCGCCCGGAAGAATTCGGTCGATGCGATAAGCGCGTGTGGCCGGGTCGCGCGAGACCTCGGCGCCGAGAAGTCCGAGCTTGATCCGCGGCGTCTCCGGCCGTTCGCCGCCGCCAACGTAGGTGTGGCCGTTATTCAATTCGGCGATGAGCTCGCCAAGCAGGTAGGTGAGATCGTTCCGATGATTCACGAACGGCAGGAGCGCGGCATATTTGTCGCGCATCGCCTTCCAATCGATGCCGTTCATGGTCGGCGAAAAGAAAAAGTCGCGCATTTGCCGCCACGCTTCGAAGTAGATTTGCTTCCACTCGGCGTGCCGATCCAGCTGCATGTCGAGGCCGGAAAGCTTTAGCTCGTGGTCCTTGGTCTCAATCTTGTCCTTGGGCAGATCGATGATGGCGTAATCTTTCTTGATCTTGACCAGCATCTTCTTGCCATCGGCGGTGATTTCGTAAGCGTTCACATCGCCGAGCACGGTCTCTTTACGGTCCTCCAAGCTGTAAACAGCCAGGTGGCGCTTGCGGTCCCGCTCGTTGCCTAATTCTTCTTCGTCCTCCCCTGCATCATCGGCCACCGTGCGGCGGAGATAAAAAATCCGGCCCCCGACCATTCGGATGTCGCTGTAATTACCGGGCTGAATTTCGAGACCAACGATGCGGTCATGAATGCCGTCAGTATCCACTTTGACGACGACCGGCTTCTTTGGCTTCGCGATCTCCGGCTTGCTTTCATCCGGTTTTTTCTCACCCGGTTTCTCCTCTGATTTTTTCTCGCCGGCTTCTTTCTCTTTTTCCTTCTCCTTTTTCTCTGCTTTGCCGACCTCGTCGCTGCGCGGGGCAAGCGGCGACTCCGTTTCTTTGGCTAGGGTGACGAGATAGACCCGGTCCATGTCGACATAGACATTCTCGAACTCCTGTTCGCCGAACGTCGGCTTGAAATCGCGGCTCGAGGCCAAGAGCAAATATTTTCCGTCGTCGCTGAACCTGACGTTTCCGGCGGCGTACCAATCATCGGTCACCGGCACAGATTTCTTGTTGGTGACGGAATAGAGATAAACTTTCGAGAGATCGTTTTCTTCCGGTCGCGAATAAGCAACCCACTGGCTGTCCGGCGACCAATCGTAAGACTCAATCTCGCCGTATTTGTCTTGATCGATTTGCGTGACCAGTTTGGCTCCAACATCGACATAGCGGAGCCTTTGCAATCGGTCGCTCCAGAGCAGCTTCTTGCTGTCGGGCGACCAAATGGCGTGATAATAATAAGTGTCGGCCCCGCTCGTTATCTGTTGCGGCTCTCCTTTGCCATCTTGCGAGCGGACGTATAACTCGTTCTCGCCGGTAGCGTCCGAGTTATAAGCGATCCATTTGCCATCTGGCGACCAGACCGCATCACGCTCGTGCGCATTCGAAGTCTTCGTCAGATTGCGCGGCGCGCCATCCTTTGCCGGAACGGAGAAAAGATCGCCGCGCGCGACCACAATCGCTCGTTCACCATCGGGCGCCAGACTTATTGATTCAGTGTGTTTGGAAGCATCGACCAGCGCAGGGCGTCCGGACGCGAGATCTTCCTTGACCTCGATCGGCAGGGGCATCGCCTGTCCGCTCGCCAGATCGTAGCGCCAGATGTAGCCAGCCTGTTCGAAGACGATGGAGCCTTTGCCGATCGACGGGAATTTGATGTCGAAATCTTTGAATGTTGTCAGCTGTTTCGTTTGCTTCGACGCGAGATCGATCGAGAAAAGGTTCATCCGGCCATCGCGGTCGGAGATGAAATAAATGTGGTTGTCCGGTCCCCACATCGGGCAAATATCCTGAGCCGGATTATTCGTCAGATTCTCGGTCGCACCGGTCTTGAAATCGTAAATCCAAACGTCGTCTGCCATTCCGCCGCGATAATGTTTCCAGGTGCGGAATTCGCGAAAAACCCGATTGAACGCCATCTTCGAATCATCGGGCGAGAACGAGACGAAGCCGCCGCGCGGCACAGGCAGTTGTTGCGGGAGCTCCGCATCCATTCCCACGGTGAAAAGTTGACCGATAAAATCGTTGAATGACTTCATCCGCGAACGAAAAACAATCAGCGGTTTCGTGTTCTCCCACGTCATGACGAGGTTGTTTGGGCCCATCCGGTCTGAAATATCGTCGCGGCCCAGGGTGGCCGAAGTCGTCAGACGTTTCGGCACGCCGCCTTCGCCTGGCATTACGTAAACCTCGGTGTTTCCGTCATATTGCGAGGTAAATGCGAGCTGCGTTCCATCGGGCGAGAAGCGCGGAAATGAGCTGTAGCCCGGACCGCTTGTCAGGCGTCGTGCCACGCCGCCATCCTTGCCGACGGTGTAGAGTTCGCCGGCGTAACAAAATACAATCTTCCGATCGTCAGTCGTCGGAAAGCGAAGCAGACGTGTCGTGTCCGGCAAATTTTGGGCCGAGGCAATACTGGCCGGAAGCAGGAGAGAGGTGACTGAAAACAGCAGGAGCAGAGTACGAGAAAACAAAATACGCATAAGAATCATGATGAAGACATGGAAGCTGCAATTGAATCAGCCGGATGCAACTGCGGTTCACCCAGACCGCAATCATCTCCAAAATAATTGCCGATGCGCAGCACACCGCTCGCTAAATGCCCGATAAAATGCAAAAGCATTCGATGTTGGATGTTGACCTGTAGCCGCCGCCCTGCGGGCGGTGCGTTTTGGCATCGTCTTCGGAGAAGCCGATCCACCTTTCGCTGAGCGCGCGAAGGTGGAACGCGTTGTCCGCAACGCGTGGGTAAAGCCAATGCGGCTTTGCCGCCTAAATTTGATATCG
>Ga0193729_1000889_pt1 | contig 15544 bp, 18 predicted proteins | sample U1c2metaG_FD_143036 | JGI IMG/M metagenome (GOLD analysis project Ga0193729, IMG submission 143036) | Soil microbial communities from a riparian zone of the East river system, Colorado, United States - U1c2 | ecosystem: Environmental > Terrestrial > Soil > Riparian zone | place: USA: East River...
ATGACCGATATCTACAAGGGCGCGCGCCGCAAAATGCATGCGGCGATTCTTTATAATCGTGATCGCCGCTTTGCCGGGATCGTGCTCGAGATGCTGCGGCGGGAAGCCGATCTGATCATCGCGGACAACGAGCCGTACTTCGTCAGCGACGAGACCGACTACACCGTTCCTCATCACGCAGAGGCGCGCTCATTGCCGTACGTGGAAATCGAAATTCGCCAAGACCTCGTCAACGGTGATGCGGGTCAAGCGGAATGGGCCGCGCGTATCGCCGGGGCACTCCAAGACGCCGAGCGAAAGTTTACCGCGGCTCAGGCGAGGCTGAAATCATGAATGAAAACATGAAGCACACATTGAAGGCGCCGGCGCTGTTCGTTTCGCACGGCGCGCCGACGCTCGCGCTCGAGCCGGGATTGCTGGGACCGAAGCTGACGCAGCTGGGCGAGCAGTTATCCAACCTGACCGCGGTCGCCGTGGTATCCGCGCACTGGCAAACGCCGGGCGTACAAGTGATGCGCACGCTCGAGCCGGAAACGATTCATGATTTTGGCGGGTTTCCTCCCGCTCTATATCGCTTGCAATACCCGGCGCCCGGCGCGCCCGCCCTGGCCGCGGACACCGCGGCGCTCCTCACAGCCTCAGGGTTCGATGTGTCCTTCGATGATGGCCGCGGACTTGATCACGGCGTGTGGGTGCCGATGTTGTACCTGCTGCCCGCAGCTCGGATTCCCGTCTTTCAGGTGTCGTTGCCGTTTGCGTTCGATGCGGAAAATGCACTAAAGCTCGGAAGGGCGCTGCAACCGCTGCGGCAGAAAGGGGTGCTCGTCATGGGTTCCGGCAGCCTCACGCATAATCTGCGCGAGATTGGACAGACCGATCCGAACAATACGCGATACGCCCTCGAGTTCACGGCCTGGATCCGCCGGCATGTGCAGGCACGAGACTCGAGTGCGCTTACCGATTATCGGCGTCGCGCGCCGCACGCCGAGCGCGCACATCCCACTGAGGAACATTTTTTGCCGCTGCTGGTGGCGGTCGGGGCGAGTGACGATGACGATGCCGTCGAGGTCATCGAGGGCGGCATGACCTATGGCGTGCTCTCGATGGAGTCGTACCTCTTCGGGCAGTCGGATTGACCGGCGAAATCATCAGCCGGCCCCAGCCTTGCCTTCTCCCACTTTATCTTGCGTCTTTGTTTCGAAGTCGCCGGCGTCATGGCGCTCGTGCAATTGATCTGAGAGCTCGCCCCATACGCGATTGACTTTCCGCCCTCGCTGCACAGCGGGGCGCTTGGCGATCGCGTCTGTCCAGCGCTGGACATTGGTGTATTCCTGCACTTGCAGAAACTCCCCCGCCTCATACACCAGACCCTTCGCCAGCGCGCCATACCAAGGCCAGACCGCCATATCGGCGATGGTGTAGTCAGCGCCTGCCAGATATTCAGATTGCGCCAGGCGCCGATCGAGAACGTCGAGCTGGCGCTTCACCTCCATTGCAAAGCGATCAATGGCGTACTCGATCTTTGTCGGCGCATAGGCATAGAAGTGGCCAAATCCACCACCGAGGTAGGGCGTGCTGCCCATCTGCCAGAACAGCCAGGACAGGCATTCAGCGCGAGTTGCTGCATCGGTGGGCAGGAACGCTCCAAACTTCTCGGCCAGGTACAGCAAAATCGCGCCTGACTCGAACACCCGGATCGGCTTAGGGGAGCTGCGGTCCATGAGCGCCGGAATTTTGGAGTTTGGGTTGACGGCGACGAAGCCGCTGCCGAATTGATCGCCCTCCGTGATCCGGATCAGCCAGGCGTCGTACTCCGCGCCGCTGAATTTAAGCGCCAGCAGCTCTTCCAGCATGACCGTGACCTTCACGCCGTTCGGCGTGGCGAGCGAATACAGCTGCAGGGGGTGGCGACCGATCGGCAAGTCTTTATCATGCGTCGGTCCCGCGATCGGGCGGTTGATGCTCGCGAACCGGCCGCCGTTTTCCTTGTTCCATTTCCAGACGGTCGGCGGCGTGTATAGAGTCGAGTCGTTCATTCCAAAGCTCCTGTTGTCTGAGCGACGATGCTACTCGATTGAGCGGTCCATTGAGTATGGATGCATCGACATCGCCGGCACGGTAAGCTCTGACCACACTTTCAGACAGGAGTGCCGTATTGGACGTGCATCCACCACATGGACCGATCCGCTCGTGGAAGGATTTCACCCTTCATTTGCTGACGATCACGATCGGTCTGTTGATCGCCCTCGCGCTCGAAGCCGCCGTTCAATCGCTGCACCACCGCCACATGGTTACCGAGGCTCGCGTGAATCTGCGACGCGAGATCGGTGAAAACCATACGCTCTACGCAGAGAATCTGCGCTTTTTGCAAACTAAACTCGTGCAACTCGAGCAAGATATCGACCAGTTGCGAGATCTGCGCGCCGGCAAGGCGCCGGAGGGCTTTGAACTGCAGTGGAGCTTCCACTGGAATTCGTACACTGATTCCGCTTGGAAGAGCGCGCGCGACAGCGGCGCCGTCGGCTACATGCGGCCTGAAGTCATTAAAAAATATTCGGAGGTTTACGGTCAGCAAACCTTCGTTAACGAGGCCGGGGTCAGCATTTTATTCGACCAAGCCAAGGCGGCTGCGCCATTGCTCCTCATGAAAAACCGCAAGGATCCCAAGGAACTGTCGGCGGGCGACATTCAGGCATTGCTGCTGTCGGCGGCCGAACTCGAAGGGCGCGTCAAACAGTTGGAGCTGTTCATGCAAGTGCTCGATGAGGACTATACCGCGGCGCTGCAGCACCTATAGCCCAGGCCTCCGCAGCATCATTTGAAACTCGCCAAACAGGCGCCCGGGCGCCCGCGACTGCCTGCAGTCTGACAGCAAACAGAGCGTATGGCTGGGTGTCCTGGCGGCTCACATCCCCGATCATGAGGTCACATTATCGACCGAGAAAACCCAAGATATGTTAGTCACCTCGCGATGCAGCAATCTTGTCGTGATTGCAGTCGCCGCAGTATTCGAAGCGGCCACCTTCGGATTGAAAACTCAAGCAGCAACACCCGATGGACTAGCGCAGCAGGATTCGCCGACGCAGCCGCAGACGTCGACGGGCTCGCAGACGCCGACGCGACACTCGCCGGATAGACTGGCCGTGATTGCAAAACCTCAACTGGATCGTTCGGGCAAAGCGCGGATCGGCAAGGCGTCGTTTTATGCGCGCATGTTTGCCGGCAGAAAAATGGCCAACGGCAACAAGATGGATCCGCAGGATAGCAATGCGGCGAGCAGAACGCTGCCGCTGGGGACCATCGCCAAGGTCACCAATCTGAAAACCGGGAAGAGTGCGGTGGTGAGGATCGAAGATCGCGGCCCGTATGTCGCGGGTCGCATCGTCGATCTGTCGCCCGCCACGGCTCGCGAGATTGGAATTACTCCGCGCGAGGGGGTAACCAAAGTGGAAGTGGCGCCCATCACCGTGCCGCTGGCCGATGGCAGCGTAAAGTTAGGCGCGGCGGCCAATGAGGTACTTCTTGCCAGTGATGCCAAGCCCTATGCCGACCTGATCCTACCGGCTGGTAAGAACCGCCAGTAAGAACCGCATCGCCGAAGTACGCCGCCTCCCTTCAATCTCCTGTCCGCGGCGTTTCACCTTTGAGCACCTGTAGATAGCGGGCGCGCTCGATATTCCCGCCGCTCAATACCAACGCCACATTCTTGTTTTTCATGCGCTGCCCATCTTGCAGCAGCGCGGCAAGCGGCGCGCCGGCGGCACCCTCGGCGATCTGGTGGGTGTCATCGAAATAAATCCGCATCGCCTCCGCAATCTCATCTTCGCTCACTTGCACCCAACGCGCCACGCCGCGACAAATCGTCGCGATGGCCTGCGCGTTGGGTTCCCGGGTGGCGAGCCCATCGGCGAAGGTATTGGCTGAGGGGAACGTCACCGGTCGTCCGGCGGCAAAAGAAAGCGCGGTCGCCGGCGCCTTGACGGGACCGACGCCGATGATCTCGGTCTTCAGCCCCAGCAAATCGCGAACGGTGATCAGGCCGCATATGCCTGAGCCCATGCCCACGCCCACGTACACCGCATCCAATTCGCCGCCGCCGCGAAATAGCTCCAGCGCGTAGCTGGCGACGCCGGCGATGAGATCCCGATGAAAGGAGGGCACAAAATGCAAGTCCTCGGCAGCGGACACACGAAAGGCCTCATGCTTGGCCTCGTCGAAGTCACGTCCGAATTCCACCAGCTTGGCGCCGAATCCGGCGATCGCCGAATTCTGATCCGGCGAATTGCCGGCCGGCACGTAGATCGTCGCCGCAATCCCGGCGCGCGCCGCGGCGAATGCAATCGATTGACCGTGATTGCCCCGCGTCGCGGTTATCACACCCGCAACATTGGGCAAGGAGCGGCACAGGCGGTCCAAGTACACGATGCCGCCGCGCACCTTGAACGCACCGGTGGGGGTGTGATTCTCATGTTTTACGCGCACGCTGCATCCGGTGCGCAGCTTCAGCTTTGGCCACGCGTATAAGGGCGTTGGCGGCATCACGCGATAGACCAGCTCCGCGGCGCTCTCCAGCTCCTGCAACTTAAACGTAATCATGGGGTCAAGCATTCACTCGCTCACTTGTTGCAGCAGCCGCGCTGCTCTTGGATCGGCGGACAGGCGACGGTGCCGTAGGAACAAAACACGCAACAGTCGCCGCTTTTGGGGCGCAGCAGCGTTTTGCAGCCGCTGCATTCGTAGAAATACTGACAGGCGTTGGTGGGCATGGTCTCCTCGCGACTTTGGTCACACACCGGGCAGGTGATGATTGATTGCAGTATGACTTCGCTCACGCTTTGCCTGTTTCAACCGTCGGAAGATGTCTAGACTACATCGACCCGCTCTATTAGGCCTGTCATTTGTAGAACCGCCCTTACAGGAGGAATTCGGTGCAGCAGAATCAGAAAACCTGGAATCGTTGGTTGAGCGCTACCGCGCTCGGGGCGCTGCTGATGTCAGGCGCCTCGTTGTCTTCCGGCGCAGCGCGCGTCGATGACTTGGTGCCGCAAACACCGTCGGCCTTCCTGCCGGGCGGCATACTGGGTATCCAGATCGGCGGTTCCTGGGGCGAGAGCAAACAAAATCCTTCCTTGCAGCAATTGACCTGCCAGCCCATTGCGGACGCCAGCGATTTCGATGAGGTGTGCTTTTTCAGAACCTCCACGGCAAGCCGCGTGGCCGGGGCGCAAATCCATGACGGATTCATCGTGCGCAAGGATGATCATGTGGTTCTGGTCGGTACGGGCATCAGCATCAAGAACGCCGACGATCCTCTCGCCGAATCCGTGGTGCAGTCGTTTCAGTCGCAGGTCCACTCGGCCTACCAGCACACGGGCGACAATGTTTTATTCGTGAAACTGCCGGCACGACACCTGACGGCCGATGAGCTCGAGGGCTACTCAAAAAGAGCGCCGGTGCTGCTCGTGCAGCTCGAGGCGAAGAGCCATGAGCTTGCGGTACTGTACGGTTATCTCGGGCCGGTCAACGCCTTTGGAGGGCTGACTTCCGATTAGCGCCCCTGGCGCTCGCCGCTGGAATATCGGACTATTGCAGCAGTGAGTCCACTGCTGCTCGTTGCCGGTGCGGGCCTGATCGCAGGCATGATGAATGCGCTCGCGGGCGGCGGCTCCTTCGTCACCTTGCCGGCATTGATTGCCGTCGGCGTGCCCTCGGTGACGGCGAATACCACCAGCACCGTGGCGCTGTTCCCGGGGCAACTCACCAGCGCGTGGACGTATCGCGACGGCTTAGGCCCCGTCGGCCCGGTCTCGCTGCGAAGTTTGCTGCTCGCCACGTTCCTCGGTGGGGTGATCGGCGCGCTACTGTTGCTGCGCACGCCGATCACGGCGTTCGATGTCATCCTGCCCTGGCTGTTGGCGATTGCCACCCTGACGCTGACCTTCGGACGTCAACTCGGCGAAGTTTGGCGCCGCCGATGGCGCATCGGCGCGCCGCTCGTGGTGGTGGTGCAATTCGGCCTCGGCATCTATGGCGGCTACTTCGGCGGCGGCGTCGGCATCATGATGATGGCCGTGTGGAGTTTACTGAGCGACCGCACGCTGAAGAGCTTCAATGCGCCGCGTACCTTGCTGGTCTGTGCGGCCAACACGGTGGCCGTCTTTATTTTCATCGCGGCGAACGCCGTGAGATGGCGCGAGGCGCTGGTAATGCTGGCCGGCGCCATTGTCGGCGGCTACTGCGGGGCAAACATCGGCCGCAGCGCCCCCGCCGGCATCGTACGTGTCGGCACGCTATTGCTCTCGGTGGGCATTACGCTGGTTTTTTTCCTGCGGGCGTATCTGCGCTGAACTCAACGCCAGAGCATTGCGCCCGAGTCATCACGGAGAACTACGCCATGGCTTATTGGGCGCGCGCGTCGGGGAACTTCATAGCCTTCTTACCTGCCGGTCTACGCCTTCTCATCGAGGTTGGCGGTAAATCCGATGGGCCGCCGCTTCGGTGGCCGCGGGTTCATGAGTTCTCGAATGGCGGAAAGAATGGCGGTGATGGCATCATCGTGCTCGGCAAATTTTTTATCGAGTCGGGCTTCGAGTTGAGCGAAGCGTTTGGCGAGCACTTTGTTGAGGCGAGGAGTTCGCGCACGCGCACGAAGGCACGCATGATCTCGATGTTGACGGCGATGGCGCGCTCGCTGTTGAGGACTGAAGAGAGCATGGCCACGCCCTGTTCGGTGAAGGCATAGGGCGCATAGCGACGGCCACCCCGCTCAACCTTTGAGATCACAATCTGTGACCTCAAAGCGGACCACTCCGCGGCGCTGAGTTGGAGCATGAAATCTTCCGGAAACCGAGAAAGGTTGCGCTTAACGGCTTGGATGAGTACGCGAGTCTGAACGCCGTAGAGTACGGCAAGATGCTCATCGAGCAATACTCTGTGGCCGCGCACGACGAGGATCGAGCGGCCGATCTGCTCGACCACGACGGGAATCGCACGCTTCGTCTTAGCCGTGGTCAACGCGATTATCCGGTGCGAGCGGCCTGATTAAGAAACCCTTCCAACAGGTGTTCATAGTGACTGGCGGTTTTGCGGAGTCGCTACGACTTCTCGGCGAGATCAGCGGTGAAGCCGATGGGCCGGCGCTTGGGCGGCGGCGGGTTCATCAGCTCGCGAATGGCCGAAAGGATGGCGGTGATCGTCTCGTCATGGTTCTTCAGCTTGCCTTCGAGTTCGTTGAGCTTGCGAGCCAGGGCGGTGTTCGAGGCGAGCAGTTCCCGCAGCTGCACGAAGGCGCGCACGACGTAGACGCCCATGGCGATGGCACGCGGGGAGTTGAGTACGTTGGCCGCTTGGATCGCGCCGTGCTCGGTGAATACGTACGGCCGGTACTTGATGTTCTGGCCACGCCCATTCTTCAAGGTCGCAATTTGCGACCTTGAACGATCCGCCTCCTCGGCGGTGAGTTGGAACATGAAGTCTTCGGGAAAACGATCGTTTAGTTCAGTTCAGGGTCTTTTCCGGCTCCTAAAGCAGTCATATTGGGAGTCATATTTTGTTTCTATAACGTATCGGCGGGCGATCGCCACCCTGACGCTGGAATTCGTACGTCCACTTGTAGAAGTTGGCGCCGTCGGTGGCGCATCAACGCGCCGCGCACCCTGCTGGTCTGTGCGGCCAACACAGTGGCCGCCTTGCGCGGGCGTATCTGCGCTGAACTCAACGCCAGAGCGCGATGGCGAGGGCCGCAACGCCATTGTTGACGGCATGCAGAACGAATGCGGGGCGCAGCGACTTGTACCGCAGCGCCAGAAACGATGTTGCCATTCCCAGCAGAAACCGATCGAGCAACGCCAGCCCACCCGCCACTCCATTCCCGAAGCTATGGCCGTGCAGCGATGCAAACAGCAGACTGATCAGCACCGCGGCCTGCCACGCGGCCAGTCTTTGCCTGAGCCAATCCAGCAGAAGCCCGCGAAACATCAGCTCTTCAGCAAAGGGTCCGATGATGACGATGAATAGGATTGCAATCGGCAACTGTCGAAGGTCGCTTGCGCTGACGCCGCTATTCGGCGTACCCGTTATCTTGACGCCCAGCGCCATCAAAATCTCGGCCACCGCCATGATGAAGACAGTCAGTGCGATGGCGCCGGCCGCGCTCGCGACAAGGACTCTGCGCTCAACGGGCAGGAACCGGATTTGCAAGCTTGGCCAGCCACGGCTGCCCGACAGCGCTCGATAGCCTCCGATCCAGCAAAGGTCGTTGACCGTCCCGGCGAACATGGCCGTCTTGAAGGGCGATGCGCCGAATGATCGGGCAAGCCCGTAGGCGATCAATTGGACGGCGAGTGCGCCGATGAACAGCGCAAAGATGTCCCAAAACTTAACGCGTGGCGTATCCGTATCAACCCGCGCCGAAAGCAGTCATCGCTGCGCGAATGATCATGAACCACAGCGCCAGAGCGGATATGCAATACAGCCAGAATCTGAGAATGACAATGTTGATCGTGCAATGCACCGCGCTGTGCAGGACTCGAAAGCCGCAGAAAATCCAGGCAGCAATCAGGTAGCCCAGGTCGACTCTGGTTGTGACGAAGAGGTACAGGACGATGCAATAGAAAAGCGTCGGCAGCTCGAAGAGATTCTTGAGATTGTCCGATGGATTGGCCACGGACGGCGGAGAGATGCGCGCGAGCTCTGCCGCAGTCAGGCGATTGAGATCGGTTTTGCTTTTCTGCAGGAACGGTATGCGCTTCGCGTACATGTAAAACCAAACGACGAGCGTCAGCAGCATGGTCAAGAAGAAGGGAGCAAAGATCGCGGTTTGTTTCATGACGGTGCCCTGAGGTTAATCGGTGACTGCATCCACGCACTCGCTTTCTTCCAGGACGGCGGCGAACTCGGCCGTCGCACACCGCAGCAATGGCGGCCGCTGACAGCCGAGCCTGAAGATTACTTAGAAGCGCCCCGCGTCGACGTCAAGAATGAACCGGGTCAGACCTGCCATGTAAGTCTGTTGATCGTCGTAGATGGCAAGGTGGCTGCCCTTCGGACAATACAGATAGCGGCCCTTTTTTACCGACTTCGCTATTTTCTCCATCTGCGCAGGCTCCATCGTGTCGTAGCGCGCACCGATGGACAGCGTTGGCACGGTGATTTTGGGCAGGTCCGCGGTCCGATCCCAGTCCACGAGCTTGCCGCTGGCGCCCATTTCGCTCGGGCCCTGCATGGGAACGTAGATCTTTTTGTTGATCTTGGCGAAGGCGCGTAACACCGGATCGGGCCATTGATCCTGCGGCATGCGCAAGATGTGATCGACGTAGAAATGCCGCATCAGCAGTTCTTCATAGCGGGGGTCGTCGTATTGGCCCTTGGCCTCCAATTGCTTGATCTCGGCGAGAGCTTTCTGATCCATGGCCGGCATGAGCACGCTGCTCGCATAGCGGTTGTATGCCGGAATGCTGGCGACCATATTTGAAATCACGAGCGCCTTTAAGTTCTGCTGGTACTTGAGCGCGTACTCCAGCGCCAAGATGCCGCCCCAGGATTGGCCGTAAAGGTAGAAGTTGGTCTTGTCCAGTTTGAGCGCCTTGCGCACTTGTTCAACTTCTTCAACGAAGCGCGGCACGTCCCAAAGTGCCGGCTGGTCCGGCTGATCGCTGTACGCCGAGCCAAGCTGATCGTAGTAGTAGTATTCGATGCCGGCATTGGGAAAGAAGCTGTCGAAGGCCTCGAAATATTCATGGGTGGCGCCCGGCCCGCCGTGCAGCAGCAAAACCTTGATGGCCGGATTGTTGCCGACGCGCTTGGTCCAGACGCGGAACGCCCCCTTCGGTGTTTGGACCGTGATCATCTTGACGCCGCCTGAAAGGACGTCGTCTCGGCCCGATGAATCGAAATAAGCGGCCGGCGCCGCGCTCACGGATGCCGTCATCGAGGAGCCCAGGGTGAAAGCAATCGATATGAGCAGGAGGCGCAGCATTGGATGCATGAGTTGTTTCCGTTGTTCATCGCTGTCTGCGAATGGAGACGGGCTCGCGGTAGGCTATGATCAGCCACGAATAGCATGATGCTTCTTCGCGGTCAAACAAGAGGGTAAAAAAATCAACGACGGCAGCACCACGCGGCGGGAGTTCTTGGTTGCAGTAGGCGTTTGCATGGGCACGGCGCCGCTATTTGGATGTGGTGGGGGAACTTCGGCGACTGTCGCGACGAGGATGCCTGCGACATCGGCTCCGCAGTCGTCGGACATCACGCCAACCGTCACTTTCGACGACACAGCAACGCCGGGTTTGACGACATTTTATGGCGAGCTCAGTGATTCATCCTCGCCGGATCCCGTGTTCGGCTTCTCCGGAGCCGTCGGTTCCGCCGTCACGCAATTTGGACCGGCTTATCCGCGCTTCAACATGGTGAGCGCAGATACCTCCAGTTCAGACACTTATTCGCCGGGAACGATTTATGCTTCGTTCTATCACACCGGGAAGACGCTCGACCTGATTCAGTATGGCGCGAGCGAAACGGTCACGGTGTATATCGATGACAGATTCTTCGCCAGGTACGGCGGTGCGTTGGCAACGGGCACTGCACAGGGCGGTTCAGCCAGCGGCATCACGCTGGCTTCTTCGTCATCGACGGTTTCCGGTTACTACAACGAATATTACGTGCGAATTGCTGGAGGGACAGGACTTCTCGGCGAGGTCAGACAGATCGTCAGTTATGACGGTACGAGCCGGATCGCCGATGTCGCACCGCCTTGGTCCACGATGCCCGACAGCACGACGCTCTATGTTCTTCAGGACGGTACGCAGCCTTTTGTATTGGACGGGAGCACGGGATCCGTCAAGTATATTCACTTGACTTGGAATCAGTCCGGCCAAAGAAAAATCACGGTTGAACAAGGAGTTTTTGCCGGCGTCGCCGCCGACGGAGCCATTGCCGCGGCACCGTCATGGTCGACCACGCCACTGATAGTCGTGGGCGACAGCTTCTGGGACGGCACGGCAGCGCCGATCAATATCCCGAGACTCATTGATACTTTTGCTCTGGGCATGGGTTGGCTTCCGACCAATCTCGGGCAAGGCGGCACGGGATATATTTCTGGATCCGTAGGCCGCCTCAATTTCCAAGATCGGATTGCGCCCCCGAGTGAGGCATGGCGCGTAGCTCGCACGGCAACGGCTGGAACTTATACGATCGATGTTACCTTCGGCGGTGTTACGGCTACCTCGGCAGCAATTGCCTTCAATGCCGGTGCAACCAGTATCGAGGCGGCGCTCAACGTTCTACCCAACATTTCGGGAGCCGGCGCCTCTTTCAGTGTGGCGCGCGGAGACTTCGCGACGCCGCTCATATTTGTGGGCCACGGCATGCCCGGCGCAACGCTGAGCTTCGATAGCAGCGGTCTCGCCGGCGGCGCAATGACGATTCTGGGCTCCTATGAGGGCGATCTGGCTCCGAATGTGCCCATGGATTCAAGCGGAAATGCACTGCCGTTTTATTTGTTGGTGCCGGGATCCGGAAATGATACCCATGCCAGCACTGCGCAACTTCAAGCGGCGGCGACGTACGTCGCACAGCAAATCACCGCGAAGTTTCCAACGGCCATCGCGATATTTACCGGAGTATTCGGCGACTGCAACGCCGGCACGAGCATCATAGGCCCGACCGATATTTCGCGAAATGCCGCGATCGCCGCGGCAGCCGCCTACCTGCCGAAGATTGGCGGCAAGGTGCCGTTTATCGATACGTATGCAAACGGTTTGGGCGGCCTGAAAATCATCAACGGATTGGGTACCGTGGCCGAGCCCGAACCGGGAACCAACTCGAACTTAAAAAGCATCACGGCACCCGGGCACCCCACGGGGCCAGGATCGCAATTCATGTCGGATTGGCTCGTTGCGCAGGTCAAGGCGCTGATCGGTTAGGCGGTCCCCTCACTTCCGTCCTTCAGACTCCGCCTTGTACGCAGCCGACAGCGTGCCCTTGGCGGTGGCGATCGGCAACAAGGTCGGATAGAACTGCACGAAGGTATTGTCGACGGCGGCGTGATTGGCGTGACAGGAATAGCAGTCGGCGGTTCGCGGGGTCATTTTCGCGGGCTTGGTGCCGTCGAATCCAAAGAATGCCCAGCCTTCCAGATGTGCGGCGTCCTTGACATGGACTTCGCGTCCCATGACCTCGGTGCTTTGATAGTGACCGCTCTTGTTGATCGAACCCTTGTCCTGCGCGCCGCGCACTTCCAGCACCAACATGGTCTTGTCGGGCCACGTGCCCGTTGCCAGAAATGCCCTGTACGCGCCCGGCTCGACAAACACATTGTCAAACATGTGGTGACCGCTCATGGCGAGCGGGCCGTAGGCCATGTCGAATCCCGAACTCAAGTACACCCACTCCCGATAGTCTTCCGGCAGCGTGAGGCGCCCATCGTCGGTGTAGACCGGACCGCGTATCGGCGTTCCGGTGGAGTCGCTCAAGGCGATGGAGCAGAGGAGGGTCAACGCAGTGGTCAGCGCAATGGTTTTGGTTTTCATGGGCATCAGTATGACCGCCGTTTTTTTCTCCGGCCAGCCCGCTGGCTGCACCCATCCGGCGATTCGCTGCATTGTTGCTGGGCGCAAACTGAAGTGGAGTACGATTCGCAACTGTATGGCAATGACTACGCATGACGACAGATCGTACGGCCTCGGATCGTATGGCGACCGATCGCATGCCGACGGAGCGCGTGTCGGCAGAGCTCGTGTCGACGGAGCGTACAATTGGTTCTGGATCGCGGGTCTGTGGGCGGCTCTGGGTATCTTGGGCGCCACTCAAGACGTGTTCGCAATGCGCTTCGAGGGGATGCATCACTCATGGGTGAAGCTGTTCTTCACCCTGACGTTCGCCTGGTTGCCCTGGGCCTTGGCGACCCCCCTCGTGATTCACCTGGGCCGACAATATCCTGTTGCCTGGAAGCCGCTGCAGCGGTGGCTGATCCATCTGGGCGCCATCATCGCCATCAACTTAGTCGCGTCCGCATGGGCAACCGCACTCGAAGTGCTTCTGCAGCCCTGGATGCCCGACTTTGAAACGCATGCCTTCCTCGTGACTTGGCCGCTGAAGTTCACCGGCGGCCTGTTGCCCGCATTGATTCTGTATGTCGCCATTCTGGCGGTCACCTATGTGCTGGATTCGAGAGCAAGGGCGGCCGCGCAGCAAACCGACACGGCGCGTCTCAACGAGCAGCTCTCGTATGCCCAGTTGAATGCCTTGCAGCGGCAGATCGAACCGCACTTCATTTTCAACACGCTCAATTCCATTTCAGGCTTGGTGCGCGAGAACAAGAACGACGCGGCGGTGAGCATGATCGTCGCCTTGAGTGATTTCCTGAGACGGGTCGCGAGCAGTTCCAACGAGGCCCGGGTGCGCCTTGCGCAGGAAGTGGAATTCCTCGAAAAGTACATGCAGATTCAAGAAGCGCGTTTCGCGGGGCGTCTGACCTTGGACCTGCAAGTTCCCGCGGAGCTGCGCGAGGCGCGTATTCCGAGCCTCATTTTGCAGCCTTTGGCCGAGAACGCCATCAAGCATGGGATCGCCAAGCGTGCGCAGGGAGGCGCGATGCGCGTCGCGGCGTCGCGCTCGGACGGCATGCTGCATCTCACCGTCTATAACGACGGTCCGCTGCTCGATCGAGATGGGCGTGCGGTCAAGGACGGCATCGGGTTGTCGAATTTACGCACGCGCCTCGAGCTTCTCTACGGCGGCGATTTCGAGCTGCGGCTGGAAAATTTCGGAATCACCGGCGTTCAAGTCTCCGTGGCATTGCCTTACCGCGAGGTGTGAGCCTTTGCGCCCGCAAAAAATTCGCGCGCTCATTGTCGATGACGAGCCTTTGGCGCGCAGCAACCTGAAAGTGCTTCTGCGGCAGGACGGCGACATCGAGTCGATACAGGAGTGCGGCTCGGGCGCCGAAGCCGTGGCGCAGATTCGTTTAGCGCGGCCGGACTTGGTTTTTCTCGACGTTCAGATGCCGGAGTGCGGCGGATTCGACGTTCTCGAGATCCTCAAGGGCGATGCGTCGCTGCCCGTCATTGTGTTCGTGACGGCCTATGACGAGTATGCGCTGCGCGCGTTCGACGCCGGCGCGCTGGATTATCTGTTGAAGCCTTTCGATGATGCCCGCTTTCATTTGGCCATGCAGCGTGCCAAGCAAAATATCGCCGTCAAGGAGCTGGCGCCGCCGAAAACGCCGCGCCTCGAGGTGCGCAGCGCGGGGAAGGTCGCGTACGTTCAGATTCCGGATATCGATTGGGTGGAGGCGGCGGACTACTACGTGTGCCTGCACGTGGGTGCGAAATCGCATTTGCTGCGCAAGAGCATGGCCGAATTGGAACAGGAGTTGGATCCGCGCATCTTTTGCCGCGTTCATCGCTCGACCATCGTCAATCTGCGCAAGGTGAGCGCCCTGAAAGTCGACGCGGCGGGAGAACACGAGGTGATCCTCGACTGCGGCCAGAAATTGCGCTTGAGCCGGCGGTTTCGCAAAGACCTGCAATCGCGCATGCGCGATTGCAGCGCCGCTCTCTAAAATGCGGCCGGGTAGGCGCCGCCATCCATCAAAATGTTCTGACCGGTGATAAATCCGGCATGCACGCTGCACAGGAAGGCGCAGGCCTGGCCGAATTCCGCCGGCGTGCCGAATCGCTTCGCAGGTATGGCCGCCATGGAGCGTGCGGCGGCTTCCGTGTCGCTCACCTGATTTCGCTTGGCGGTCAAACTCAGGTTGTTGCGCAGGCGCGCCGTGTCGAAACTCCCCGGCAACAGATTATTGATGGTCACGTTTTTGTCGGCGACTGTGCGCGCGACGCCCGCCATGAATGCGGTGAGACCGGCTCGCGCGCCGCTCGACAGGTCGAGCCCGGTGATGGGCATTTTGACGCTCACCGAGGTGATATTGACGATCCGGCCGAAGCCGCGCGCCGACATGGAATCGATGACCTTTTGAATGAGCTCGATGGGCGTCACCATGTTCGAAGTGACCCCGTCGAGCATGGCCTTGCGGTCCAGCTCGCGAAAATTGCGCACCGGCGGTCCGCCGTTGTTGTTGATGAGGATGTCGGGGTTGGGGCAGGCATGGAGCAGTGCCGCCTGGCCTTCGGCGGTGGAGACATCGGCGACGACGGGCGTCACCGCAACGCCCCAGGCTTGGCGGATCTCCTGCGCTGTCTGTTCCAGGAGCGGTTGATGGCGTCCGTTGATCACCAGCGCGACGCCGGCCTCGGCAAGCGCCTGCGCACAGCCTTTTCCCAAACCCTGGCTCGATGCGCAGACGATGGCGGTTCGCCCGCGGATGCCTAAATCCATAACGTTCCCTCAAGATTGCAATGAAAGCGCTTAGAATCGTATAGCCGTACGCAGCATTCACGCAACCGGCGGAGGTGTTTCAATGCCGGGGGACTACGAGAACATGACCGACCCTGAGTATTGGGAAGTGGGCGCATCGGGAATGCAGGGCCCGCGCATCACGCGCCGCGCCACGCTCTGGCGCCGCACCGCCGGCGGCTGGAAGGTG
>Ga0193729_1000890_pt1 | contig 15542 bp, 14 predicted proteins | sample U1c2metaG_FD_143036 | JGI IMG/M metagenome (GOLD analysis project Ga0193729, IMG submission 143036) | Soil microbial communities from a riparian zone of the East river system, Colorado, United States - U1c2 | ecosystem: Environmental > Terrestrial > Soil > Riparian zone | place: USA: East River...
GAAGTACTTTTTATTGCTTTGGGTTACTGGGTCGTCCTTGAAGGTAGCCTTCTGCCACACCGCGTTCAAAGCAGGATAAGCGCTGATTCCAAATTGCCCCACGAAACCCTTAAGCACACGGAAAAAACTCTCATTATCAAAAAAATGATGCTCGGCGAGATTGTAAAAGCGGTCCGCTCCCAGTGGAGCCCACGCACGCGTGACGGAAACGGTAAAATCGCCCTTGCTGGTTTCAAATTTCACCTGGTAGGTTTCCGGAGCCTTGTCCTTTAATAGCGCGGGGTGAAGCAAGGCGCGATCGTAGGAAGATTTTGCGGCAGACGCAGCGGCGGTCTTCGGAGCGGTCGATTTTTGCGCCGTGGAAGATTTCGGCTTAGCGGGAGCGGTGCTTCCGGTTTGCCCTGACGCAGGGATGACTACGGTAAACAGTCCTGCGGCAAATAAAATTACGAATTTGTTCATTTCTCTTCCCTCTTTATTTTCCTTTTGTAAATGAGACTAGTTTTTATTGTCGGCATTCAGATCGCGACTGACGTGCTCCACTTCACCCATAACACGCAGAGTATTTTCGCCCAGAATTTTCCTTACGTCACTCTCGGAATAGCCTTTTTTTAGCAAAGCTTCGGTGATGAGGGGCAATTTGCTAGCGTCTTCCATACCGTAGGGCATGTTGGCACCGTCGAAGTCAGAGCCGAGGCCCACATGGTCGGCGCCCGCAACTTTTACGGCATGGTCGATGTGCTCGATGATTTTTTCGTAACTGACGCGCGGCAATTTGCCCCGCTCGACCGCTTCGCGCGTGAGCTTGTCGCCTTCGAGGAGTTGGCAAGCTTCGTTATCGCCGCAGCGTTGGGTCACTTCCTGCTCGATGGCGGCATTGATTTTGGGATCCGCCTTTTCCGCATCGCGAAATTCCTGGCTTAGAAAGCCGACATGATAATTAATCTGCACCACGCCGCCCTTGGCCGCCAAAGCTTTCATCATTTCGTCGGTCATATTGCGGGGAGCATCGCAAATCGCGCGGCAAGAGGAGTGCGAGGCGATCATGGGGGCTTTGCTGACGGCTAAAGCGTCGGCAAAAGTTTTGTCGCTAACATGAGAAATGTCAACCATCATGCCGAGGCGATTCATTTCCCGCACGACCTCCTTGCCGAAATCAGTCAGCCCGTTGTGAACAGCTTTGTCGGTCGAAGAATCCGCCCATTCATCGTTTCCGCTGTGCGTGAGCGTCATGTAGCGCACGCCCAGGCCAGCAAATTTGCGCAGGACGTCGAGATCGCTGTTGATCATGTGGCCGCCTTCCACGCCCATCAGGGCAGCGATCTGGCCTTTCTTTTTCGCTTCGCGGATTTGCGCGGCGGTGGTGGTCAGCACGAGATCGCGCGGATGTTTACGGACTTGTTCGCGCACCGCATCGATCTGCTGGAGAGCGCGGCGCACCGCTTCTGGGCCGGTAACTTTGCTGGGAATCCAGATGGAAAAGAAAATCGCGCTCAGGCCGCCTTCTTTCATGCGCGGAATGTCAATGCTGCCGGTATTGGTGCGCTCACCGAGATCGAATTTGCCATCGAGGAAGCGCTGCGTAGTGTCGTCATGGGTGTCTACCACAATGGACGAAAAATGCAGTTTGCGAGCTTTCTCTGAACCGGCGACGCTTGAGAAAGCTAAAGCCGCAACAAGCAAAAGAGAGATGGATGCGAAAGCCAACAGCAGGGCACGGGTCATTTGTTCTCCAAGTTATGAGCGAAGGCAGATTGTAAACGGAAACGGAGCGCGACGGATGGAAAAACTGGGCGTGATGCTGGGTTTGAGCACTACTGATGATCAAGAATTAGCCGGCGAGCCAGCCGAATAGCGATTGCTTCCACGCTTCGCGATTTATTTCCGCCAGCGATTCCGTCAGCGGGATGCCTTTGGGGCAAGCCACAACGCAATTCTGCGCGTTGGCGCAATCTTCGATGCCGCCGTTGCCCATTGCTGCTGCAAGGCGTTCTTTGGCATGCATTTTTCCGGTGGGATGCATGTTGAATAGGCGCACCTGGCTGAAAATCGCCGCGCCCATGAAGGGATTGTGCTCATTGACTTGCGGGCAGACTTCCAGGCAATTGCCGCAGGTGATGCAACGCGAAAGCGGGTAACCCTTTTCCTGAATTTCCGGGGCGACACGAGGGCCTTCGCCCAGGTCGTAGGTGCCGTCGATGGGAATCCAGGCCTTGACGCGCTTCAAACTTTCAAACATGAACTGGCGGTCGACGGAGAGATCGCGGACCACCGGAAATTTCGTCAAGGGCTCGATGCGAATGGGCTGCTCCAGTTGATCGACCAGCGCAGAACAGGCCATGCGCGCTTTGCCATTGATGAGCATGGCGCAGGAGCCGCAGACTTCCTCGAGACAATTCGAATCGTAGGAGACAGGCGTGGTGGCCCGGCCATCGCTGGTGACGGGATTTTCGCCGATATCGCGGAGACAAATGATGACGTTCATATATGGACGCCATTGCAGACGAAATTCTTCCCAGTGCGGAAACGCTTTGGGAGAAGACTGCCGCTTCACCTTGACGAGGACTTCTTTTTTGGCGTGTTTATCGCTTTTATTGGGCATGGCGACCTCCTGCTGCACCAGGAACTTTTTGTCCGCCTGCTATTTGGCGGCGTCGTAACGTCTCGGGCGCGGCGGAATCTGTGAAATGTCGACGGGCTCGTAGGTCAACACGATTTCGCCGTCGCTAAACTTGGCGCGAGTGGTTTTGAGCCAGTTTGCGTCATCGCGTTCGGGAAAATCGGGCTTATAGTGAGCGCCGCGCGATTCGTTGCGTTGCAGGGCGCCTAGAGTGACCACGCGAGCGAGGATCAGCATGTTTTCCAGCTCACGCGCAAAATTGAGAGTCTGATTGGACCATTTTGTGCGGTCGCTGAGATTGATTTTGTGATAGCGAGTCTGCAAGTCGCGAATTTTGGAGTCCGCCAATTCCAGATTTCTGTTGATGCGCGTCACGGTGACATGCTCGGTCATGATTTCGCCGAGCTCGCGCCATATGGTGATGGGATTTTCAGAGCCCTGGTTGGAGATGAGCGCCTGATTTTTTTCTTCCTGGCGTTTTTTTTCTATTTCACAAACCGCGGAGGATACGGCTTCCGTTCCGGTTTGCAGATTTGCAGCGTATTTCACTGCTGCGGTTCCGGCGAGGCCGCCGCCGAAAATGCAAGAGACCAGAGAATTGGCACCCAGGCGATTCGCACCGTGATATTGGTATTCGCATTCGCCAGCCGCGTAGATACCGGGCACGCTGGTGGCCTGGTCCTGCCCGTTTACCCAGATGCCGCCCATGGTGTAGTGCATGGCGGGAAAAACCTGCATAGGTTCCACGCGAGGATCGACGCCCAAAAACTTTTCGTAGATTTCGAGGATGCCTTCGAGCTTGCGGTCCAGCGTTTCGCGCGGAATGTGCGTGACATCGAGATACACGGCAGCTTTGCCTTGCAGGCCTAGGCGCTCCTGGTACACGATGCGATGAATGGCTCGAGTGGCGATATCGCGAGGAACGAGATTGCCGTATTTCGGATACCACTCTTCGAGAAAATAAAAACGCTCGCCTTCGGGGATGGTTCGCGGCGCGCGTTGTTCGGCGGGATTTTTGGGGACCCACACGCGGCCGCCTTCGCCTCGCGCCGATTCACTCATTAGCCGCAGCTTGTCTTCGCCGGGAATAGCGGTGGGATGAACTTGAATGAACTCGCCGTTCGCATAATCAACACCTTGCTGAAATAGAGCGGATTGCGCGGAGCCGGTGCAGACGACGGAATTTGTGGAGCGTCCAAAGATCGCACCAATTCCGCCAGTAGCAAAAATCACCGCGTCGGCGGCGTGCGTAGTGACTTCCATGGAACGTAAATCCATGGCGCAGATGCCGCGGCACACGCCGGATTCATCAATCACGGCGGAAAGGAAGATCGCGCCTTCGTATTTTTTAACTTTGCCCTCGGATTCGTGCCTTCGGACTTGTTCATCGAGGGCATAGAGCAATTGTTGCCCGGTGGTGGCGCCGGCGAAAGCGGTGCGGTGGTATAAAGTGCCGCCGAAACGGCGATAGTCGAGCAGGCCTTCGGGCGTGCGATTAAACATCACGCCCATGCGATCAAGAAGATCGATAATTCCGGGAGCGGCTTCGCACATGCGCTTTACCAGCGGCTGATTGGCCAGAAAATCGCCGCCATAGATGGTGTCGTCGAAGTGCTTGGCGGTGCTGTCGCCTTCACCCTTTTGATTTTTAGCGGCGTTGATGCCGCCCTGCGCGCAAACGGAGTGCGAACGCTTTACCGGCACAATAGAAAACAAATCGACAGGCACGCCCGCTTCAGCGACACGAATGGTGGCCATCAATCCGGCGAGGCCGCCGCCAACCACGATAATTTTGGGCTGTCTCATTTGGCTAAGGCAATTTCATTTCGGTAAGTACGAAGCGAATGGGTGCCAGTCCAGGCGAAAACTGAGAATTATTAAAACTCCCACGACGCTGAAAATTACTCCGATGAAAACTCCGAGTTGTCCGGCAGCGCGTTGCGCGCGAGCAGTGGCCGCAAGTCCCCACTTGCAAAGAAAATTCCAGATGCCCACGCCCAGATGAAAGGAAGAGGCCAGCACTCCTACCACGAAAAATGCGAGATACCAGGGATTTGCCAAATCATTTGCGACCGTTGCGTAGGTGGAACGCCCGTGGGTGATCCAGCGCTCGGTGTAAAGGTGCCAGCCGATATAAACCAAGGCTACCAGGCCGGTCCAACGCTGCAAGGTGTAGAGCCAGTTGCGCACCCACGGATATTGCGAGACGTTCGACTGTCCGCGCAGCCAAATGTACACGCCGTAACCCCCGTGATACAGAATCGGCAGAAAAATAAATAACCATTCCACGAAAAGTCGATACGGAATGGTCTGCAAATCCTCGGAAGTTTGATTATATTTTTGCGCGCTAACCAAGGCCGCGCTGTTGGACCAGAAATGCTCGGCAAGAAATGCGCCAACAGGAATAATACCGGTTAAAGAATGAAGCCTGCGAAGAAGATAACTTGAATTGGCCTGGGTGGCGGTCGCGGACATGCCCTCTCCGCCGCGAAAGTCCCTTGCGCAAAATCAAGAGCGCAAGGACGCTCAAGAATCGCGGCAAATTCAGTATAGGGAGTTGAGGAAAGCGTTGCAAGTTTAGCGCCCAAAAGCAATACCGTATGTAATGCGAAAGTGTCGGGGATTTATTTTAGTTTTGTAGCGTAACGCGCTAGTACAATTTGACTAGTACAATTTTTGTCGACGGAAGAACTAGCTGTGTTGTATTCCAACACGCGGTCTTGATCACACTTCCATGAATCCAAGTTTCAGTTTGGTTACCGAGTTGGAACGCCTGGCAAGCGCCCTGGGCGCTGATCAAGAAGCCGGTAAGAAACTTTCCCTTCAATCCGTGGCTGATCGCATCGCGAAATCGTTGGGCGTGAAATCGGATGAAGTAGCCATAATGGGATTATCAACGCGGTGGAAGCATCTCTATTTTTTGGCGCCGGAAGCTCTGCATCAAGTCGGATATATCCCGTTATCGAGCAATTCCGCGTTGGCGGCTCGCACGGCCAGAGAAAGCCGGCCGGAAATCAACAATAAATTCGCGGCGGTGCGCCACGCCAGTGTTTTTGAAGGCATAAAAGTCGGAAACGCGAGCGCTGAGGCCATTCAGAAAATTATCAGCGCACCGATTTTGTCGGATGGAAGAGTCGTCGGGATTATTCAGGTCAGCCGCAAGGGCACCAGTCTGGCGGCAGCAGGTCCGGATTTTACTCCTACTGATTTGGGGCAGATTTTGGCGCTTTGCAAACCGCTGGGGAAACTTTTGCGCCACGTTGCGGGAACAACTGAGTAGCACGCGGTTAAATTATGTTTTTATTCGCTCCAAATACGCTGCGACATCTGGAATTGCGTTGACACTGCAATACCTTCTTGTTACTTTTCCACAGCGGAAAATTTTTTCTGTTAACTAACTCACGGAGGCACGGCCACCCGGTCCATGGCGTTTGTCGCTAAAAAGATTTTCCTCACTAAAGGCGTCGGTAAACATCGCGAAAGGCTTTCCAGTTTTGAGCTGGCCTTGCGAAACGCAGGAATTGCGGCATGCAACATCGTGCGGGTTTCCTCGATCTTCCCTCCCAACTGCAAATTAATCTCGCGCAGCGAAGGATTGAAACACATCAGGCCGGGACAAGTGGCTTTCACGGTCATCAGCGAGAATTCCACCAAGGAAGCGCATCGATTGATCGCGGCGAGCATCGGTTTGGCATTGCCGAGCGATAAATCGATGTATGGATATTTGTCGGAGCATCATTCCTTCGGCGAAACCGAAGAAGTCGCCGGGGAATATGCAGAAGAGCTCGCGGCGGAAATGCTGGCGACTACGCTAAACGTGGAATTTGATCCGGACTTGTCTTTCGATGAGAAAAAAGAAGTTTATCGAATTTCAAATAAAATCGTGCGGACAATGAACGTCACGCAGTCGGCGGTAGGCGACAAGCGCGGATTGTGGACTACGGTGCTGGGCGCGGCGATTTTAATTGGCGAAGACGACTAGACGATAGCGGGTCTGAAAAACTGGTCGCGATCCTCCACAACATCTTCTGTTGGGTTTCGCTTGCTGGATTTATCTCTGTCCGCCGCAGTTTTCAGCTATTTCCGTTTGAAGTAGCCTACGCGATCGAGCACTGCCCCCACAATAAGTGGCAAAGCCACGGTGGCGTCATCAAAAACTTCCGCCAACTGGCCGCCTTCCTCGCGCGGAACAAATTTTCCCCAAGAAACTGCTTCAGTGTAGGTGCTGCCGCTGAGACCACCCCAGTGAACAGGTTCCGGACAAATGCGGACGCCGTAGTTGTAGCGTTTGAGCGGAATTTCTTTGTAGCCGCGGCGCGCCAGAAGTTCCGCGTACACACCGAATTGCTGCGCCCAATTTCGCGGCACTCCGCCGCCCACGGTAAAAATGCCCATGCGTTTGGTCGCGAGCATGGTGTTGGCAAATTTCTCAAAATCTTCGAAAGGATCGAAGCGCAGCACTGGCCGCTTGTCTCGCAGCCGAAGTATTTTGTGGAGCGCAAAATCGATGCCCAGTTCGGAATCCGTAAAGGCGGGGACAAAAACGGGTACATTTTTCTCGAACGCAGACTTCAGAATTCCCCGCCCCGGCATGGTCTTATGCAAATATTCGCCGATGCGGCGATGCACTTTCCAACTGCAAACCGTTTCTTCGGCATCCCAATTGTTCAGCACTCGCTCCATCACTTTTTCGACGTGATCAAGATTTGATTCGGGCTCGAGCGAATCGTAGACGCGGTTGTAGCCGGCTTGAAAAAGCTCGTTGTCGTCCATTTTCTTGTCGTCGTAGCGGAAATGGGAGCGTCCGGTAGCCTCGACGAGGCCGTGGGCCATCAATGCGCCGGTGGAAATGACGGCCTTCACGATGCCAGATTCGATCAGATCACAAAAAATCAATCCCATTTTGCCGACGGTGAGAGCGCCGGAGAGAGTCATGGCCACAAAGCAGTCTTTATCTCGCGCCATTGCTTCCAAAACGTCAGCGGCGTCGCCAATCTGGCGCCCGGTGAAGGCAGTGTCGCCCATGGCGCGCACCAGTTCATCGATGGTGCGGCATTTGGAAAGATCCAACGGGAAAATCGGCCGCAACTTATCGCTGACGGGGTCATGAAGCACGCGGCCGGTTACTGATTTCTTGGACTGCTTTGCCATTGGATCTCCTGGATATCAAATGCTACGACAATCGCTGCGAAGTGCGCACACATTTTGCGCGGCATCATTCGTGTTGAACTGTGCACAGATTGATAGTACAAACTCGCCGAGAAAGGAAGAACAAAACTGCACGTCAGCGAGTTCGAATGGACATGTTAAAATTGTTTCATGGCGGATAAATTTACCATCGGATTGATACAAATGAAATGCACGACGAATGCGGAGGACAATCTCACGCATGCTGTCGAGAAAATACGCGAAGCAGCGGCGCGCGGCGCGCAAATCATTTCGCTGCACGAATTATTTCGCAGTGAGTACTTTTGCCGCACCGAAGATGCGGAGTTATTTAATCTCGCGGAAGCGGTGCCGGGAGCCACGACCGAGCAATTGGCGAAGATCGCAAAAGAGTGCAACGTGGCGCTGGTGATTTCGCTTTTCGAACGGCGCGCCGCTGGGATTTATCACAATACCTGCGCGGTGCTGGATGCGGACGGAACGTTTCTTGGTAAATACCGCAAAATGCACATTCCGGACGATCCCCTGTATTATGAGAAATTTTATTTCACGCCGGGCGATTTGGGCTTTCCCAATTTCGACACTAGATACGCGCGGATCGGGGTGCAGATTTGTTGGGATCAGTGGTATCCGGAAGGTTCGAGGCTGACGGCCCTGGGCGGCGCGCAGGTTATTTTCTATCCCACCAGCATTGGCTGGCACCCGCACGAAAAGGAGCAGTTCGGATCGTCGCAGCTGGACGCCTGGAAAACCATTCAACGCAGCCACGCGATTGCGAATGGCGTCTACGCCGCGGTAGTGAACCGCGTGGGATTTGAAGGCGGGCTTGTGAAGGGCGATGCGGGACTGGAATTTTGGGGAAATTCTTTTGTGGCCGATCCTTTTGGCAAAGTAATTTCGCAAGCGTCCAATAATCGCGAAGAAATACTGGTGGTCGAGTGCGATCCGGCCATGAGTGAAGATACGCGGCGGAACTGGCCATTTCTACGTGACCGGCGCATTGACGCCTACCAGCCGATCCTCAATCGTTGGCTCGCGGAATAATGTCGCGGCCGCGCGCGATCTCTAAAAATTCAACTCCGTCCGATCTTGGTTATCGCATGCCTGCGGAGTGGGAGCCGCACGAGGCCACGTGGCTTGGCTGGCCGCATGAGGTGACGGACTGGCCGGGGAAATTCGCGACAATTCCCTGGGCGTTTGCGGAGATTGTGCGCTTGCAGTCAGAAGTGGAACGTGTTTTTCTGCTGGTTGAAAATCGCGCAGCTGAAGTGCGTGTGCGGTCCATTCTGAAGAAGTCCGGGGCGAACCTTGGCGCTGTAGCTTTTTTTCGGGTGCCCACCGATCGCGGCTGGATGCGAGATTCCGGCCCGATCTGCGTTCGAAATGATGATGGTGACGTGGCCTACAATCATTTTTCGTTTAACGGGTGGGCGAAATACCGGAATCATAAAGAAGATGCGCTGGTCGTTGAAAAGGCGAACCGTCAGCTGAAACATCGGTTGTGGCAACCGATTCACAAGGGCCGGCGAGTGGTATTGGAAGGCGGGAGCATTGACGTGAACGGCCGCGGAACGCTGCTGACTTCGGAAGAATGCTTGCTCAGCAAGACGCAGGAACGCAACCCCGGATTCACGCGTGAGGATTACGCGGAAATATTTCACAAATATCTCGGAGTTAGCCAGGTGCTTTGGTTGAATCGTGGAATTGCCGGCGATGATACTCACGGGCACGTGGATGACCTGACTCGTTTCGTAAACCCGACGACAGTGGTAACCGTCGTGGAAGACGATAAGGCCGACGAGAATTACGCGCCTTTGCAGGAAAATCTCGCTCGGTTAAAAAAAATGACGGATCAGGATGGGACTGCGCTGCGGGTCGAAACGCTACCTATGCCTAAAGCTGTTTATTTCGATGGCCAGCGCCTTCCGGCGAGCTACGCAAATTTTTACATCGCCAACGAGCTAGTGCTGGTCCCGACGTTTTATGACGAAAACGATCGCGTAGCGCTGAATAAGCTGGCCGAACTTTTCCCTGACAGAAAAGTTGTGGGAATTGCTTGCCGCGATCTAGTGCTGGGGCTCGGTACGATCCATTGCATAACGCAGCAGCAGCCTGCGGGAGGTTTGCGACCTCGGTGAGTGAAATGCGATTAACCAAACCGGCGTCGATAAAGCCGGCGTCTTGCGCATTCGGATGCGATTCGAACAACACGCGGTATTAAGCCGGAAAGTCGCCGGAATATTATAAGGCAGCGCCTGACTTTGATAGACTAACCGCCATTATTAGGACGATAGAGACGGGCTTTGTGGAGGCACCATGATTACGACAATGTTGGCAACATTTTTTGAAACGCGGGTGGTGGTAGTCGAACAGCGCAGCATACTGGGCTGGATTGTGATTGGATTGATCGCCGGGTGGCTGGCGGGAAAGATTTCACGCGGCGAAGGATATGGCTGTATCACCGACATCGTGCTGGGATTGGTGGGATCGCTTCTCGGCGGATGGATATTCGTGCGCCTTGGAATTCTGGGCGGTGGATTTATTTATTCACTGGCTGCGGCCACGTTGGGCGCGGTGATTCTTGTGTCGATCGTGCATCTGATCGCAGGTAATCGACCGTAAAGGCTGATTTCGCGCGTCGGTAATAACGTGCTTGGTACTACAAAGAGTACCTAAGCGGGTCGCTGTATCTGTTCTGATTCGCGTCCATCCAGCGTTTTATGCGGGGCCACTGCCATTTCTCTCGACCGCTCTATGATACGATTCAGCAACGCGTTTTGGAGATGACTTGAGTAACGTTTCATTGAACAAAAGTTCGCAATCCCTCACGGTAATTCCCCTCGGCGGTCTAGGCGAATTCGGAATGAACATGATGGCTCTGCGGTTTGGCGAGGACATTATCGTCATCGACGCGGGCATGATGTTTCCGGAGTCGGAACTGCTGGGCGTGGACCTGGTCATCCCGGACATTACGTATTTAAAGCAGAACCGCGCGCACGTTCGCGCGATTGTGCTGACGCATGGCCACGAGGACCACATCGGCGCGCTGCCGTACATTCTGCGCGACCTGAACGTGCCAGTGTACGGCACGCGGTTTACGTTGGCGCTGGTAAAAAAACGACTCGAAGAAGCGGGGTTGCTGCAATCCACGACGCTTCGCGAAGTATTGCCCGGACGAAGGGTGGAAATCGGGCCATACGAAGTCGAATTTATTTCCGTAACGCACAGCACGATCGATTGCGTAGCCCTCGCGATACGCACACCGGTCGGAGTGATCATCCATACCGGCGACTTCAAGATTGATCAGACTCCTGTGGGCGGCGTGCCCTTTGATCTTCATGCATTTGCGCGCTATGGGAACGAAGGGGTGCTGGCGCTCTTTAGCGATTCCACCAACGTGGAGCGCCCGGGCTTTACGCCGTCGGAGCGCGCCATCGTGCCGCGCATCGAAGAACTTTGCCGCTCAGCGCCGCGGCGCGTGATTTTGTCGTGCTTCGCGTCCTCTATTCATCGCATCCAGCAAGTGATCGATATAGCTTCGCGCGTCGGACGCAAAATCGCGTTCGTGGGGCGCAGCATGGTCGACAACGTAGAAATCGCGCACTCGCTGGAGTGCTTGAGAATTCCGGACGGCATGGTAGTGCGGCCACAGGATATTCGCGGCTTCGATCCCAAGAAGATTGTGATTCTGGCCAGCGGCAGCCAGGCCGAGCCGATGTCTTCCCTGTCGCGCATTGCGGTGGACAATCACCGCTTCGTTTCGGTGGACGAAAACGATTCGGTCATACTTTCAGCGCGCATTATTCCGGGCAACGAAAAAGCAATTTTTCGCATGCTGGATCACATGTTCCGCAGGCGCGCGCTGGTTTACTACGACAACTCCGCAGGCACGATTCACGTTTCCGGTCACGCCAGCCAGGAAGAGCAAAAGCTTTTGCTGCAACTGGTAAAGCCGAAATATTTCATTCCAGTACACGGCGAATACCGTCATCTTTTCAGGCACGCGGCATTGGCGCACCAGATTGGGTGTGTTTCCGGCGAGATTTTACTGCTCGAAGATGGCAAGACCATCGAATTCACCGAAGACGGTGCACACCGCCGCGATCCCGTGACAGCCGGACGAGTGTGCGTGGATTCCGGTTCACTGGAAGAAATCGAAGAGGTGGTGATACGGGACCGTAAGCATCTTTCCGAGGATGGCGTGGTGGTCTCGATCATTGCCATTGACAAACACACCGGAAAAATGGAATCGCATCCGGAGATCGTGACTCGCGGGTTGATGAGCGACAACGGCCAGGAATTAATTGCCGGCGCGCGCGCGGTGATCATTAATACCGTGGAGCAATCCAACGCGGAAGAAAACTCCGACTGGAGCGTCATCAAGGAAAAAATTCGCGTGGACCTGAAGCGTTACATTAATAAACACACGTCCAAGCGCCCGCTCATTTTGCCGGTGATTCTGGAAGTCTAGCGCAGCATTTTTTGTAATGGCTGATTCGATTCCATCCACCCAGGAAAGTGTGTCTGGCGGGGTCGCGGCCGGTCCGGAGTCACAGGTTCCGGCGGGGCGTTTTGGCCAAGCCGCTTTTATTTTTGTCTTTATAACGATTCTGCTGGATTTTCTGGCGCTCGGCATAATTGCCCCAGTTCTGCCTAACCTGATCATTCAATTCAAAGGCGGCAACATTGCGAGTGCCGCGAGCATCACCGGATACTTTGGATTCGCATGGGCCACCATGCAGTTTATTTTTTCTCCTGTTTTGGGGGCATGGTCGGATCGCTTTGGACGGCGACCGATCATCCTGATTTCCTGCGCGGGGTTGGGCTTCGATTACATTTTGATGGCACTGGCGCCGACATTGGGATGGCTGTTTGTGGGCAGGGTAATTTCCGGAATCACCACTTCCAATATTTCGACGGCGTTTGCGTATGTGACGGACGTAACTCCACCGGGGCGCCGCGCCAAACAATTCGGACTGATCAGCGCGGCCTTTGGGCTTGGATTCATTATCGGTCCCGCGGTAGGCGGATTACTGGGTAACGTGCATTTGCGGCGTCCGTTCTGGATCGCCGCTGGGCTAAGCCTGGCGAACGCAATTTACGGATTTTTCATTTTGCCGGAATCGCTGCCGCCGGAGCGCCGCGCGAAAAAAGCGTGGCACATGGCCAATCCCCTCGGGTCCTTGAAGCTTTTGCGGTCCCATCCGGAACTTGGCGGCCTGGCTATCGTTACGTTTCTTTATTACTTGGCGCACCAGGTGCTGCCTTCGATTTTTGTGCTGTACGCCGATTACCGCTACGGATGGAGCGAACGCACCATCGGACTTTCGCTCGCGACCGTGGGTTTATCCGTAAGCTTAGCGTCTGGCCTGCTGGTCGGTCCATTCGTGAAGCGCTTCGGAGAGCGGTATAGCTTGCTGTCCGGGCTGACATTTGGCTTTCTGGCTTTCATAGCATTTGCGCTGGCTTCGCGGGGATGGATGGCCTTCGCGGCGATTCCTTTAATCGCTTTGTGGGGCATAGCCGGGCCCGCCATGCAATCGCTCATGTCCCAGCGAGTGGATCCCACTTCTCAGGGGAAGCTGCAAGGCGCCGTCAATAGTTTGCGAGCGATTACCGGGATGATTGGCCCGTTGCTGTTTACACAGGTTTTTGCAATGGCAATTTCTCTGCATGTAAGCATGCATTTACCGGGTGCGCCATATTACCTGGCTGCGTTACTAATGCTTGCTAGCGCCAGCGTGGCTTATATTGTGGGACGTCCGGCTGTTCCGGCGACGGCAGGGCAAGCGGCTAGCGAGCATTCATAAGAGTCGTAGGCCGATATTTTCTCAGTCAATTGTCGAGCAAGGAACTTTTGGCATCTTCGGAACGCGCTGGGTTTGCAAAAAAAGCAACACCATCAAGCGATCTGGCTTGCGCGTGTTGGCCGGGTGCTATTCTGCCCGCATGGTGAGAGCAAGCCTCCTGGATGTGCCGCGCTTCAGCATAATCATCACCTGCCATAACCAGAGCGGGTATATCCGGGACGCTGTGAATTCCGCGTTGGAGCAAGGCTACCCCGGAAAAGAAATTGTGGTGGTTGATGACGCTTCCAGCGACGCTTCGCCACAAATCCTCAAAGAGTACGGCGACAAAATTCATTTCGCGGCATTTCAGACTAACCAAGGCTGCACCACTTCACGAAACCTGGGCGCGGCCATGGCCACTGGTGAATATTTTGTATTTCTGGATGGCGACGATGTGCTACTGCCGTGGGCGCTGGATGTGTACGACCGCATTGTCAGCATCAAGAAGCCACAAATTATTTTGAGCGCCCTACAGTGGTTCGACATCAACAGTTCCGTACAACATTTAAAGCAGGAGAGCGCTCCGCGCCAGATCGAATTTGTTGAGTATGAATTGTTGGTGAAAAGACACAGACGATATCAGGCTGGCGGCAGCGCAATCGTGGTTGCTCGCCAGACTTTTCAAGAGGTACAAGGCTGGACCGACCAGTTTTTTCCGTTTGAAGATATCGATATGTTGATGAAACTCGGAAGCTCGGGGCCCACCGTCCAGATTTTGTCTCCGACCACGAAGTGCTATCGAATTCATGCGAGCAATGTGCGGCATCGAGTGCCTGCGATGGTCGAGGGGCTTTATAACGTGATAGAGCGCGAAAAATCGGGAGTGTACCCGGGCGGTCCGAATTTGCGACGACAGCGATATGCGGTGCTTGGTGCGCCGGTATTTTTCTGGATCAAGTCGGCATTTAAGGCTGGGTTTTATGGCACTGCGATGGGAGTCTTGGCTCGAGGGTGGCCGATGTTTTTTGCGGCATGCGCGCAGCGTATCAGAACTATGGTGCGCGGCCGCGGGAAAACGCAAGTTTTGGCGTTTGAGTTCAGGCTTACGGAAACACGCGAGCGCGCTTCGCACAACGTGGACACGGTATCGTCTGTGCGGTAAATCGTAAGTAGTGGGCCTGGTCTATTGGTGCTATAAACCACTGAAAATAAGAGATTTGTCCTGGTACCATGTGCAGGCTAAATGAACCGTAGTATTGTGTGTTCTTAACATTTCTGATATTTTTTTTGCGCGCACTGTGGGCTGGGGAATGACCTGCTCGAATTGTGGCAGTTCTCGATTAAGAAGATCGAAACGCAGTCTGGGGGAGAGGATTTTTCTTCCAATTCTGCTGGTGCGCCCGTTCCGTTGTGAGGATTGCATTTCTCGGTTTTACGGATGGCTGTGGCAATCCCCGTCGGGAACGTCTACAGCGGAAGCCGATGTTAAAAGTCTGGTATATCAATCTTCGACCGCTGCGCTCCACTCCGCAGGTTACCGCGTACGTGGCGTGCGTCGCAGAGTGATTGCAGGGCTGCGGCCATTTCGGGGATTAGCAGGCACGCCGATCACGTCGTGGCTGAGCAAGCCTATTCATCAACGACGATCCGCGAATGTCGAGCTCGCAGGCGGGGATTTAAATTCCGCCGCGTCGCAAGTTGGCTATCTTAACGTTCCATCAAAGCCGCAATCCGCACCAGAAATACTCGGTGTAATCCCGGAGCGCAAGATCGAGGAAATTTAATTTTAGTTGCGATCGCGGTGCGCTTAAACCTTCCGATCATCCCTGCAGTTCTTTTTTGCATCGCAACCTCTCTCGTTGTTCTGGCAAACATGATTTTCTATGCGATATTAGGCGAAGTGAATGGGAAACGGGCGCCACAAGAACAGATTGGGATTTTATTCGTGAATGTCACTTGACCATATC
>Ga0193729_1000891_pt1 | contig 15537 bp, 8 predicted proteins | sample U1c2metaG_FD_143036 | JGI IMG/M metagenome (GOLD analysis project Ga0193729, IMG submission 143036) | Soil microbial communities from a riparian zone of the East river system, Colorado, United States - U1c2 | ecosystem: Environmental > Terrestrial > Soil > Riparian zone | place: USA: East River...
CTCTGAACCAACTGAGCTATGCCGGCGCTGCCCCATACGAAAGCCGGTTTTAGCGAGTTCATCAAGAGTTTGTACGTGACAGAATGTTCTACACGTCAATTCCGGCATACCACTCTTTTGTCCATCACGGGATGCCAGTGTCGGTTCAAAACCGTTTGCGGTGCGGACTTGTCCCTTCACATTGATCCAATGACGCGCCCTCTTGGGTGAACACTATGTCAAGCGAGGCAACGAAAGAAACCGAGTTGGAGCTGGTCCATGTCCTCTTCATCGACATCGTTGGATTCTCAAAACGTTTGATTAACGAGCAACGCGCGTTGCTGGACACAATCAACCGAATTGTTCGCGACACGAGCCCGTTTCGCAGGGAGGAAGCGACCGGAAAGTTGAGAAAGATTCCGACGAGCGACGGCCTGGCGCTGGTGTTTTATACGGCCAAGAAAGAGCCGGTCGAATGCGCGCTGGAAATCGCGCGGGCCAATATCGAACACACCGAACTGGAATTACGCATGGGCGTGCACACCGGCCTAGTCAGCGGTGTGATCGATGTGAACGAAAGCGCGATGTGGCAGGGGCCGCGATCAACATGCCCAACGAATAATGGATTGCGGCGATGGCGGACACATTCTGCTCTCGAAGCGTGTCGCCGAGGATCTCGAGCAATACGGAGATTGGAAACGCCATTTGCATGATCTTGGCGAGATCGAAGTGAAACATGACGTCCGCGTTCAGCTCGTTAATTTCAACACTGAGGACCTCGGTAACCCGGAGGTGCCACGGAGGTTCAAAGCCGCGCCGTCTCACGCGCCTTGACCATGCGTTCATCTAGCTCTGGGTATTTTTCCCGCCGATTAGCCAGTGTGGAAACGCCGATGCCGGCGATGATACAGGCCGACTTAATGGGAAGCCCATCCGCAAGCCCTGCCAAAAGGCGGTCTATTGTGTCCGGCTCATACTTGGTGGGCCTGCCAGCTTTCCATCCTGCGAAGTCGTGCATCCCCTTTTGGCTAAAGCCACTCCACAAAAAGGCGAAGTCTGACTCCACCAACGTCCCTGGTTCCTTGTCCTCGATCGGTTTCTCATTGAGCGCAAGCTCTGGCTCGTAGATCGCCATAATGTCGCGAGCCATTTTGCCTAGACGGATTCCCACCCTGTTGCAGAGAACAGCCACCGCCAGTTCATCGTCACCCAACCGGCGGGAAAGCTGCGCCGTGAACCCCGACCCAAAGCCCCGTGCGCCAGCACCTGCTTGCCGCCCCATTCGTCGATGTTCCAACCAAAGCCATATGGATAAGTCTTGCCACTACTCAGCCGGTGCTCGACATGGCCAAGTGGGCTGATGCGGCCCGCTCGAAAACACTGTTGAAGCCAGACAGTTGACGGGAGATAACGACTGCGGTACGCGCCCAGTTCGGCCAACTTTTGCGCCCGCAAAATCGGATCCTCGATCACGACCCTCTCAACGGCTACCTGCCGAAGCTGGAAGCGCGCCTCCACTGATTTGTGACTAACGAGTAACGGCCTTGAGCCCGAGAGCCGGCTCGTCCGTCCTACAGCGGTTCCGGCGAGCAAATCTCTGGCGCCGCTACTAAACGCGAGGTTCGGAGAATTCGATACTGACCGAGGTCGGCCGAGAGTGGGCAGATAGTATCATCCACGGGTGGCCCGTGGTAGATATACTGATCGTATCTCGGCATCATCTCCACCGCCAGGACACTCAATCCGGTATCGTGCGCGAGATCGAATTGATCGAGTAACTGGATGATTTCATCTTCCGTCCATTGTCCGACGCCAACCGATGGAACGTCCAGGTTCACTCGAATGCTGTTAGCAGTTTTCAGAGGGAGTTGATGTCGCTCCGCTAAAAATCGATCGACCCTGGTCTTAAGCCGGTTCTGGGGATTCAGGTATCGAAGTTTACTTTCGGCTAATAGGATGTTGCGATTCTTCCTGGCGTCGGCCTGCCTCACCTGGGCGTAGAGCATGCACCAGATTTCCGTTCTGGGCGGCTTGCTCGTAACGTTTTTCCCGTTGAAAACCGCAAGCGCATATTGCGCGGTCACGGCGATACCAGTCGTCCTGCGGTTGATCAGGCACTTGAGGGGTGGCGCAGGATGTTGGACGCCGTTGACTCTGGTCGGATGCCCAAACCTGCCGCAAGCCGTGGACCAGATCCTCTCGGTATGGCCTACCCGCAACTCATAGGTGAAAAATCCGAAGAGCTCATCGGATTCATGGTGAAGACCTGGCGGAAGAGGCAGCAAGTAATGAACCGGAGACATTTTAATCAGAGGTAGCTCCGGGTTATCAGTTTCTGCCGTCATCGGCTGCATCGCATCGAGGCCGGCCCGGTCATTACCATGGCCCGTGGTTATCACCCGGATGAACTCCGGATTGATGGCTAAAGGCAAATCCTCCTGCTTCACCAAGACCTGATCCGGGCTAGGGAAGCTCAAGAGCGGATCGGGCGCATAAGCCAGAACCCGGGCGAAGTAGTTGTCATTCGGATCCTGGATCGGCTCTTCAAACTCGAACCACAAGTAACGCTGCCTGACTGTGGTCTCAGCATAGCGCTCGTTAGGTAGATAAGGCGAGAGCGCGATTCCGGCCGCCGCAACCTTCGGGACCTGCGACGGAATCGTCGTCACGGGCACTTGCACATCGCACTCGGCGATCTGCTTCTTTGCCGAAGCCGCTTTCACACTGGCGATGAAGTGCGGCGTTAAGGTATAGCCGGCGTCAATCGTATTCGGAAAAGGATGTGCCTTCGAGGAAGCTCTGCTCACATCTTTTTTAGGTTCTACCGCGTCAACGAAAACAACCCGGGTATGACTTCGATCGGGGTTTGTGGTCGCCAGCCGACTCGCGGTTTTGTGCAAGGCAACATATCCAACTATCTCTTTTTCGAGCGTATCGGCCTCGCCGGTAAACTGCTTCTCCCGGCCGATCTCAATCCCGACGTCGGTCAGCCCGTCCCAAGTCCAGTCGCGATTAATCTCAAACGACAGGACGCAAAGCCAGTGGTTAATCAGGTCGCCTTTGGTCGCAAAAGTAAGGCTAGAGCCATCGGGAGCCAGGGTGTGCCGGATGCGATTGCTGCAACCAAACTGAATGCGCTCGCCCGGCTTACCGATCAGGGTCAATCCCTTGAAGTCCAGCTCCAGTTGATCTGCCAGTCGCTGCATCAACGTAGCTTGTTCGCCTTCCTTTCCGGCCACGACCTCGCTGGTTAAGGTGGAAGGATCATTCACCTGCGTCGGGTCAGGCTGCAGGTAAATGGCCTGGAGTTGCCTCGATTCCAATTCTTTCCTGAAGAAGACCGATTCTGCGGTCGCGTCTTGTCTGACAAAGAACTGAATCGGCTCTCCGGTCCGAACCAATTCTTTCGCGAAAAGACTTTTCTCGAAGCCGAAGTAACCCGGCAATGCATCCTTATCGGAACAAACTGGAAGCAACGTAATCCGAATATCGCGCGAAGTAGGAACTACGATACTCTTGCCATTCGCGATCTGAGCTTTTGAAATGTTCAGGTCGCCCAGATCGATTTCGTTCCCAAAAGCGATGACATTCGCATCACGGTATTCCAGTTCCAGAAGGAAGGGTTTCTCTCGGTTCTTCGGCAGCTTGCGCAAGGTCTGGTAGAGAAGAACAAAAGCTTCACGTTGGTTCAAGGAATCAAGGTTATCCATCGAGAGAGACTTTACTTCGACGATGACCAGGATTTGATCTACATCAGGGTCGAAATAACCAACTTCACGTTGTTCCTTGATGGTCTGGTTAGGCGCCTTGTTCTTGTGGAGGAAATCCCTATCCTCGATGAGTTTTTGGAACGCGTCCGCGGTATCCATTTCGGTGAAGAGCAACGCCGGATAACCCAGACGCGGGCGGAATACTTCAAAGGATTCGCCAGTGTAGAAAACAGTGGTTCGCGCTGTCTCATCAGGCTGCGGAGTAACCGGATTCAAGGTCAAGTGTTTCGGCGCCACGTAGCGTTTGAACGTAATGGTGGCGCTAGTAGCGGGAGCGTCATTTAATTCCGGGTCGGTCAACAAAGGACCGCCGCCGGTCAGATCAGAAAGACGGACTCGAAAGTCATATTCCTTCCCGTACTTTAACTCACAGTCCGTCGGAAGGATTGGTTCGTACAAGCCCCGTGTTTGCGCGGGCTTCTCAGGAATATTTACGTCGGAGTAGGTCTCCGGTTTCAGCAGCGCGCCTGAAGCGTCCAGCTGCGGGGCCCGGGCATCCGGCAGGACCAATGACTGGCCATACCATTGCGTGAAATAACTCGGCAGCCAGTAACGAGTGGTAGCGGCGGCGTTTATCTTAATCGGATAAACCTGGACGCCGGTCTCCATTCGTTTGCCGGCCTCAGCAATAAATTCTCCGGCCAGGGTTAGCTCCTTTGTGCTTTGGATAGCTACAAGCGAGTTCCAATCAAGCTTGTGCGTTTCCTTCACATCGACCCGATAGCTAAACACTCCGAGAGGCGCATCGATGCGTTTACCCACAGGACCCGGAATGGTAGGATCAGCCAGGATCTGTCGGTTGTGCCAGATTAGCACCTGTTCATCATCCCAACCCAAACGAATCCCGATATCCCTTTGGACGTGGATACCATCGGGCTCTTCACTTAAGAGATTGGCGCTAACTGGTTGGGTGACGTGAACGATTTTGGCAAAGCCATCATCGTAATCCGCCGCCTCTATCTTCAAGGTATCGAAATCGCCATTGGGCTGGTCGGGTCCAGGCCCAACCGGAAAGAGTAAGGCGGCAAATAATTGCCTGGGCTGAGTGATCTCGGGAATTCGCGCGGCGTACTGCCTTAGCTCCGTCTTCGCGTCAGTAATGTCGAAGTCAGCCAGAGTAGAAGTAAGATTGAAGTAAACCCATCCGCCTTCTGCGAAATAATCAGGTGTGAGCAATGTCACCGTCACGTGGTGCAGGAGGCCAATCTTTTCGGCCAGGAGCGGCTGACGCAGGCAAAAAGCGAGGACGCGGCCCCAGGTAACGTCATGCTCCGCTTTTGGAAAGGCAGGGTCGAAGGGGGGCGAGTGTTTGATCGCGCAATGGTAGCTGTCATCTGTCTTCGCAAACTGGGTGCGCGGGGTGGTGAAGTTAAAAGCGTTGCGATAGGAATGCGGCAGATACTTCTGGATGCCATCGCTATCGGCTAAAGTGGGCGAGGCACCGCTGGTTGTTTTCGGCGAGGTGGTATCGAGCGTGAATTGCGCGGCCAGCCCTTCGTATAGTGCCGGAAGGTTGGTTGGGAATGAAACGGTCAAGGGCGAGCTGTCAGTGGGAGCATCCGAAAACGGATAGGTGCCTAGTCCTTTAATGGTCTTTACTTCAAGACTTAGTTCAGCGGCGATAAACTTGGGCAGATCCACCGTCGTGCCTGGAGTCAATTGGCTCTCGAAAGGCCTCGTGAGGTTAAGTAACCCCTGAGTTGGCAGAATCAGAACATTTAGCTCTAGCTCTTCTCTGTCGATGTGTTGAGGGAAGGCCAGGATCCGAAGTCTTTCTGGTGCGAGAGCCATGATATCTTGAATGCTTGTTTAGAGAATCAGGCGATCTGTCGAGACTCCTGCCAGGAGTCGTGGTAGTCGATGTCGATCACCCATAAGACACAGACGTCGATGGAGAAGGAGACTTGAGCGATGCAGTCGGTGCGATCATTCTCGCGATGAATAGAGCCGCCCGCTTCGATTTGAATACAAATCGCAACCAGCCCACCGCAGATCTCGGCTGAGCCGCGAAAGAGCATCAGGGCGCCGACATCGAGGGTCTTGGCGCTGATCCCTACCGAAACTTCAACCATGTAGAGAACCGCCACGTTCGCGACCACCGGTAACCCCACTACTATTTCCACCCCAAAACCGAATTTCATGTGCAGGGAAATGCCAGCCTTGGTATCGGCGGCGACGCCCAGAGTTACTTGTCCCACCGCATAGATACTGGCTGCACCCAAGGTGAAACACTGCACTTCCATCCCACCCGTAAAGTCCACGTAAGCGCCGCAGGCTGGCACCAACTGCTTCAGGTCGGTCGGGATGGAAAGAACTTCGTTGAAGTAGAAGCCTACCTTTAAACCTGCTTGTAACTTGAGCGGAGGATTAGGATTGAGGGTGAGTTCCTCCGGGGAAGGAAATTTGATCACCGGGATTTCTTTCGAGCAATTGAATTTGTATTCCCAGTTATCCGGGGAGTTACTCATGCCGACGTTCATGCCCTCATCAAAGCCTTCCCCGGAGAGCGTGGCCAGGACTTGAAGAATTTCCACCACCGGCTCCAGCAACGGCCCGAACTGAAGATGGGGCGCGTCGTATTTGGTTTTCACTCCGCTGGAGGCATTGAAGTTCCCATCCACCCAGACCAATTCTTTGAAAGGCCCCAGGTCAACTACGATGCGGATGTTCGAGAGCGCGGCTTTCCATTTGTCGGCTAGGCCGGCCGCGGCGGAATCGATTCCCAGTTTAAGTTTCCCACCGGCACTAGCTCCATCGACTGGTGTGCTCTTGTACTCGGCATAGATCTTCAGAATGTCGGGCTCGTCGATAAAGGGATATTGAAAAGTGGCAGGGAGCAGGCTGTTCAAGTCGATCTCTCGGTCGGCCATGTGCATCAGGCCTTCGCCGAGAATGTCGATGGACTTTTCGGCATTGGTTAGAGTCAGGGCATTAGCTATATTCGGAAAGACGCCTTTTGAGTTAAGTAGCTTGTAAGCGTCGGCAAAGTAAGTGTTGCTGCTTAGAAGCTTGTTTACGCCGTTGGTGAACTGCGGGATATCGAACAATAGCTTTTGTGTGCCGGTGGATTGCAGCACTCCGAAATTAATTTTGGAAGCAGCTTGCACGATGTCGGCTGGGTCCGCGATCCGATAAGCGCTGGCGCCATTCGCTTTGATCAGCGGAACACTTTGCCCTTCTTCCACCGGTTTTACGTCGCCGGTATCGGTATGTTGTTTTACCACCGACCAGGAACCATCCGGCGGCAGGATGAGCGAACCGCGCGCGGCGCCGACAAAAACATTCTTGCCGGAGTTATCCAAGGCGGGATTCAGGTCCGCGCGGTTCAGGCGCATCTTCTGTTTCGAGCTAGCAACATCCAGGATGCAATCCAGCGGGCCGCCGAGCGATCCGTTTTGAAACGAGAGAAGGTCGGCCAGAATCCTGGGCGGGATCAGGATATGCGAAGGACTTAACTGCACATAACCGAGCATCTTTCGGGATTGAACTTTGAAATCGCCGTGATGGGTGTCTTTGGCTCCGCCGCTGGTGATGTTATCGAAGTGGACGTCGCCGTCGAAAACTACCGCCTGGAGCTCGACCGGGAGTTGTTCATCCAGACTAGTCAACTTTCCGAAAAGCGGCGTCCAGTCACTGATACTTTTCTTGCCATGCTTGTCTGGCAATCCAGTCTGGTTCAGACTAAAGGAGGACTTAAATATCCCGCCGGCCGGGTAATCTTTTATTTCGCGGATGTTCGAGACTCCTTTGACCACGCCGGGGTGAAATTCGTAGGTGTCATTGATCGGAGTCTCGATCGTTCCGAAGCGGATCTTGTAGTTACAATTGAAGAAAGCATCGCTCTCCGCTTTCCATCCCGAATCGGAGCGGAAGACATAACCGTTAGGCGAACGCATGAGGGTGATGGTTCGGACGAGGTGGACGCAGCCCGTCGCCATATACATCACGCTGCGCACCTGGACCACCTCATGCGCGGTCCGCCCGACCATGACATCGAATTTTACCTGGCTGACATCGGCGATGTTTGCGTCGGTGTTAAACCAGTTACTGAAGGTGGTCGCGCCATATCCGCTGAATTCAATTCTTTCGAGAGGCAAGACCGTGGGTTTGTCCACGGTGAAAACGTGAGTGAAGATATCATTCACGGTGTAGCCGAGCGTGCTTCCCGTGATCGGTAGCCCAAAGAGAAACCATTTGATGTTATCAGGGATCTGGCCGATTCGGCCGTTAAATGACGGTCGCTCTGCCGGCGAGGAAACCTTCGGAGCTAAGGACTTAATCTGAAGACCTCCTTCCAGGTCTTCGAAGCGAGGTCGATTAAAGGAAACTCTGGCGCTTTCGTCTGGAGCTCCGCCCGAGAGCCGCTCGAGATTAGCCTGAGCAAGTAACGCGAATGGGAGGGTGAAGAAAGAATGCAGCCGCCGCGGCACCTGCTTGTCATTAAACTCCTTCAAGAAATGTTTCGTGACAGAAAGAGGAGTGATCGGGACGGAATAGGGACTCTCGGAAAAAATCCGGGTAGGGATGCCGTCGTTATCGTAGATCAGTAATCCCGGGGTAACGGTGATCAGGTCATACAAGGGAGCAGGACCTTCGATCTTGAGGGGAATGTTCAAAATCGGTTCCCAGGAAATTTGCGGCAGGGTCACGGCGCGCAGAGACCTGGCCGAGGTAACTACGTCGAGGTTAAAAATCTGAAGCGGAAAATCTTCCCCGGTCGAAGCGGCTACGCTGAAAGTTGGCTCGACCCTCCGGAGATTCGTTTCGCCGTTTTCATTCCGATCCACCTGGATCGCAGTGCCAAAGCTAACTCCCATCTGATCCGCCCGGCTTGATACGTCGAGCAACATGAAAAAATCGCGTAAATAGGAACCGGAACGATCGCTCGACCCCGCCGCTGCCGCGGCCGGCCCTTGTGAACTGACGTCGGTAAAGAAATTCGAGTTCGTTGCGCGTTCGGTATTCTCCACCGCGGCTCTCAGGACTTGATCTACGTGCCCGGTGATATCGCCAAGGTGGTTTAAGAGCGGATTGGCTTCCAAATCGCCGACCACCGAGCTGATTTCACCGCTTCGAATGGAACTACTAATTCGGTCCCTGAAAGTCTGATCTTTTGACGCGGTTGATCTCTGCGCATCCGATCGCAGGGTTTGTTCGGCCGCGGTTTGTGGCAACGGCAGATTATCGATGGCGAGATTACTCGTTAGGTCCTGATTAAACGTTCGGACTCCGGTTTGAAACGTGGTTGACGCTGGCCGTTCCCTTGTTTCGTTGAAAGAAATGGCGTTGGAGGCCGCGCTTGCCGAGACTAGCGACTGATTGAGCGGGACGAACTTGAAGTAAACATAGGCTGGATCGTCCGTCACTTCGCCGTTTTGGTGAACTTCTGCGGGATTTGGCCACTTCACGAATCCAGCCAGACCTACTCTCAATTGCTCGAAATCAGCCGCATCTCTGCGTAACGAAGAAGTGTAACTTGCGACGTAGGGGTCGGGCAAGGTGGGAAGGTAGGCATGAATTCCATAGGTCAACGCCACCACCCCCTTGGTGATGTTGTTGTCGTCCTGTAAGTCGCCCGACAAAAACAAGCTATAAGGCGGACTTACGTGGAACAGGGCATTTCGCAACGCAATGGAATAGCGTTTATAGGCCTCGAGCTTGTTAGGGTTGCCATCGAACAAGAGATCACTATCCAGGAGCAGAGCGCGAAAGGATGTGCCCGTTTGAAAAACGCCGGCTAGCGCAATGGAGGATTCAATCCTAAAGGGAGACCCATTCGCATCCACCGGGCGGTCAAAGGCTGCCTTATGGCGGCAGAAAAAAATAACCCCTTCACTCCCTTTGCTGTTCGTGACAAAGACGAAAGGAAACGATTTGCCGAAGCCGAGCGCAATTTCAGAATGGTGTTTCGACCCGAGATTTTGCCAAAGGACCCATTTCTGTTTGCCATTCATATTCTCGGCAAAGAAATCGATCACAGTAAGCATTCCCGGTTCAGCGATGATAGCTGGATGAGTCAGCCGGGTCACTCCCTTCAACCCCTTCCACCGCGCATTGATTCCCTTCAGGAGGCTAATACAAAGAGCACCGGTTCCGGCGGCTTCGCCCAGTTGTTTCGGATCGATTTTCGCGGCTGGCAGCAGCCAACCGCTCCCAGAAGTTATCTCCGCGCTATTCGCTAGCGTGCAAAGCTTGGAGTCAGAGGAACTTACCTGAAAGGTATCGGGTAAATCGCCGGTGGCCTGGACGGCGTAACGAACAAGGATTTGCCCTAGAGGAGCTATCCAAAGCGGCGAGAGATGCTGGAAGGCAAAGGTAGTGTCGCAACCAAAGACAGTGCAGGAGGCATCGCTCGCCCCCACCGTGCTGCTAGAAGCGTTGAAGCGCAGGGAAAAGGTCTTCGGCAGTTGTATTACCGCCTCGGTGGCATCAAAGCCGGCGTCGTTAGAAGGAGCCGCTACTACGGTCTGATTCAGATCGAGATTGATGGTGGCGGTGGCGCCTGGATTTATGGAAATCTGGCCCTGACTGACTTCTGCATTCGCAGAAAGCTCAAGTGTGCCGCCACGCACCTTCAATCCGGTGTAGAAGCCCTGCAGGGCAGAGGTTCGCGCGATAAGATCGGATGCGATCCACATGCTCCCCGGCTCAATCTTGTAAGACCTTCTTGCGGCAATCGTCCCTCGGATTGGAATTAGCAACGCTGGAGAGCTTCTACCCTTGAGGAAGAGCTTAACCATTCGGACTGGTCGAAAAAAATCGAACCAAACCGGCAGACCATAGTGATCGATAAAAGGCCCGAAAGACTCAGTTGCGGCCAAACCTGTTCCCCAAGAGGGAACGGAGTTGCCCAATAGGCTATTTCGAAACGCAGTCTCGCGCCGGAAGATCAGCGGGGAGATCTCTGCGTGCTCGTTCGGGATTATTCTCTCCAGGAGATCATCAAGATGGCTGAAACCATCGAACGAATCGGTCACCGGCTCCGCGGGCGGCGTAGCTTCATGGGGCAACCGGTTACCTGAAACGGTCAACCCTGGATTCTGGATAAGTTCCTGAGCGAGCTTGGTGCGAAGGGTGTTCAGATCCCGCGCGTTAGGATCGGCGGGTGACTTTAAGTTGCCGGTCAGATGCTGAAGCCGGGTTAAGATGACGTCTTTATTCATAGGTACAACGCGACAGCGGGCCTCAAATTCGGAAGTGTGCGTAACACCTTCCCGCTACGATCCAGGACGTCCATATCGACCCGGATTCTGGAAACCCGAAAACCGGAAAATCTCGGTGTGGTCCGTTGCCATATCGAGAACAGTAGGTGTGCGCGGACCAGCTGCCTATCGGGGAAAGACACTGATTTTTTGAGTCCGCCAGTCCCCGATTGACGTATCAGGGATTTCGCGCTCGACGCTCAGCTGTGCCTAGCAAGTCTCGAGCGCCGCGATGCAACGCTTCCGCATCAGGGTAGCCGAGTTTGAGCTTGATATGCTCGCAGTGGCTCTCGATCGTTTTGCGGCTGACCCCGAGTTCTTTCGCGATCTGACCGACGCCGTGCTCCAGCGCGATTAGTGAGAACACCGCCATCTCGCGATCGCTGAGAACATCGAGTCCGCGCCGGGGATTGCGACCACCGGCAAACTTGTGCATGGCAACAGATGTGATTACTCGACTGGCGTAGATCTCGCCCGTCAGCACAGTCTCAATCGCGTGCATTAACTCTTCCACCGAACTGTTCTTCATCCAGTAACCGGCGGCGCCGGCTTGCAGTGCGCGCTCTGCATAAATCCGTTCAGATTGCCGTGACACAATCAGGATACGAATACGCGGAAACTCCGTGGCAAGGTCTTTGATCCAGCGGAGGGCATCTCGGTTTTCGAGAAACGGTTCGATGAGCAGCATATCGGGGCGATGCTGTCGAACCAGCTTATTTGCCTCATCAAAAGTATGCGCGGCACCGCAAACATGGTACCGCGGGTCGCGGCCAATAATTGCGACCAAACCTTGCTCGCCAATGATGGTATCGCCGACTGCTACGACCCGGCGTGGTTCTTTGCCCGCGCGAACTGACGCGCTTTTTTTCACGGCTGCAAGTCTAACAAATCGGCCAGGTCCGCTGCAATAGTTTAATTGCGTTTTGCGCAAAATTATTCCAATTTCGCTCTACTCAGAGACACCGTCGAGCCAGTCTTTTCCGTCATTTCCGTTGCGTATAGGCTCAGACCATTCCACGCGCGCGCGAAGACTCCCTGATTTTCACGGTCGTCTCTACGGTCTGAGAAGTTTTCGCCGCAAAATCGCGCAATTCTGCGCAAGGCGCCGCGAATAGAAATGGCAGAAATACTTAGCTTCCGCAACGGTGTGCAAAGCTGCGAAACGACGCGCAACTCGTTAGGCTTGAATTACAAATCAGCCGCTCTGAACCGACTGAGCTATGCCGGCTAGTGGCCAGTAGGCCCCTGAGGAGGAGGCTCAGGCGGCGGTGTTGGTGTTTCTTTCCTTTGTGCCATTCCAAATCCTTAAATGGACGAGGCAGCATAGTCGAGAGATAATTTCCATAAGGTGAAACGGCACCCACACCCAATCGTGGCGAATACCGACATCATCGCCGCCGATCGGTTTGCGGCGTAGAACACACCGAATGAATGTTGTAGGTCTTGACGGCGCGAACGCCTAAGGTCAGGAGGCTCATGGCAGGAGAAGAAAAGACAAAGCTGCGCCTGGAGATCGCGCATGTGCTCTTCATGGACATCGTCAACTATTCCGAGCTACTGACCGACGAACAATCGGGAGCGCTCCAGGAGTTGAACCAGATTGTGCGCAATACCGAAGCGGCGCGCGAGGCGGCGGCTGCAGGACAGCTTACCATTTTGCCGACTGGCGATGGGATGGCGCTGGTTTTCACCGGGTCAGTGGAAGAGCCGGTCGAATGCGCCTTGGAGATCAGCCATAGTTTACGCGCGCAGCCAAGTCTGCCGGTGAGAATGGGAATCCATAGCGGCCCGGTTCATCACGTGAAGGATGCAAACGAGCGCGAAAACATTGCCGGGGTGGGCATCAACATCGCGCAGCGCGTGATGGATTGCGGGGATGCCGGCCACATTCTCGTTAGTAAACGCGTCGCGGACGATCTCGCGCAACAGCGTCGTTGGCAGCCGTATCTGCATGAACTGGGCGACGTGGAAGTGAAACACGGAGTTGTTGTCTCGTTAGTTAATTTCTATGCCGAGACAATTGGCAATCCTACGCCGCCGGTGCGAATCGGGAAAGTGCGCGGGAGTGTTCGTGCCTTGTCGAAAGGCACGCGCAAAGTACTCTCTCCGGTTGCGCGCGCGATCCTTATTATCGTGGGGTTGCTCATCGCACTCACCTTCGCGCTTGCCATTGTGTCAGTGATTTTCGCGCCCGCGATCATGCGCACGCTCGACCAACGCCGGTTAGCGACACTGCCTCAACCGAGCGCCACCGCGTCCCCATCGTTGGCCGAAACCATTAAGAGCGCAGTCGCCAAGAAAATCACCGATGAACTGAAGGACGAACTTTCTGGTAAGAAAAGCACGGCGGTCGAGCCAGCTACGCCAACAGCTACGCCTAGGGTCACACCAAGACCGCGTCCGACGCCGCTATCTCGCCCGTAACGACTGAGTCGCCCAACTGATCCGCCGCTGAGCCTGCTGCCCGATTCTTCGAGGTGCACGGACCAACAGCTACGGAAATTCGTGCGCTAGTTGGCCATCTCACTGTCAGCTAAAGTGAAATCGAGGGTGCGTAGGCAAGCCGAAGAATTTTTATTTGCATTGCGATGATCTCCCGGTTAATAGTTAACCGGATGGTTAAATATTCCTCGAGATCATTGAATCGGACGTTTGCGGCCTTGGCCGATCCGACCCGGCGCCGGATCCTCGCGCACCTGGCGCGGGGTGATAAACGCGTCACGCATCTGGCGCGACCCTATGACATGTCGCTGCCGGCGGTCTCAAAACATTTGCGCGTGCTGGAGAAAGCGGGGCTTCTCAGACGCCGGCGCTATGGACGCGTTCATGAAATGCAATTGCATGCGAAGCCACTCAAGCAGGCTGCCGAATGGGTCGAAGGATATCGAAAGTTCTGGGAAGGATCGCTCGATCGCCTGGCTGAGTATTTGGAGAAAACAAACAAAATTCCGGAAAGGACAACGAAGACGAAGACAAAACAAGAAAGACAACAAATATGAGTGCGAAAACTGAATTAACGGATGCGGTTGTGGTCGAGCGCACGCTCAATGCGCCGACTGCGCGAGTGTGGCAGGCGTTGACCGATGTCGATCAAATGCGGGCCTGGTATTTCGATTTGAAAGAATTCAAACCCGAGCCCGGTTTCGAATTTGAATTTATCGTCGAACACGAAGGCGTGAAGTATCACCACTCATGCAAAGTGACCGAAGCGATTCCGCAAAAGAAGATCGCTTACACATGGCGCTACAAAGGCGAGCCGGGCGAGTCGTTAGTCACCTTTGAATTGTTCCCCGACGGAAACAAAACAAAACTGCGGCTGACCCACAAAGGTCTGGAGACTTTTCCGAAAACTCCGGCGTATGCGCGGAAGAATTTCGAGATGGGTTGGACCAGCATCGCCACGGAGTTGCAGCAATTCCTCGAGGGCAAACGAAAATCATGACCGCGCCAAGATCCGCTCGGCTAACGCATCGGCCAATTAGGAACTGAGCTTCATCTTTCCCACGCTAGACCATCTGCAGCGAATCGCTCGACTGCTTGCTGCAATGCTCGGATGGCCGCGCGGCGCCGTTCACATCGTTCGGTTCCTTTAATCGAACGCGATCGTGCGCTCGAACTACGCAGCACGCCGGCCAAGCATCCGGGGCCCGCATCGTCACAAAGCGCCGACGGCGCAGGCCCCCCGATGCTCAACTCAGCGCGCCGGCATTGCACCTCCCCACGCCGCGGGCGACGGGTTGAGAGGAGTGACCAGCGACCGGGAATCGAACGCCTTCATTTCCGGCCCCGCCGCTTTTGTCGGCGGTGTGCCTCTGACGCGAGCTATGAATCCGTGGGCAATGCCGGAAGCATCGACGTAACGACCACAGATAAATCCCTGCGAACTGATTCCGTTAAGCGATGTAAAGGTTGACCCCGGAAAATCGAAAGTGAAGAAACTGTCTGGCGGGACAAAGAAGAGTCCATGAGTGACGCCTGAGCTGTCCGCATATCTGCCCACCACCCAGTTCCTATTGTTAAGTCCAAAGAGGACTGTCCCAACGGAGCCCGAAGGATCGATCGGGAAGTGCAGCGCCCCAGTGGCGTCCCGGTAGTAGCCGTGAAGGATTCCTGAGCCGTCTATATAGTATCCCACTACCAACTGCTTTGAATTATTGATCTCGTATGCAAAGGTCGAGAGAGATCCCGGGACGCTAAACGACGTTATGGTTCCGCCACGGCCGACGAACGCCTGGAAGATCCCGCTGCCGTCAGGATCAAACCCGCCGGTAAAGTCGCCGGGATCGTTTATACTAAGCAGATTGGTCTGGACCGCGCCGGGAACATCGTATTCTGTGAAGGTTCCGCCCGACAGGAAAAACGAGTGAAGGGTACCATCGCTGATGACGTAGTCGCCGGCGACTGTGCGTGAGTTATTGATGCCTCGTCCTTCGGTAAAACCCACGGTATCGTTAGGGTCGACAATCGGCGCGCTAAAGCTACCGTTGCTGAACCGGACAAAACCGCGCGTCACTCCGTTCGAATCGATGAACTCGCCAACGATGTCGCCTCTTTCGTTAATCTTTTGCGGCAAGGTCAGATTTCCG
>Ga0193729_1000892_pt1 | contig 15537 bp, 12 predicted proteins | sample U1c2metaG_FD_143036 | JGI IMG/M metagenome (GOLD analysis project Ga0193729, IMG submission 143036) | Soil microbial communities from a riparian zone of the East river system, Colorado, United States - U1c2 | ecosystem: Environmental > Terrestrial > Soil > Riparian zone | place: USA: East River...
GACGCGTCGCGGGGAAGAAGATTTTGACAAAGCTGGCGCTGGAGGCTCGCAGGGCGGGCGAAGTGGGATCGGGGCCGCAGTCGAGTTGAATGTGCTCGCTAATGGCACGAACCGGATCTCCAGCGATGTCCGCTATCTGGTCGCTAACGGGGGGAAGCGGACGTGGCGCGAACAGTCCAATTCGGTAGCAAATGACAGCGTACTTTTCCGGCCGGATCACGATCTGCTTCTCCATCCGGACCAGACCATCCCGCTCGAACGTGGTAGGCTCTATTCAAGACGGGCTGGTGTCGGATCTCGGAGGCTCAATGCAGAGGCGCGATTTCATCACGTTTATTGTCGGCGTGGCTGCGACGCATGTCTTCCCGGCAGCGGTACGCGCTCAGGTTTCGAAAAAACGACCACTGATCGCGGTTCTGAGCGGGGTGACGCTAGAAGATAACCTGCCTCTTAGGGTCTTCATGGGCGGCCTTCGAGAACTCGGCTATGTCGAAGGCCAGAATATTGACGTTGTATATCGCTTTGCGGAGGGTCGTTTAGACCGGTTTTCGATCCTCGCGGATGAGTTGATCCAACTTAAGCCTGACCTGATCGTGGCTTTCGTGACTCCCGCGGCTGTCGCGGCAAAAAGCCTGACCCAAACAATCCCGATTGTTTGTCCTTTGCTCGCCAAACCGATTGAATTTGGCTTGATTGCCAGCATGTCCCGACCGGGAGGTAACGTTACCGGCTTAATGTTCCGCATCGATGACCTTGCGGGTAAGCAACTCGAACTTGCAGCGCAATTGGTCCCAGGTTTGGTCCGGGTTGGGTTGATTGTGAATGTTGCAGCTAGTGACGTAATCATAGATCGACAGGAAGCAGAGAGTGCAGCCAGCCGGTTGGGCATCAAACTGATTGCGGCCGAGGTGCGCGCGCCAAATGAACTCGAAGGAGCATTTCAAGCGTTGTCGAGCGAACATGTGCAGGCGGTCGTCGTACTTGTAGACGCCATGCTCTTCCAGGAGAGGAAGCGGATTGCTGCACTGGCAGCGATTGCGCGGTTGCCGACTGTCTACGGCTTCCGCGACCACGTTGATGCGGGTGGTCTGATTAGCTATGGCGTCAATCTTCCTGAGAACTTTCGCAACACGGCAATCTATGTCGTCAAAATACTCAACGGGGCAAAGCCGGGCGACCTGCCGGTCGAGTTTCCAAACAAGCTTGAGCTAGTCATCAACCTAAAGGCTGCGAAAGGGCTTGGGCTTGATATCCCGGCCGCACTTCTTGCACGGGCCGACGAGGTCATCGAATAGGGTTGCTGTTTGCTGCGGTGCATGAGTCCGTTCATGGCACAAAACGGACATGCTAGGCGCAGCCGCGAAGGTCCGTTATCGAGGGTAAAGCGGACCCGATCTGAGCGCGCGATCCCTTGGGCGTCAACCTCGCCAGTATCGTCGGCGATGCGGCAGCCGCTGCGAGACCCGCGAAGGCAAACGCCAGTGCGTCAGCCGCCCACCAATGTCATCTCGTAGAAAGCGCGGCCGGCGCACCATCAGCCGGCAGCCGTCGTGCTTGATTTCGTGAACCCAGTATTTTTTGCGGCCTTCTTTTTGAGCGCTCTCCGCTTTTTGGTTGCGGTCTCGAGTGACCTCAGCGGCTGCAGTTGCGTGTTGAAGGCGCTTTTCAGCAAACTCTCGAGGCGGCCTCGATACTCGCGTTCTCTAATCCGATCTTTCTTTTTCATCGCCCCACCCCGCTAGCAAGAGCCTACTGCGCAACACGCTTCGTGACGATCATCCGCGTCGGGAGAAAAGACCGCACGGTCCCGTTGGGGCTGGCAAAACGGAGCCGTGCCGGTCATCGCACTACGCACACGGGTTGGAGGATCGGTGCGTAGGCAATCAGGCGGCGCTGGTTATCAAAATTAGCGTCCGGTTCAACCTGCAACGCAAGGTTCATTCGTGGGACGGAGCACGGAGATGCACGATTTGCGACAGCCTCGCTGTCCGAGTAGCACGCCGATGCACTGCAAAAAAACGAGTAGGTTCAAATTACGCAGAACTTCGGGATCTGCGAAGGGCTCTTTACTCTCGGCAAACGCATGGCGATTTCGGGATCAACCATGGAAGTGCGACCCTCGCTGGTGAAGAGCGATTCACGGTACCGGCTGCGGGAGCCCGTTGCTTATCGTAAGCGATAAGTCTCGACATTTTCTAAAGGCGTTTTCACTCAGCCTGGGTTGAGGCCGCGCAGAAAGGAAATCCTCGATTCTAAGCCGAATATTGCTATTCAAGGGGAGCCGCCGCAAGTCTGCTCTTGCTCCACAAGCAGACATTCTTCCGCGCGTCTTCGATGTCTCAAACGTGCCTTGAACTGACACTCGCCGGATCGTGCTTACTATTCGAGAGGCAGACGCTTGTCTCTCGAACAGGGCTGAAAAATTGCGAGCCGATCTCGCAGCTAAGCAAAATGCAGAAGCAGCGGGTTGGTTTGGCTTCGTCGCTGGTTACGATGATACTAGTCTTGGCCTTAATTACTGTAGCCCCACGCAGGTTGTCGTGCCGTCAGTCTCTTGGGCAACCGTGCTGCAAGGAACGGCTCTTACTGTTTTTGTAGAGACGCCATCGCGACCAACTATGTTTAAACCTGGACCCGTAACCGCTTCCGGCAAGGAGCCTGCTACCGGCGGATTTGGGACTGCGCCAAGTGCGGGCGCGGATGCATAAGCACCGTTGTAACCGCTGGGTATCGCAGTTTGCCCAAACGCAGGCGCTGTTGAAACTGTAAAGCGACCTCGGCGAATGCCCGTTCCATCGCCAAAGTAACCTCGGTGAATGCCCGCCATGTAACCTCCGACAAAACCTCCGATGCGAGCTCCGCCGAAACCGCTAATGCGGCTTTCGCCAATTCCTTCCATGCGAGCTCCTCCGAAGCCACCCACGTGAGCTCCGATGTGAGCTCCGCCGAAACCGCCCATGTGACCTCCGCCTCCGCGTGCCTGCGCATCAGTGGCAAGAAGGCTGCCGGCAAGCGCGGCACTTGCTAAGACCATCATAACTCGCCGTCTCATGACATTCTCTCCTTTGGAATGGACGGAGCCGTCCGCCGCGGGGGCCTTGTCAGACGCTGGCAAGCCCGAGGAAAACAAATGCCGACGTCGCGATGGACTCAAAATGGGAAGACCTATTTGTTGCCTCAACTAAATTCACGTTTATGAATCTGAATTGAACATCTGCGTGGCAGCTCGAGCCAAAGGCAAACGTGCGCCAATCAGCAGATGGTACGTTAAGCGGAGAGAGTGCGGACACTATTCAGACCAGCAAGCTGGACCAGGGACGGTTTCAGACGGGAAGCCAGTTTTGTCAGGCAGGAACGGACCGCGCGGCCGCAGCGTCGTCTTCGAACGCGGTTGAGATGTCGCTGATGCCGATGACGCCAATCAAGTTGTAGTTGTCGATGACAGGCAGATGGCGGATGTGGTTCCTGTTCATGAGATGATGAAACGTGTTCGAGCGTATCGGTCGAACCGCAGGAGACTAGTTGCTGCACTGAAATCAATTGCGAAACCTTCAGATTGAGGCCGGCCGCGCCGTGCTCGGCAATTGCGCGGACGACGTCGCGTTCCGTAAATATACCAACGGCGGTATTACCTTCGGTCCGGACGACGTCCTTGACCACGAGCGCGCTGATATTGCCCGCACGCATCAATTGAGCGGCAATGGCGACGGTTTCGTTCGTTCGAACCGTCGCAACGCGGGCAGTTCTCTTGCGCAGGATGTCTCCGACTTGCACCGCAACCTCCCTCAGATGGGCCGCTCACAGGTCAGTCTCTAACCTGAGATTGGTGTACATTATCCGATATCCGCCAGATGCCGGCCTTGCAGCCACTGAGAATTGTAATTGACCGAGCAAGGCGCCGCTTGCCAATGATGGCTGCTCTTGCGCCATTCTTGCCGTTTTATGCTCCTGGATCTTGATTTGCAGCACCAAACCGCACGGGAAACCCACGACGTAAGTTGAAAGCCAGCATGTTCTTTGAAGATAACCGGTGTAATGTGTCACCGAATACCTTCTCGTAGCACAGCTTGAGGATTGAGCTTCTTCCACTGTTACTCCCTCTAGAACGAGCAATATCCTTCAGTGATCTGGCATGTCATCCAGTTATAAAAGCGCATTGGTGCAGCCTCTGTAGATCCGTTCTGGGTCCTTCGCTACAGAAACGCGATTTCCGCGCTACCTCCGGTCCACCCCTGATAGCGACCGAAGAACGGACGTCGTGGGATGTTTCAAACGTGGCATCACCGGAAGTCAGTTTGATTTATCGATCACTGCGTCGGCGCATTCTTCCCCGACAAGGCATCTCGGCCTTATGAGCAAAAGGCCAGCGCGGTTCTCGTCATCGTCTAGCCAAATATAGCAGCGATCGCGATAGGATCGCATTTCTTGGCGTCTGATTTTGGATTGACGGGCCGGAGCAAACGTTACCTTATCAATGTACTAAAAGTTGTCTCCTGGCAGGAGGCCCTCGTGAATGAGCTCTTGAGCTACGTATTCTCGCCGCTGAGGGAGGGAGAGATCGCTCTCTACCGCGGCTCCGGCAACGGCTTGGCGCCGATCCTGCTTGTTGCCGCGGAGGAAACGTCGCTCGGTTGCGTCGCGCGGCTCGAACACGAATATGCGCTCAAAGGCGAACTTGACGCTGACTGGGCGGCACGACCAGTGGCGCTGACGCGCTACAACGACCGCTTGGCGCTGATGCTTGAGGATCCCGGCGGTGCGCCGGTCGATCGACTGCTTGGCCGACCACTGGATGTATCGCATTTCCTGAGCATCGCGATCCCTCTCGCAGGGGCGCTCCGCCAAGTACATGAGCGAGGCCTTATCCATAAGGACATCAAGCCGGCAAATATCCTGGTAGACGCGGCAAGCGGCGGCGTGTGGCTGACGGGGTTCGGCATTGCCTCGCGGCTGCCGCGTGAGCACCAGGCCCCCGCGCCGCCGGAGGTGATCGCCGGGACGCTCGCCTACATGGCGCCGGAACAAACCGGCAGGATGAACCGCTCGGTGGACTCGCGCAGCGATCTCTATGCACTGGGGATCACCTTCTACGAGATGCTTACGGGGACGCTGCCCTTCACCGCCGCCGATCCGATGGAGTGGGTGCATTGCCATATCGCGCGGCAACCGGTGCCGCCCAACGAGCGGGTCGCGGACGTCCCGGGGCCGCTCTCGGCTATCGTGATGAAGCTCCTCATCAAGACCGCCGAGGAGCGCTACCAAACCGCCGGGGGCGTCGAGGCCGATCTGAAGCGGAGTCTGGCGGAATGGGAGTCGCATGGCGGTATCGACCCGTTCCTGCTCGGCGCATACGACGTATCGGACCGGCTGCTGATCCCGGAGAAGCTCTACGGCCGGGAGCGCGAGATCGAGACGCTGCTTGCTGCCTTCGACCATGTCGTGGCGAACGGCACCTTGGAATTGGTGCTCGTCTCCGGCTATGCCGGCATCGGCAAGTCCTCGGTGGTGAACGAGCTGCACAAGGCGCTCGTACCGTCGCGCGGCTTGTTCGCGTCCGGCAAGTTCGAGCAGTACAAGCGCGACATCCCGTACGCGACCTTGGGCCAAGCATTCCAGAGCCTTGTCCGCTCGCTCCTGAGCCAGAGCGAGGAGGAGCTTGGCCGGTGGCGGGAGTCCCTAAGCGATGCGCTCGGTCCGAATGGCCAGCTCATTGTCAACCTCGTTCCGGAGCTGGAGCTCGTGATTGGGAAACAGCCACCGGTCGCAGACCTGCCGCCGCGGGACGCGCAGAACCGCTTCCAGATGATTTTCCGGTGCTTCCTCGGGGTGTTCGCGCGCAAGGAGCACCCGCTCGCCCTGTTCCTTGACGATTTGCAATGGCTGGATGCAGCAACGCTCGACCTCCTCGAGCATTTGGCCACGCACTCGGAAGTGCGGCATCTGCTTCTGGTTGGAGCCTACAGGGACAACGAGATCGGTCCTGCCCATCCGCTTCTGCGGACTCTCGATGCGATCCGCGATGCCGATGTGAGGGTGCGTGAGATAGTGCTGGCACCCCTCGGGTTCGATGATGTCAACTGGGTCATCGCCGATGCACTGCATTGCGGGCCAGAGCGCGCGAGGACCCTGACGCAGCTGGTGCACGAGAAGACCGGTGGCAATCCATTCTTCGCGATCCAGTTCTTTATCGCGTTGGCCGACGAGGGGCTGCTCGCATTCGACCCAGCCGCGTCCGCGTGGCAATGGAACATCGATCGCATCCGCGCCAAGAGCTACACCGATAACGTCGTGGACCTCCTGGCCGGGAAGCTGAAGCGGTTCTCCGCCGCCACTCAGGAAGCCCTGAAACAGCTCGCCTGCCTGGGCAACGTCGCCGAGATCACCACTCTGTCCCTGGTTCACGGGACAACAGAGGAGGCGATGCACGCGGCTCTCTGGGAAGCCGTCCACGCCGGCCTCGTCTTTCGCGAGGACCGCGCCTACAAGTTCCTGCACGACCGGATCCAGCAGGCGGCCCATACACTGATCCCGGAAGAGCACCGTGCCGAAGTCCAGCTGCGCCTCGGCCGTGCGCTGCTGGCGAGCATGACGGCGGACGAACTCGCCGAGCATCTGTTCGATGTCGCGAACCAGCTCAATCGGGGCGCCGCGCTGCTGGTCGACGGCGACGAGAAAGCGCGGGTGGCGACGATCGATCTGCGTGCCGGCCGAAAGGCGAAGGCGTCGGCGGCCTATGCATCGGCGCGCGCGTATTTTTCGGCCGGTATGGCGCTGTTGGACGAAAGGGACTGGGGCAGCCAGTACGAGTTGACGTTCAGCCTGTGGCTCGAACGCGCGGAGTGCGAATACCTGAGCGGTGACTTCGACAGAGCCGGGCAACTGATTGGGGAGCTGTTGCAGCGCGGAGTATCGAAAGTCGACCAGGCGGCCGTCTACCACGTGAAGGTCCGGTTGCATACCGTGAAGTCGGAAAACCAGCAGGCTGTGGACAGCGCGCTCGCGTCCCTGCGCCTGTTCGGCATCGACCTTCCAGCACATCCGACTTGGGAGCAGGTCCAGGCGGAGTACGAGGCGGTTTGGCGCAACCTGGAGGGCCGCTCGATCGAGAGCCTGATCGATCTGCCGCTGGTAACAGATCCGGACATGCGGGCAGCCATGGATTTGCTCTCAGCCCTGCATTCTCCCGCCTACTTTACCGACTTCCATTTGTATTGCTTGCTCGTGTGCCGCATGGTGAACGTCAGCATGCAGCACGGGACGAGCGGACCTTCCGCGCATGCCTATGGCCGACTTGGGACGATCCTCGGTCGGGTGTTTCACCGTTACCGGGAGGGTTATCGTTTCGCACAGCTCGCGTGCGACCTGGTCGAGAAGCACGGCTTCATCGCCTACCAGGCGAAGGCTTACACTTCGATGGGAATAGTTGCCCTCTGGACACAGCCAATCACTACAGCAATCGATTTCAATCGGGCGGCCTTTCGCACCGCGACCGAGACGGGGGATCTGACCTCCGCTTGCTACGGTATGTTCCGATCCGTCAGTATCCTTCTCCTGCGGAACGATCCACTCGACGCGGTGTGGCGCGAGTCGGAGAAGAGCCTGGATTTCGTCCGCAAGGCCAGGTATCGCGACGTGGTCGACATCATCGTGAGCCAGCAGCGATTCATCGAAAACATGCGCGGACGGACTGCGCGCTTCTCCACGTTCAGCGATGCACACTTTGACGAGACGGCCTTCGAGGCCCAGCTGACCGAGGACCGAATGTCCACGATGGCCTGCTGGTATTGGATCCTCAAGGTCCAGGCGCGCGTCATGTCGAGCGACTACGAGGCGGCGATCGCCGCGGCGGGGAAAGCGAAGGCGCTGCTCTGGTCCTCGGACGCTCGTATCCAGCTGCTCGATTTCCACTACTTCAGCGCGCTCGCTATCGCTGCGGTCTACGAGACCGCCCCACTCGACAGGCAACGCGAGTGGCGCGTCCTGCTGACGGCGCACCGGGAACAACTGCGCGAGTGGGCCGACAACTATCCACCGACGTTTGGCGACAAATACGCCCTGGTGTCGGCCGAGATCGCCCGGCTCGAAGGGCGAGACGCCGATGCAATGCGTCTCTACGAGCTGGCCATTCGATCGGCCCGCGACCACGGTTTCGTGCAGAACGAGGGTCTGGCCCATGAGTTGGCCGCGCGGTTCTTCACGGTGCGCGGCTTCGATACGATCGCCCATGCCTGCCAGCGGGAAGCGCGGCGCTGTTACCTGCGCTGGGGCGCGTTCGGCAAGGTGCGGCAACTCGAACAGCTTCATCCGCATCTCCGTGACGCGCCAGTCCCTGCATCTCCTACCACCACTATTGGCGCGCCTGTCGAACATCTGGATGTCGGTACGGTGCTCAAGGCCGCGCAGGCGGTGTCAGGCGAGATCGAACTCGGCAAGCTCATCGAGACGCTCCTGCGGATCGCGGTCGAGCATGCCGGCGCCGGGCGTGGCCTGCTCATCCTGTTCCCGGGCGACGAGCCACGGATCGCGGCGGAAGCGACGACCGGCCGCGGCCAGATCGAGGTCACGCTGCGCCAGACGGCCGTGTCACCGGCGGAGCTTCCCGAATCCGTGCTCAATTATGTGATCCGGACGCGGGAAAGCGTGATCCTTGATGATGCCTTGGCGCAAAATCCGTTTTCGGCCGATGAGTACATCTGTCAGAAGCACGCCCGGTCGGTCCTCTGCCTGCCCCTGGTGAAGCAGTCCAAGCTGATCGGGGTGCTCTATCTAGAGAACAACCTGGCATCGCACGTGTTCACGCCCGCCCGGATCTCGGTCCTGGAACTACTGGCGTCGCAAGCGGCGATCTCGCTGGAGAACGCCCGTCTGTACAACGATCTCGGGGAACGGGAGGCCAGGATCCGCCGCCTGGTCGACTCTGACATCATCGGGATCATCATGTGGGATCTTGACGGTCGCATTCTCGACGCCAACGAAGCCTTTCTCCATATGGTGGGATACAGCCGCGACGATCTCGTTTCGGGTGGCCTCCGCTGGACGGCGCTGACACCCGCCGAATGGAACTACGCTCACGAACGGGCTGCGGCAGAGGTCAGGGCGACCGGAAGCCATAAACCTTTCGAGAAGGAGTACTTTCGGAAGGACGGCAGCCGCGTGCCCGTGCTTCTCGGCGGAGCGGCCTTCGACGAACGCCGAGACCAGGGCGTCTCCTTCGTGCTCGACTTGACCGAGCGCAAACGGGCGGAATACCTGGTCCGACAGGTGTTCGAGAGCTCACCCGATCGCATATCCATCGTCGGACCCGATTACCGGTTTCAGCGGGTGAACCCAGCCTTCGAGCGGAGATGGGGTATGCCACCCGAGACGTTCATCGGGAAGCACGTAGCCGAGTTTCTGGGATGGGAGGGCTTTGAGCAGACGGCCAAGGCGTATTTCGACCGCTGTTTCGCGGGAGAGGAAGTCGGTTACGCAGAGTGGTTCAACCAATCTATTGGCCGGCGCTACCTCGCGGTAACCTATTCGCCTCTGCGGCCGACCTCGGAGCGGGTGGAGGCCGTGCTCGCGGTCGGCCGCGACCTCACCGAACATGTGCTGGCCTCGGAAGCCTTGCGCGAAGCGCAGATGGCGCTCGCGCACGCTAATCGCGTCACGACGATGGGGGAGTTGGCGGCCTCGATCGCCCATGAAGTGAACCAGCCGCTCGCCGCCGTCGTCAATGCCGCAGCGGCCTGCCGGCGTTGGATCGACGGCGGTACCCCCAATCTGGAAGAAGCGCGATGCGCTGTGGATTGGATCGTCAACGAAGCCATCGGGCGAGTGAGGTGATCCGGCGCGTCCGGGCGCTCGCGAATAAGACTGAAATTGAGAAAGTGCTGCTCGACGTCAATGACGTCGTCAGGGAGGTCATCGCGCTGGTGCAGCGTGATCTAGTCAGCCACCGGGTGTCGTTACAAATGGAGGTGGCACCGGCTCTGCCCATGATCCTGGGTGATCGGGTCCAATTGCAGCAGGTGATTATCAACTTGGTGATGAATGGCATTGAAGCCATGCAATCGACCACGGATCGGCCGCGTGACCTCGTGATCCGATCAGGCCAGGACGATGCACATGGATTGCTCGTAAGTGTGACGGATTGCGGTGTCGGGATCTCCGCAGAGAACGCCGACCGGCTGTTCAACGCCTTCTTCACCACTAAATCCAGTGGCATGGGCATGGGACTATCGATCTGCCGTTCGATCATCGAAGCTCACGGGGGACGGATGTCGGCCGCCAACAATGAGGGGCACGGTGCGACGTTTCAATTCGTCCTGCCCTTGCATCAAGAGGATGCGTCGTGACCGAGCGCGCCAAATCATCGCACGAACCCGCGAGCGCCAAGGAGTCGATTGTCTTCGTCATCGACGACGATGTAGCGATGCGCACGACTCTCAGCAGTCTTTTCGGTAGGCTTGCGGGTCGAGTTGTTCGGTTCGGCCCACGAATTTGCGCGGATCAAGATGCCGGATGTTGCAAGCTGCCTGGTCCTCGATATCAGGCTGCCGGGCGTCAGCGGTCTGGACTTTCAGGCCGAATTGGCCAAGGCCGATATTCGCATCCCGATCATCTTTATGACGGGCCACGGCGACATCCCGATGTCGGTCAAGGCGATGAAAGCTGGAGCCATCGACTTTCTGACGAAGCCGTTCCGCGAACAAGATATCCTGGATGCCGTGATCAGGGCGATCGAGCGAGATCAAAAAAGACGCGATAGCGAGAAGGCCGTTTCGGAACTGCGAATCCCGTTCGACTCTCTGACCTCGCGCGAGCGGGAGGTGATGACACTGGTCGCTGCCGGACTAATGAACAAACAGATCGCGGCCAAATTCGGCATCACCGAGATCACTGTGAAGGTCCATCGTGGCCATTTGATGCGAAAAATGAAGGCTCGGTCATTGATTGATTTATTAGGAATGGCTGACCTGCTCGGAATCAGTCGCCCGAAACGCTAGAGCTTATACCTAGGTATCCTTTTCAATCCCAATCCGTGATGCAATCTGCAGCCAGGGCGACGGTGACGCCATGGGCTCCTAGTCTCCGCGTCAGGGAAAGACCGCCTTGTCAAAACCTCCGCTAGTCGCAATCATTGACGATGATGCATCCGTGCGCGCCACGACTGACAGCCTTGTGAGGTCGCTCGGCTACATCGTATATACATTCGCATCCGCCGAAGAGTTCCTGCGATCGAACCGCCTCGATGACCTCTCGTGTGTGATTGCAGATGTCCAAATGCCCGGCATGAGCGGCGTCGAGTTGCAGGCCCACTTGCTGTCCCAAGGTTACCGCGTGCCGTTCATTTTCTTCACGGCCTTCCCCGATGAGCGGATTCGTGCGCAAGCGCTTAGGGCCGGGGCGATTTGTTACCTGACTAAGCCCTTCGATGGGGACAGCCTTGTCCAGGGTCTCGAGGCTGCCTTGAAGAAACATGACAGCTGAGCTTGGGAATGAGACCCTCCAAGCCGCGTTCAGCAAAAGTGGAATCTGGGTTTGCGCAGCGCCAACAAGCCTGTGTAACGTTATCGTCGGCTTGAGCTCAAAGTTTATCTAGCGCCTGAAGGCCAATGTGGGGTTCCACGAGACCGGCGGTTTAGATTAGCCCAACACAACTGCGACCACTCAGCCGGATCACGCGCTAGGCGCCGGTCCGTCGATCAAGCTTGCGCGGATTGCCCAAAAAGTCCGCTGCACGGCTAAACCCAGGTATAGAGGCCCCCAACCATTTCGGTAGTCAAACTAAGCTCGGTAGCAATGGAGCAATTCGTCTCGCTGGCGTTAGGTGCCGGAGCCAGGAGTGAGTCGGGCGAACGCGTGCAAAATCGCCTCGCAACAGGAACAGGAAAGCTTCGATGTATCAGCTTCATTATTTCCCGGCGAATGCCAACGCGCAAGCCAAGCCGAATGAAACGGTACTGCGCGTGGGACCACTGGAACTCGATCTCATCGATCGGACCGCGAAGCGGGGCGACCGGCCGATCGATCTGCGGCCGCGCGAGTTCCATTTGCTCAAGTACATGATGCAACGGATCGACCAATTGCTGACGCGCGCAACCCTGTTCAAAGACGTATGGCACTACAAATTCGTTCCTGAAACGAACCTTGTCGATGTTCATATGGGTCGACTGCGTCGCAAGGTCGACGGGGCAAATGAAGCCCCCATGATTTGCACCGTCCGCGGCGCAGGATTCGTTCTGAGTGCGATTCCATCTGGCAAGGTTCACCGACAGATCTGCTGAACGACTAACCCGTCCGGCCGTCGGCGATGAGTCTCCGCGGCCGGTGGAAAGGACATTGCAATGACAACCGATAACACTAGCCGCAACACACCCGATCGGAGGGACGTGCCCTTGGTCGGTCTAGCAACATTCGCTTGCCAACCAGCATGCTCGACGGCGCCGATGTCGCACTCCTCGGTATACCGATCGACATGGCATCGAGCTATCGCGTCGGCACGCGATTCGGACCGCGGGCAATCCGCGAGGTTTCCATGTTCCACGGCTTCGGGCCGGAGGGCGTGTTCGATTTCGAGGATGAGTTCACGTATCTGGCGGCCGACGAAATGAAGATTGTCGACGCCGGCGACAGGGACGTGATCTCTGCCGATAAGAAGCGCAGACATGGCATCAGTACATTGTCCTGGATCGAGCGAAGCCGCGATGGCGAACCCTGCGGCCCGCACTGCCGTTGTCAGTCGCCTTCCGAATCGACGGCCGGTGAACGAGACGGGCGCAGCGCAGCGTCCGTAGCGTGCACATGGCTTCAATCGCTTGCTTAACGATCGCCGTCTCGTCGACCGCAAATCTGGAGATCGATATGTCAAAGCCGCGCCTACTATTGATCCATTGCTCGAACGGCGTCCGACTGGCAGCAAAGCACCGGCAGCGCGGCCGCGGCTTCCGACCTTTGGTCGTTCATGGGGGCGCGCGAGCGAGATCCGTGCCGAGAGAGAGCTCATGGGAAGCTGCGCTTGAACTGATCAATCTTGGTTTTTTAGTTTCCCATGGCAATTACCTAGCCTTCTTGCAGGCGAGTAAAACAGTTCTTGAGGCCTACAATCGGACCGATCCTGAAAAGACCAGCTAGAATGACATGGTGCACCCAATCCATGTGCTGCGGCCGGGTGGGTCACCGAAACACGCTATCGCCTATCGTTCGCATCGACTGTGCTGCCCAACCCCGTCGGCTTCCTTCGGCTGTCCCACGCGCAGAAGCCAAATCGCTATAGAGCCCGCGGCACCCCTGACGTATCCCTTCCCGCGATTGCCGCTAGACCGCTGGTCAACACGGCCTCCGGGATAGTGCAGTTCCGGGTCCAATCGGAAGTGTCGAGGTATTCGGACCAAGTCCGCTTTAATGCGATAAGCAGACACGTGCAAGTAATAGGAGGTTTCCCCGGAGCCGGCTCAAATTAAGCGGCCCGCCAACTTCCGCTCCCCCTCGGCTCCCCCGTGCAATCTCAAACGGCAGTTCGGGTTTGGGTTCAACAACTTTTTGCGCTCGGCCCTACCCTTGAGAGGGGTGAGCTCTCTTCCCGTCAGCCTGGGAAACGAACCGCGTGTCACGACGCGGCTCCGCTTAAACCATGCGTGTCCGCTATAGAGCGCGGGCGAACTCGCTTGAGCTCGGTCCTTAACCACGTGGATGTAGGTCCGGTTCCCGGGGTCGATCCGCACCGCATCCAGTCGATCGCACTGCCGCGGGCCACGCCTTGGGTGAAATGATCCGCCTCTCAGTCAGCGCTGATGACCGAGGCGAATGCCGAGTTTAAGCGCCTTCTGACGTAGAGAGCCCACGGTTCTCTTGGTCAACTTTGCAATCTTGTCGACAGGTGTTCTGGCTTTAGAATGAGCCCGAAGCTCTCTGACATCGGCCTTCGAATATTCACGACGAGCGACTTTCTTTTTGGACTTCTTAGCCAATTTATACTCCTGATTTTGGAAGGGGGTTGTAGCATAGGGAATTTGCTTCGCAACAATTCGATGCCCAGGCTCATTTTTGAGGTGTTCCTCGCTTTAACGAAGACAATCTTGATTCGGATCCAAAGATGCTCGGTCTGCCCTAAAATGAGCAACAAGATTGCTCTGGTTTCGCTCGACTTCGCCAGCGCGGGAAGCGTGTGTAGTGGCAACAAAGGAGAGTTGTCGGCGATGGACGCGCAATTAGTCGAAGCAACGATCAAGACCTATCTGACCGAAATTCGCAGCCGACTCGATAAAGCCGCGGGAATAGGACGCGCAGCCGACGCTTGCGCCGGTGCGGGATTTCACGAGAAGGGCCTCGAAGTCGCACTCGACATGGAGCAACTTCTGTACGAGGCAACAACGCTGCTGAATGCCGCAAGCCTGATCAACCGGATCGGTCAACAAGGCTGAGTGGTCCCTTTCCAAGCCTCCTCCCCGCCGGCGCTTGCGCCTTCCGCGGGGTAGCGGTCGTGGCGGCGATGCCGCACGACCTTGAAGGAGGATTTTATGAAGCTCTCCGATACTCAGCTAATGATTCTGTCTTCGGCTTCGCAACGAACCGACCATGCAGCGGTTCTGCCTGCAAACCTCAAAGGCAGCGCCGCAAGCAAGGTGATCAACAAGCTCTTGAATGAAAAGCTCTTGCAAGAGCTTCGCGCCAAGGATGACATGCCAGTATGGCGGCGCGGCGATGATAACAGGCCCTATTCATTGAGGATTACCAGGGCAGGCCTTAAAGCGATCGAAGTCGAGGATGTCGCAGAGGCGTCGGAAAATATTGCCGCGGCCGATCCCGATGAAGTCGCAGTCCCCGATATGTCCACTCAGGCCAAGGCGAGCGAACGACCGAACCGCGCCAAGCGATCGGGCGTAAAGAAGAAAGCTGCCGTTTCCGCGAAGGCAACCAAGGCGTCGTCCGATCGAATCAAACCAGACTCCAAACAGGACAGGATCGTAACCCTGCTTCAACGCCCGGAAGGCGCGACATTGGATGCCCTGGTCAAGGAGACGGAATGGCAAAAGCACTCGGTGCGCGGATTTCTTGCAGGCACGGTGCGCAAGAAGCTGAAACTCCCTCTCCTCTCCGAAAGATCGACGGTGTCAGAAACTACCGGATCGGCACGGCCAAGGCCGCCAAGACCAAAAAGACGGCGGCAGCGCGAAAGGCTTGATCCATGCCGCGTGGCACGATCGACGATGCTGCTCTAGAGACTGAGATCGGGCAATTGCCCGCTCTCAGTCTTCTTGAACTCCGGAATCGCTGGAAGATACTATTCGGCCATTCCGCACCCAAATCGTTGCGCCGGAACTTTTTGGCACGGGCCGTGGCCTATCAAATGCAGGTCGAGGCCTATGGCGGACTATCGGAGGCAATAAAGCGTCGGCTGCGGGAAATCGCCAACGCCGTCCGAAATGGTGATGCGAACGCCTTGCTCGGCAGCAGCCGCATTAAGCCCGGCACGCAGATGATCCGACAGTGGCAGAACACCACCCATAAGGTCACAGCTTTGAACGAAGGATTCGAATGGGACGGGCGGACCTA
>Ga0193729_1000893_pt1 | contig 15506 bp, 20 predicted proteins | sample U1c2metaG_FD_143036 | JGI IMG/M metagenome (GOLD analysis project Ga0193729, IMG submission 143036) | Soil microbial communities from a riparian zone of the East river system, Colorado, United States - U1c2 | ecosystem: Environmental > Terrestrial > Soil > Riparian zone | place: USA: East River...
TGGAGGATTTTGCGGTGATCGATTTTGAAGGTTCGATCGACGGCAAACCGGTCAGCGAAATCGCGCCGCAAGCGAGCAAGAACTTGCATGGCGGCAAGAAATTCTGGCTGCGTCTCGCGCCCGATAATTTTCTTCCAAAATTCTGCGAGCAAATCGTAGGGCAGAAACCGGGTGAAAACCGTACGGTGATTGTCGATTTTGCTGCTGATTTTCCAGTGAAAGAATTAGCCGGCAAGCAAGCGAGCTACGCAGTGACCGTACACGAGATCAAGCAAAAGGTCCTCGCTCCGATGGACGACGATTTGGCCGCCAAATTGATGCCCGGAAAAACGCTGGGCGATCTTCGCCGCATGATCGGGCACGATCTCGAGCACGAGAAAGGGCATGAGGTCGAGCGCGCCAAGGAATCGCAGATCATGCAATATTTGCACGAGCGGATTCGATTCGATCTACCGTCGAGTTTGTTGAAAAATGAAACGCGGCGCGCTCTCGGCGAGTTGGTGCAACGAAATCGCGCCCGCGGTGTTCCGGATGAGATGCTCAAGGAGAAAGAGCAAGAGCTGATTCAGGGCGCTGCCAGTCTGGCCGCGCCTCGGTTGAAGACGAATTTCATCCTCCATCGAATCGCGGAGCGGGAGAAAATCGAAGTCTCGCGGGAAGATGTCGATCGACGGATCAGGGAGGAAGCGGCGCGCTATGATGTTTCGGTGGAGAAAATGCGCAAGGAGCTGGAGCAACACGATGGCTTGAATACCCTGGCAGAACAGATTCTGCTCGGTAAGACTCTTGATTTCCTGAAAGCGAATGTTACCATCGAACCGGCTGTGGAACCGGCCGTTTCGGACGAAAAATCATGAGTGAATTCAAGGAAAATCTGTCGCAGTCGGTGCTCATTCCGATGGTGGTCGAGCAGACCGGCCGCGGGGAGCGCAGCTACGACATTTATTCGCGCCTGCTCAAGGACCGCATCGTTTTTATCGGCACGTCGCTGGACGATCACATCGCGAATTTGGTCATCGCCCAGTTGCTCTTTTTGCAAATGGAGGACTCAAAAAAAGACATCAATATTTACATCAACAGCCCGGGTGGCTCGGTCACGGCGGGTCTGGCGGTTTACGACACGATGCAGTTTCTAACTTGCGACGTGACGACTTACTGTATCGGAATGGCGGCAAGCATGGCGGCGGTTTTGCTTTGCGCAGGAACAAAAGGCAAACGGTTCGCGTTACCGAATTCGGACATCATGATCCATCAGGTATCCGGCGGCGCTCAGGGCGCGGCGAGCGACGTCGAACGGCAGGTGGATTACATGTTCAAGCTCAAGAAGCGCTTGATCAAAATCATCGCACAACACACCGGCAAAGCTGAGGACCAGGTGCGGCTGGATTCCGACCGGGACTACTACATGTCGGCGGCCGAGGCCAAGACTTACGGGCTGGTGGACGAAGTCATAAAATCTCGAAAGGACGTGACATCGCTCGATGGGGCAAAGCCTCCGGCGGGGGGCGCGGAGGTCTCTTCATCGCGCAAGGTCGAGGAATAAAAGCTGCTCCTCTTTAAGGCGCCGAATATGGCCCGCGCTTCCAATCTCACCATGTGCTCCTTTTGTGGCAAAAGCCACGCCGAGGTGCGCAAGTTAATTGCCGGTCCCGGTGTTTATATTTGCGATAGTTGCATCAACGTCTGCAAAAGCATCCTCGACAAGGAGATCAATGAAGATGCGCGCCGCCAGTCTTCAAACATCCGCGTGCCGAAGCCGGCGGATATCCGCCGGTCGCTCGATCAATACGTGATCGGCCAGGAGGTTGCCAAGAAGACACTCTCGGTCGCGGTCCACAACCATTTCAAGCGCGTTTTGCAGACTTCGACGCCGACCGATCCGTCTTCCGCCTTTCAACCCGATCCGTTCGCCGACGTTGAAATTGAGAAGAGCAATATTCTCCTCATCGGGCCCACCGGTTCGGGTAAAACATTACTGGCCAAGACGCTGGCCAAGATTCTCGACGTGCCATTTTGCATCGCCGATGCGACCACCCTCACCGAAGCCGGCTATGTTGGCGAAGATGTCGAGAACATCATCCTGCGCTTGTTGCAGAATGCGGATTACGACGTCAAGCGCGCCGAGATCGGTATCGTTTACATTGACGAAATCGACAAGATCGGTCGCAAGACCGACAACGTGAGCATCACGCGTGACGTTTCCGGCGAAGGCGTTCAGCAAGCGCTTTTGAAAATTCTCGAAGGCAGCACCTGCAATGTTCCGCCGCAAGGTGGCCGGAAACATCCGCACCAGGAATATATCCAGGTCAACACGGAGAAGATTCTCTTCATTTGTGGCGGCGCCTTTATCGGACTCGATAAAATTGTGCAGAAGCGCATTGGCCAAAAAGTGATGGGCTTTGGCAGCCCGACGCTTGAAGTGGAGGAAGCGTTGCGGAAGGAGGCGGTCCGGCACGTTGAACCCGAGGACCTGCTCGCTTTCGGAATGATTCCGGAATTCATTGGCCGTTTGCCAGTGGTGAGCTCGCTCGACGCGCTGACCGAGGAAGAAATGGTGGCCATTTTGACCGAGACCAAGAACGCGATGGTGAAGCAGTACACGAAACTTTTCTCCATGGAAGGTGTGCGGTTGACGGTGACAAAGGATGCGCTACGAGCTCTTGCATCGCAGGCGGTCACCAAGGGCACCGGCGCCCGCGCGTTGCGCGCGATGCTCGAGCGCACCATGCTCGACATCATGTACGACGTGCCGAGCCGCGAAGATATCGCCGAGGTCACGATCAATCGCGCTGTGGTCGAAGGCAAAAAGCTTCCGCTCGTTCGCAAAAAACAGGACAAGGACGCGGCGTAATCGGGCGAAAAACGTTCAACTTTCAGCGTTGAACGCTCGATTGTTGTCGATTCAACTTCTGAGTTTGAAGTTGAACGTTGAGCGTTAAACGTTTGCTTCTCGATCTTTCATGCGCACGGCGGTTCTCAACACTGGGACGGAGCTTCTGCTCGGAGATGTGCGCGATGCGCATCTGGCGTTCATTGCGCGCGAAATCTTCTCACTTGGATTGCGCATTGACGAACAGCGGACCGTTCCGGATGGCGCAGCGATTCGAGATGCGCTCGCCGAATTATTTTCGCGCGCGGAAATTTTGTTTCTGACCGGCGGTCTCGGACCAACCACCGATGATATTACGCGCGATATCGTTGCCGATTTGCTTGGCTTGGAGTTGCGGCAAGACGCGGAGCTGTTGGCTTCTCTTCAGCGGAGATTGAAAACGCGCGGTATCAAGTGGACTGCGCGCATTGCGCGTCAGGCCGACGTTCCCGCGGGCGCGCAAATTCTTCCAAACGAGAACGGAAGCGCATGCGGGCTTTATTTTCGTGCCAACATCAATCCGCGCATGCGTTCGCCGCATCTTTTTCTGCTGCCCGGACCGCCCCGTGAACTTCAGCCAATGTTTAGCGAGCTTGCTGTGCCGATCTTGCGCTCAATCGTGCAAGTTCTACACTCGATCGAGCGGCGGCTCTTCTACAAAATTGCCGGCATCGGTGAATCGATTGTCGAAGAGAGGATCGGAGAAAAGGTTCTGGCGATTCCCGGAATCGAACTTGGCTACTGCGCGCGACCGGGAGAAGTCGATGTCCGAATTCTCGGAGAACCGGATGTAATCGAGCGCGCGGATACAATCGTTCGCCGCGAGCTGGGATTGTCGATCTTTTCTACGAGCGATGAATCTATCGAGGAAGTTCTTGTAAAGTTGCTTACGGAAAGAAAAGAAACGCTCGCGCTCGCGGAATCCTGCACCGGTGGATTGCTCGCCAATCGGATTACGAATGTGCCGGGCGCCTCCAAAGTTTTCGTCGCTGGCCACGTCGTGTACGCAAACGAGGCCAAGATCAATATGCTCGGCGTCGATAAGGATTTGATCGAAAAACACGGTGCAGTGAGCGAGCCGATTGCGCGCGCAATGGCCGAAGGTGCGCGGGCGCGCGCAAGATCGACATATGCGCTCGCGACCACCGGAATCGCTGGTCCAACCGGCGGCTCTGAGGAGAAACCGGTTGGAACGGTTTACATCGCGCTCGCTTTCGCAGACGAAGAAACAATCGCGAAGAGATTTTTTTTCCCGAGCGATCGCGAAACATTTAAGGAGCTCACCGCGCAAGCCAGTTTTGAAATGCTGCGCAGACGGTTGATTGGATGATTAGAGGGCGCCGCGCTGTCGGCGCCAAGTTGATGGGACGCGACGGAGCGTGTCCCTCCAGTTTAATAATCGCCGACGTCGACCGGGGTACCGACTTTCACGTGGTCGTAGAATAATTTTGCCCCGTCCGGCGGCATTCGGACGCATCCGTGCGAGGCTGGGTAACCCGGCAAAATTCCGATGTGCATGCCCACGCCGTCCTCGGTGAGGCGCATAAACCATTTCATCGCTGCACCGGCGAAATGGGTCCCGCTGGGCGCGGCATCGATTTGCGCGCTGACGCCGGCCCGCACAATGCGGCCAGAGCTATCTACGAAATCCCCGTAAAGGCTGGAGTGATGATTGGGATCTTTTTCGAGCACGTGCAAATGTCCCGTGGGCGAACTGTGCCCGCGCTTGCCGGATGAGATTGGGCTCTCGATTACGATTTGCTCGCCGGTCATGAGATAGGCGCGCTGTTTGGGAAGCGAGACGACGACGTGCACGGCATCGGGAGTAACTTCTTTCAGCAATGATTGGTTGATTTTGACCGGTTCTTGCTTGCGAATGAGATCGGAGGCTTTGCGCATGGGTTGCGCGGCAGGGAGCGGAGGAGTTGGCCGCTCCGCGCCCACGAGAACCGCTGTGATAAACAGGGCTATTGCGCAGAGAGATATCGAAAGTCGTACCGCCATAAATTATCGTCGAGTGTAACTGTTTACGCGATGAATCCAACCGGATAACCACCGCGATTCATTCCGTTCGGCGGGAGCGTTTTGCACGCGACGAGTCAAAACGGCTCGCGCCGAGCGCGAGAACTCTTCGACCGCGCCCGGGCCTCTGTCGGATTGGGTCATGCCTTCGAGCACCTGGAGCAAACCCCAACCTTGACCGCGATAACGTTCCGTGTGCAAGACACCTTCGCCCTTGAAGTTCACATAATCGACGAGCGCGTAACCGCCCTGCGGCGCGCTGGCGACGCGCTCGAATTGCCGTCGCACATTTTCGCGATCTGCCACTGCGGCTTCGTCGAGCATTTTCGGCAAAGCCGTCTCGAGCCGGTTGACCATGAACTCCGCCTGAAGATCGACCGTATCGGCGAGAAATTGTCGCAGCTGTTTCATTTCGGCCGTTTGCCCGGCCTGAAAAAATTCGGCGCGTGAATTCCACGGGCAAGGAGGTCCACCAGCGCCCATGAGCAATTCCGGCAATTTCGCGCCTCGACTCGACATGAAACTGACAAGTTTCGGAAAACTTTCTTCAAACGGACCGCGCTTTCCCTGCGGGTACCAAATGAAATGGCCGATGCCGAGAGACGGGAAATCCTCGCCCTCGTTCCACGCGGTCAAACCCGCGACTGTTCCGTTGCATTCGTTTTGCCAGATTTTTTTTCCGATCCGCAGCGCTTCCGCGTGCGACAGGGCGATGACAGCGAGAGCCTGCGCCGCCGGAACGGCGGCGGCCACAACACACGCGAAGGCAAGGGAGGTGAGAACGCGAGCGCGGCCCTCCTGTTTCCTTGACGGGTGAGGTTTATCCATTAGCGTGGCACTTCCCGCGGCGCTCGAATTGAAAGCGAAACCGCACGGGAAAATTCCATTCTTATGAAACGTTTCATGCTCATTGCGGCCGCGCTCTCCGTTGGTCTCACTGCTTCCGGAGAGAATAAACCATCACAGCTTAAAGATTTGAAAGACAAAGTCAGCTACAGCATTGGACTCGACCTCGGGTTCAATTTCAAAAAACAGAATCTGGAACTCAATCCCGACGCTCTGCTCGCCGGAGTAAAGGATGCCCAGAGCGGAAAACAGCCTTTGCTGAATGAAAATGAGGTTAAGGAAACTATGACAGCTTTGACAAAAGAAATTGAAGACAAACAGAAGGTCGCCGCCGAGAAGAACGTAAAAGATGGCGAAAAATTCCTTGCCGAGAACAAAACGAAAGAAGGCGTCAAGACCACCGCCAGCGGTCTGCAATACAAGGTCATCAAGGAAGGAACTGGTCCACAGCCAAAACTGACTGACGCAGTGGTGGCAAATTATCGAGGAACGCTCATCAACGGAACGGAATTCGACAGTTCCTACAAGCGCGGCCAGCCCGCGACCTTCCCGCTCACTGGCGTGATCAAAGGATGGACAGAAGCGCTTCAATTGATGAAAGTCGGATCGAAATATCAGCTGTTCGTTCCCTCGAATCTGGCCTACGGAGATCGGGCGATGGGTCCGGACATCGGCCCAAGTTCGACTTTAATTTTCGAAGTCGAACTTGTCGGGATTCAGCCGCAGGAAAGTCCCAGCCCGTCGCCGGGTCTCAACCCCTCGCCGTCTCCGAAAGTAAAGTAGCGCCAGCCTCTGGCTTGCGAATCGGCGAAGCACAGGCGGGCCGGTGTAGCCACGGCTCTGTGGGCCGTCCGAACACACGCAAGATTTGGAGTGCGGCGACACGTCGCCGCTTTTTTACGAGGCAACACGTCGCCTAGTTCCAAAACGCGGACATGCCGGCGCGCTCCAAAGCCAGTGCGCGCCCCGATGCGCCACTGGCGCGTGGCTACTTCAGATGCTTGAGACACGCTTTCAGCGCCCGGCTTGGGCAGTTTCCCACTCGATGCGCGTCGCGTCGCCCCAAAGGTCCTCCAAACTATAGAAGGCGCGCTTGTCGCGATGAAAAACGTGCACCACCACTTGTAGATAATCGAGTACGATCCATTGACTGGCGGGAAATCCGTCAATCGCCACCGGTCGCGTCCCGCGCTCTTCTTTCAGTTGCGTCTGAATTTCACTCGCAATCGCTTTCAGCTGCGGCTCGGACGTAGCCGAGCAGATCACAAAAAAGTCCGTAAACGTCGAAATCCCTCGCAAATCCAGCACGACGATGTCTTCCGCCTTTTTGTTCGAGGCGAGTTCAGCGCAAGTTTTGGCTAAGTTTTCCGCGGTTATTTCTCTAGCTCCCGGTAAAGATTGCTTCGACGAATGATCTCTTCAACTGGCGGCGGTACGAGATAGCGAATCGATCGACCCAAGGCAACTCTCTTTCTGATCTCCGTGGCGGAGATGTCGATCCTGCGATGCACGACTTGATAAGGATGATTCGTTTGCCCCCCGGTGCGATCAAGAATGACAAAGCGGACCATCTCTTGCAGCTGTTCGAAGCGATGCCAGCTTGGCAACCCGGACAGATTGTCTTCGCCAATCAGATAGTAAATCTCCGAGTCAACTTCGCGCCGCCGAATCTCCTCGATCGTGTCGATTGTGTAAGACGGTGATGGTCGATGCAACTCGCAATCATCCACTGTGAAGCCGATTTCGTTTCCGATCGCCGCGCGCAACATCGACAATCGCATCGCCACGCTGGCGACTGGAGAATCTTTGCCCGGCGAAATCGCGGCCGGAACAAAAATTACTCTTTCCAGCGCCAACATCTCGCGCGCTTCGCGAGCGAGGATCAAATGCGCATGATGAATGGGATCGAATGTGCCGCCATAGATGCCAATTTTTTTCAAAACGCTCCGGTAAACCCGTTAATAAATGAGGTACGGCGCACGCTCGCTGCGGAAACTCGCGATATTGCTTCGCCAGGAAGCGACAATGATCAAGCCGACGCGCTTGCCCCGCAAAATTGCGTAATCGCTGTGCTCGAGAACATCGATCCCCAGTTGAACCGCCCCATTCGTTGTCCACGAAATCGCCAGGAAAGCGACCGCGAAGGCGATTTGTCTTTTATTGCCCCTCCAGACCATCGAATTTAGCTTGGAAAAATATGGAGGGCGATTCGCTCAGTCAACTAGCAGGTGGATCGCACTCTCCGAGCGCGATGCCAAATAAAGGTGGATCGAGCAGTCCCTTGTCCGCCAAATGGACGGACTCGTCCGGTGGCGAGCTCGATGTTAAAAATATGGCGGCGGAGCCGCACTTGATCTCCGTGTCTAGAAGATGAGCGCTGATTCTTTGGGTCAGCTGATCCTTGGTAGGGATCCCGCGCTTGCGGGAGGCCGTCCACAATTGCAACCGTATTTGCAGTTATTTTCAAAACACAAGCCGTGAAGACTAATTCTTTGGGTCAACTAATCCTCACCGGCGTCCCCGGCAAGGAGCTCGATGCGAAAAGCGCTGCGCTATTTCGGCGCGTCCAACCAGGCGGCTTCATCCTTTTCGGCCGTAACATCGAGAGCGCGCCGCAACTGCGCAAATTAATCGATGACTTGCGCGACTTGAGCAAGATCGAGCCAATTATTACCATTGATCAGGAAGGTGGCCGCGTCTCGCGATTGCGTTTGATCGGCAACGAGCCGCCCAATGCGCAGCAATTGCGCGACAAGAACGATGTCGAGCTTATCCGCCAGCACGGCGACATTACCGGACGTTTGCTGCGCATTTTCGGTTTCAACCTCGATCTTTGTCCGGTGCTCGACATTTCCTTCGATGATGACGCAGACAATTCTTTGCGCGGACGCTGCTACGGAAAAACGGTCGAGCAAGTCGTCCGCAATGCCGGCGCGTTCAACGACGCGATGCGCGAGCAGGGGATCGCCAGTTGCGGCAAACATTTCCCCGGTTACTCCGCCGCGACCGTTGATGCGCATCACGATTTGCCCAAAATCGATCGCACGCGTGCTGAGTTGGACAAAGAAGAGTTCGCAGTGTTTCGACAATTCACCGGTAGGGACGACTCTCCCTTGACGCGCCGTAGCTCGCTGCGGCGACCGTGGGCGGCGAGCCGTCGGACGAATTCCGGTCAGCACGTCATCGACAGCATGATGATTTGCCACGGCTGGTATCCATGCTTCGAGCCGAAGAGAAAGCCGGCATCGTTATCGCGTCGCGTCGTCACGCAGTTACTCCGCGAAGAAATGGGCTTCGATGGTTTGATCATGACCGACGACCTCGATATGGGCGCGATCCTGAATGAGTACGGCCTTGAGGAAACAATTCGGCTCGCCATCGCTGCCGGAAACGATCTCGCCATGATCTGCCATCGCATCCCTGCGATCGAAGAAGTGCATCGCACCATTAAGCGTTTGCCGCGCGATCAGATCGATCACGCTTTTGCCAGTGTCGGCCGCTTCAAGAGAAAACTCGCGCCCCCTCACGAATTCTCCGAAGCCGCTTTTCGCAAGATCGACCACGAAATCTGGGACTTGCGCGTCGCCGTCCTCGGCAAAGAACGCGCCGCCATCCGCACTCCCGAAGACGGCAAACGCTCGCCCGTCGAAACATATTGATTTAGCTGTAGCAATGGCTCTGTGAGCCGTTCACGAGCGCGTCATCGCTCATCGCCACGGCTCGACGAGTCGTTCATCATCCAATTTGCAGTGGCACACGTGTCCGCCAATCGGACGGACTTGTCCCGTGGTGTGTCGGCTGCAAAAACTGCAGCCATTTCGTCCTGCAAAGAAATCTAAGAAAAATCTTAGAAAAAGTTCTTGCATCGCAATTGCAAAAATCCTATTTGTCGCGCTTTGTGTCAGATTATATCCTACAAAATTCTCCGATTAGACATCGTTCCTCGAGAATTCTTGGTTCGGCCGAGCTCGTTGTTCTCAGAGCCTTTCTACTAAAGAGTGCTGCAATATTCGGTACCGTTTTTGCCGGCGTTACATCGTTGACGCGCGTTGCGAAGACGGACGAAGGTTCATTGTCGAATCTGACGGAGCTTTTGACCGCTTTTCGGGAATTGGAATTGACCCTATTGTGAACAAGATTTACGCGACCGCAACGCTCAGCCGACGCGAGACCGAGGTTCTTCGGCTACTTGGTGATGGCAAAACAACGTCCGAAATCGCTGCGAAAGTGAAGATAAGGATGAAAACAGTCCAAGCGTATTGTGGCCGCCTCAAACAAAGGCTGGACGCAGCGAACTTCAACCAACTCGTGCGAATCGCGGTTTTGTCGCGCGCGTGCGTTGCTGAAATCGTCGTAAAAGGTGTTCGCGGGGAATAAGCGCCAGCGTGTTCGCGCTCACGCGCACATTTGGAAAAGATACAAGCTGCAAAAGCTCGCGGCAGATCAAATCGACCGCGCGCAAAAAAGTATCGCCCGCTTCAAGAAGAAGCTCGCGCCGCCTGACGAATTCTCCGACGCCGCCACCGGTGGAGACGTTTTGAAATGTCGAATGTTAAATACGACCCCATTCACCCGTGGTTCGCAACCCGGCGCATCGTACTTGAAAGTCGCGGTGAATTGGGATTGCCTTTCGATTTAATCCTCGGTATCAGGGCCGGATGTCCAAACGTGCGGTCTTGCGGAGTTGTTGTACGCGGACATTCTCGATCGCGCTGGTTGCCGTTGTCACGATTGGTTTGGGAAGCGAACAACCTTCGAAAACCTCGCCGACAGCTACGGCCTCGCCTGAGCCCATAGTAAATCCTAACGCCGCCCCCTCTGCTGTCCAGACGCAATCCACGGTCGTGACATTCGACCCGAAGAAACTCGCGACGATCGTCAGGCCGGCTGTGGCGCTTGTCACGGTAAGCGACAAGGATGGCAAGCTGCTGAAAACAGGCACCGGTTTTTTTGTTTCTTCAGACGGAAAGTTCGTGACGAACGCGCATGTAATCGAAGGCGGAGTCACGGCAACCGCTAAGCTAGAAAACGGTGCGACGTATGCGGTGCTTGGCGTCTTAAAGGCCGCCACCGACACAGACTTACTGTTGCTACAAGCCGACGCGAAGGGCGTTCCTGCCCTTATAGTCAGTAAGCAGTCTCTGCCTGACGTTGGAACCCGTGTGGCGGTGATTGGCAGCCCTCTCGGACTCGAAGGAACCGTCTCGGAAGGCATTATTTCCGGCCAACGACTAGCGAAAAAGGAAAACGAGTGGCTTCAGATGACGGCGCCAGTTTCTCCAGGCTCCAGCGGTTCGCCCGTTGTTGACCAAGACGGCAAAGTTGTGGGCGTAGCGACCTTTGTTATTGATAAGGCGCAGGCTGTAAATTTTGCGAGGCCGGTGGAATACGTGTCAGAGTTGTTAGATCAAGTTAGCGTCGCAACTGTGGAGCCGGCCCCGCTGTGGACGGTCACGAGCAACCCGAAGAACGTCGTGCTCAACGATCCGGACTTCGTCGCTGCCGAAAACGCGCTTCAGAAAGATGATGCTGCCGCTGCGCTGAAGATTCTTAACACCATCGAGAAAAAGTATTCTGATAATGAGCTATTCCTTTTCAAATTGGGCACGGTTTACGACCGGCTTAATTTGTTGGACGATGCTGTGCAAACATACCAACATGCTTTAAAATTGCAGCCTACCAACGGCATGGGTTGGACGAATCTTGGCTTTTCACTCACTAGGCTGCAACGATTTGGAGATGCGCACGAAGCCGCCAAACAAGCTGTGAAACTAGCGCCTGATTTCGGTCCGGCTTGGGGGCTACTAGGCGTCGTATATTCACAGGAAAATCGCTTCGCGGATGCGGCAGATGCCTTTCAAAAAGCATCCAAACTGACGCCTAATGATGCCGACGTCTGGCGCGGCCTGAGTGCAACGTATGCAAAGCTGAATCAGCCTGAAAAGGCTCGGGAGGCAGCTGTAAAATCGCAGGGTCTTATAGCGACTGCGGCAACCCAATCTTCCCCAAGCAGCGGCCCACAACCAAGCTCCGCGCCGACCTTACAGACTGTATCTAGCGACAAGTACACGGAGCTTGTCACGTCGACCTTGCATGGCTTCGATCAAAGCAACGTCGACGCAATAATGTCAAAATATGCGGATAAGGTCGTGTATCGAGGTTACGGGGTCGTCGACCAGAAATTCATTCGCGCGGATCTCGAAAAATATTTTGCCCGATGGCCTGTGACGCGGACGCAGTTGACGGGGAAAGTCCGGGTTATCACCTCGCCGAAACCTGACGAGAAAATGGTACTATTTTCGTATGATTTTCGAGCGGCAGCCCCAAATCGCCAAACGTTCTCAGTCGGTTCTGCCGCGAATGAGTGGTGGGTTTGGGAGACACCAAACGGGCTCAAAGTTTTCGGCGAAAGACAGAACGTCAAGAAGCGCCAAAAAACGCGGTGATGGGCTTTAAGGGCAGCTGGAACGAGACGACTATTCTTCTCGGTCTTTTTCCATCATATCCGCGAGTGGATGTTCATAGGGTTTATTTGGACGTAAACCGTCCGCCGCTCAATAGGATTTCTTTACGACGAACCGTGTACCGTCCGATGAGAAAACGGAGTTGATCTTTCAGAACGCATTGCTTCTAATCATTCTAGGATCGCCACTGCTTGAACACCGATTTACGAAACCGCTGCTCAATTTCAGGGTTATCGCCATTGCTGAAACGTATTACGGATGATGGTCATTCAGAGAGAAAGCTCCAAGGTCACCCACTCCGGCTCAGCCACGCGCGGCGAACATGGATACTTCTTGTCCATCGGCGTGATCGTGATTGAGTCGCGTGCGACCGTGATCTGGACCGATTGACCGATCTCAACAACCTCCGCGAGCCAGCGGCCACTGAGCCGAATCAAGGGCACCACGTCGTTGCGCTCTGGTCGGAAGAGGCTTGAGACGGTCAGCATCCAAAAGTCATAAAAATGCAAACCCTAAAATTTTCGAGTGGGTTCCCCTATAAAATGTCGGCGAAGAATCGCGAGACGGTGGGTTGATCGCCCTTCGGAGGCATCATGACGCCTGATCTAAACACGCGGTAGGCGCTGACGCAGCCCAAGACGAACAAGATCAACGATACCGCGACGAGTAAGACCGTTACAGCGTTGATACGCTTGGCGCGTCGTCTCAACGTATCCGAGACCACGTGCTCCGAATCAGCTCGGACCTGATCTCCGTCACGTCTAGCCTGCCCGCTCTCAAATTCATGTTCCAACGACACGACAAAAGCACAGTGGAAGAGATAGGTCATGCCGCTGGCGAGGACCCCTAACCACGTTCCCGCCACAAATATGAAGAGCGACCAGGCGAGGTCCTTGGTCGCCGCGATCGCATTGATCGACGCTAGGTGACCGATGAACGCTAACACGGCGACCGCCGCGCCGCCGTTGACCAGCGTAGCAGCCTTGATGGCCTCACTCCCACTCGTGTTGCCTGCCCTAGCAGACTCCATTGACCTTTGCATGTTGGCCTCATACTCAGCGAGGTCGATCCTGAGTTGTTGAGCCCCCATCTCGAAGGCTTCTCGGCGATCAAACGGAGATGGTTCGGGTAGTCCGCCGCTCATTCTGCCAACCAGGATAGATCACGCGTTGCACACGCGCAATTCCTAATGGCGGTTCACGCGGTTCAAGACCTGCTGCTTTATGCGAACAGGGGCACGGTTCCGCCAGCTTTGGGGTCTTTGGGCGTCATACCCTTTCCTCCCCTAGGTTGGGTGGCGGGCCGTGTCCTTCGACTTTGTCGATTCTATCGAGACGGCCTCCTTCCACTCTCAAACGACGGTGTCTAGATTTGACGCTTAGCGCCGGTAGCCGTAACTGATTCTTATTCTCGTTTATTGCGGCTAGGAGTTGAACATGCCTGACCTCGTTAATGCCATCGCCAATGTTCGGAATTCTGTTTGCGCAGTTATGCGGATCACTGCGTTGCCTCAATCGAACCCTGGAACACCTCCACAGTTCCGCGTCGCATTCGTCGGCACTGCTTGGTGCATAGTGCAAAATCGATATTTTTTAACCGCGCATCATGTCCTCAATGGCGGTCAACCCCGGAACCCCAACGATAAGTTTTCGCTGTTCTTCGTTCCGAATAACGGTCCACTGGCGTTTCACGCTCTGGTAACAGGTTTTTCTCTTGAAGACATTCCAAACGATATGGCAATTCTTGAGGTGGCGTCGATCCCAGAGAATGTTGGAAATGTTCCTGCTGTTCCCGTCACGTTTCAAAATAAGCCCGATGGCTCGTATGTTTTCACTTACGGCTTTCCATCGCCGATAATTTCTGCAGGGAACGTAGACCCGAATGGTAACTGGCTAGGCGGCTCGTTAGTCCTAAAGGGGCATGCAAACGAAGGTCTCGTAGCTGGCCAATACGACTCCGGGGGATTAATTTACGAATTAAATGTGGGTTGGCATCATGGAGAAAGCGGCGGGCCAATCCTTTGTGCCGATCCAATAGCAGGATTCGCCATAATGCAAGCCTATCGGCCCATCCAAAGTCCCGGCGGAACCTATCCTGGTCCACATCAGGGGCGCTCTTTAGTGGCAATCAGAACCGCTCTGCAGACTTTGGGGGCACGAGTTATTTAATGGAATGTCCATGACCAAGAACCTTCTTCTCGTGCTCCCATTCAAACTGCACAAAATCCGAATTTGAAAGTCGGTTTGCGCTTAGTAGGCTTCGTAGAGCCGGGAGAAACCTAATGGATCTTAGGATCTCCCGTACCGGGAATTGACGAAGACGGGGTCTGTAGTGGGGTCGTATCTAAACATTTGACCATTTTATTGAGGATTTTCAGCGTTGGTGTCAATGGCACGGGCGTTGCGACTTGAGTTTGAAGGAGCGCTTTATCACGTGTGCGCCCGAGGGAATCGGCGGGAGCGCATTTTTGCCGACGAGAAGGACTGCCTGCGTTTTCTTGCGCTCCTGAGGGAATCGCGTCGCCGTTACGAAGAGGGGCGGAGGTAGGTTTCGGGTCAGGGTATGTTAATGTAAATCAACTCCGCGCTGGCGTGTCAGGATGATTCGCAAGATTCTTCTCTTTATCGGCACCGTTTTCGTAACTGCGGCGGTACTTCTCGCGCTCCCGCGTCGGATGGGTTCCACTATAGCTTATGGTGGCAGCATAGTAAGTAGCGGGATTTTCTATTGCAGGGCGCGCGGCTCGCATATTCGGAATTCCCCGCTCTGGGTCCGTATCGCGCTGCGAATAGTTGCCGCGTCTGCACTGCTTTGGGGCCTAGTTGGGCTGGTCGTCGTTTTCGCGCAAGACCGATTGTCTTTCGCCACCTTGCAGTTTCTCCGTTATCCAATTAAATCAGTTTGTGCAGGTGTCGGACTGGGTATTCTGCTTTTGCTGGTAATTTCAGGCGAGCTGTTCAGACTTTCGCCTGACGTCGTCGACGAGCGGAGGTCGGGCGCTCACAAGTGACGGCGGGTGGCCACTCATTATGAATCACTGTGAGCAGACTTTTGGGAGAATCCGTTTATGGGTCCGAAGCTCGAAACCTAGCGATCTGGCTTGCGTGCCAAAACAGTGGCCTCACGCTCCGCGAGATCGGTTCGATGTTTGGCGGCCTGGACTACGCCGCGGTGGGTCAGCGCATTCGTCGGATTCAAAAGCGTGCCGAAGAGGACAAGAAATTGAAGTGCACATTTGAAATGTTGAATGTTTAGATACGACCCCATATTCCCCCCCCCAGATGACTACAGGCGGCACCGAGACC